>Ga0209048_10002208_pt1 | contig 19542 bp, 20 predicted proteins | sample FrelakmetCRP12CR_FD_187146 | JGI IMG/M metagenome (GOLD analysis project Ga0209048, IMG submission 187146) | Freshwater lake sediment microbial communities from the University of Notre Dame, USA, for methane emissions studies - CRP12 CR (SPAdes)... | ecosystem: Environmental > Aquatic >... | reverse complement strand
AGGTCGACCGCCCCAACGTGATGATCAAGATCCCCGGCACGGTCGAGGGTCTGCCCGCGATCGAGGAGTCGATCGCCGCGGGCATCAACGTCAACGTGACGTTGATTTTCAGCCTCGACCGCCACGCGAAGGTGATCGACGCCTACCTCGCCGGGTTGCGCCGTCTCGCCGAGTCCGGTGGCGACCTGTCGTCGGTGAACTCGGTGGCGTCGTTCTTCGTGAGCCGCGTCGACTCCGAGACCGACAAGCGTCTGCCCGACGACAGCCCCCTCCGGGGGAAGGCCGCCGTCGCCAACGCGAAGCTCGCCTACGAGCTCTTCCGGCAGCGCTTCTCGGGCGCCGCATGGGACGCGCTGGCGGCGCAGGGGGCGCAGCTGCAGCGCCCGCTGTGGGCCTCCACCTCCACCAAGAACCCGGCCTACTCCCCCACGCTCTACGTCGACGAGCTCATCGGCCCCGACACCGTCAACACGTTGGCGCCCGCGTCGATCGACGCGCTGCACGACGGCGACACCGGCATGCGTGCCGACAGCGTCGCGGAGGACGTCGAGGGCGCCCACGCGGTCTTCGCCGGCCTTGCCGCGGCGGGGGTCGACTTCGCCGACGTCACCGACACGCTCGAGCGTGAGGGGGTCGACTCGTTCGCGCAGTCGTTCGCCGACGCGTTCACCACGATCGAGAAGCGGCGCGCTTCCCTCTCCTGAGCGCGAGCAGGCCTTTTGAACGCGATCAGGCCAGGTCGTATGCGGCGCGCAGGTGCTCCGCGAGTTCGCTCCGGGGCACCCGAGCGTTGAGTCCGCTGGTCGACGGCATCACGTAGACCGGGCGACCGCCCAAGGCGTCGGGCTGCACGCCCGCGACCGCCTTCTTGTACAGCGTGCGCCAACCGGCGAGGCCCACGAAGCACACCGCGCCGGGCCGCAGCCACGCGACCAGGCGTTCCAACCGCGCCAGGCCCGCGAGGTACTCGTCGGCAGCCAGCTCGTCGGCCCGGGGCGTGGCGCGCTTCACCACGTCGGTCATCCCGATGCCGTGGTCGCGCAGCGCCGCATCGGGGTCGCGGTCGGCGGTGACGATGCCGGCCTCGAGCGCCGCCGGCCAGTAGCGGTTGCCCGGCCGGGCGAAGCCGATCCCCGCTTCGGCGGAATACACGCTGGGGTTCAGGCCGCACATCAGGAGCCGCATCTGCGGGGCGACGGTGTCGGGGAGCGAACACTGGCGGACGGCCGTCACCCGGAGGCCGTCGGCGACGGCGCCGATGCGCCCCGGGGCGAGGCCGGCGCCGACGAGCAGGTCGTGGAGGCGGCTGCGGTCCCAGCGTGGCCCGGGCGCGGTCACCGTCACCCGCGCGCCGACTGTGGTGGCGTGGTGCAGCGCGACCAGTCGCGGGAGCGCCGCGGTCGGGGTGCGAGGGAGGGAGACGGGGGTCGGCGGCACGCCCGTATGATGCCCGCGACCCGGGAGGTGGCAGGTGCACGGAGAGGTCCGCATCGTCGACGACGTCGTCGCCTCGTTCGCCGCACTGGTGGCGGAGCGGACGCCCGCGTCGATCGCGCTGTCGGGCGGGTCGACTGCCGAGCACTGCTACGCCGCGCTGCGTGACGTTTCCCTCGACTGGGCACACGTCGACGTGTACCTGGGTGACGAGCGCTTCGTGCCGGTGACCGATCCCGACTCCAACGAGGGCATGGCCCGCCGTGTGTTGCTCGACGCGGTGTCACCGCATTCGATCCATTCCCTGGCCGGCGCGGGCGCGACCGCCGCGGAGGCCGCCATCGCCTACGACGCGCTCGTGCGGGCCGCGCCGCCGATCGAACTCGTCCACCTGGGACTGGGCCCCGACGGGCACACCGCCTCGCTCTTCCCCGGCACCGCCGCGCTCGACGAGCAGGATCGCTGGGTGATCACCAACGAGGATGCGCTCCACCCGCACCCGCGTCTCACCTTCACCTTCCCGGCGATCGCGTCGGCCCGGCTCGCGGTGTTCACCGTCGCCGGTGCGGAGAAGCGCGACGCGTTCACCCGGATCCGAGCGGGAGAGGACCTCCCCGGTGGTCGAGTGCGCGCGCAGGAAGTGATCTGGCTCGTCGATCCCGCCGCGGCGGGCACCTGAGAACGGGGAACCACCGACATGGAGATGTGGGAGCTGGTGGCGCGTGAGTCGGTGCGTGACCTCATCGCCCGGTACAACGCGAACGGCGACAGCGGTCGCATCGACCAGATGGTCGAGGTGTTCGCGCCGGACGCGGTCTTCGAGACGCTCGACTACCGCTTCGAGGGGCGCGAGGCGATCCGGGAGTTCTTCAGCGGGGTCACGCGCACTGCGGCGGGACCGCAGGCGCGCGTGCCCGACACGCCCGCGGTCGCCGACTGGAAGGCACGCGGCAACAAGCCGATGCTGCGCCACATCACCGGCACCACGCAGATCGACGTGATCGACGAACGCACGGTGAAGGCCCGTTCGTACTACTACGTGATCGTCGCGCACGGTCTGGACCACTGGGGTCGGTACCTCGACGAGTACGGCCTGGTCGATGGCGAGTGGCGCATCACCCACCGCAAGGAGCACACCGACGGCGTGTTCGAGGGAGGCTGGGCGCACCAGTCGGCCGGCGCGGCCATCGCGGATGTGCTCACGCATCCGATCAACTGGGCGCCACCTGGCCAGTAACCCGGTCATTCCTGAAGACCCGCCGGGTAGCCTCCCGCTATGACTGCATCGCTGGAGTTGCGGACCAGCCTTCCCCCCGATGTGCAGGCGCTCACCGGCGTGCCCACGGCCGAGCTCATGGCCGAGGCCGCGCGATTGCGTGACGCGGCGCACGGCGCGCGCGTCACCTTCTCACCCAAGGTGTTCATCCCCCTCACGATGCTGTGCCGCGACAAGTGCGGCTACTGCACCTTCGCCAAGCCGCCCGCGCACCTCGTGTCGCCGTTCCTCGAGCTCGACGACGTGCTCGCCATCGCCCGGCGCGGCGCCGAGCTCGGGTGTCACGAGGCACTGTTCACCCTGGGTGAGGCCCCCGAGGAGCGGTACCCGGTCGCGGCCGAGTGGCTGCGCGAGCGCGGCTACGAGACCACGGTCGACTACCTCGTCGCGGCCTCGGCTGCCGTACTCGCGGAGACCGGGCTGCTCCCCCACGCCAACGCCGGGGCGCTGTCGCAGGCCGATCTCGTTCGGCTGCGGGCGGTGTCGCCGTCGCAGGGGATGATGATCGAGACGCTCGCGGCGCGCCTGGGTGACCCGGGTGGCCCGCACGCCGGCGCCCCCGACAAGACACCCGAGCGGCGCCTGGCCACGCTCGAAGCCGCCGGCCGCGCCGCGGTGCCGTTCACCACTGGCATCCTCGTGGGCATCGGTGAGACGCGTGACGAACGCCTCGAGGCGCTGGTGGCCATCCGCGACTCGCACGACCGCCACGGCCAGGTGCAGGAAGTGATCGTCCAGAACTTCCTGCCCAAGCCCGACACCGCGATGCACCGCGCGCCGGCCTGCGGCACCGACGAATACCTCTGGACCGTCGCCGCGGCCCGGGTCGTGCTCGGCGCGGCCATGCACCTGCAGGCGCCACCCAACCTGTCGGACCCCGAGCAGCTCACCGCCCTGCTCGACGCCGGGATCGACGACTGGGGCGGCGTGTCCCCCGTCACCCCCGACCACGTGAACCCCGAGCGGCCGTGGCCCGCGCTCGACGCATTGCGCGCCGCCACCGAGGCTGCGGGCAAGACGCTCGCGCCGCGCCTCACGATCTACCCCGAGTACGTGGCCGATGCCGAGCGTTGGCTCCACCCCGACGTTCGCTTCGCGGTGAAGTGCGCCTCCGACATGGAGGGCCTGGCACGCGACGACCAGTGGGCGGCCGGTGGCGACGTCGCCCCGCCACAGCTGCTGCCCGCGGACCTGCCGCCCGCGTGGCCCACGCGTGGCCGCACCCCGGTGGGCGCGGTCCTCGACGGCTTCCTCGCCGGCGACGAGCTGGGTGAGGACGAGCTGGTCACGTTGCTGACCGCGCGCGGCCCCGACGTGTTGGAGGTCGCGGCGGTCGCCGACGACCTGCGCCGCGCCACGGTCGGTGACGCGGTCACGTTCGTGCGCAACCGCAACATCAACTACACGAACGTGTGCACGTTCAAGTGCAAGTTCTGCGCGTTCTCGAAGGGGCCGCTGTCACTCAACCTGCGCGGCAACCCGTATCTCCTCGAGATGGAGGAGATGCAGCGCCGGGTGGTGGAGGCCGTCGAGTGCGGCGCCACCGAGGTGTGCCTGCAGGGCGGCATCCACCCCGACTTCGACGGCAACTACTACGTCGACGTCGCCAAGGCGGTGAAGGAAGTCGCGCCCGACATCCACGTGCACGGCTTCACCGCGCTCGAGGTCACCGAGGGCGCGCGTCGCCTGGAGATGCCGCTCGCCGAGTATCTCGTGATGCTGAAGGAGGCGGGCCTCGCCACGCTGCCCGGCACCGCGGCGGAGATCCTCGACGACGAAGTACGGGCGATCATCTGCCCCGACAAGATCAACACCGAGGAGTGGCTCGAAGCGCACCGCACCGCGCACTCCGTGGGCCTGCGCTCGAACGTCACGATCATGTTCGGCCACACCGAGCGGCCCGAGCACGTCGCCCGCCATCTCACCCGCACCCGTGCGCTGCAGAAGGAGACGGGCGGCTTCACGGAGTTCGTGCCGCTGCCCTTCGTGCACATGGCCACGCCGATCTTCATCCAGCAGAAGGCGCGCAAGGGCCCGACGATGCGTGAGGTGCTCCTCATCCACGCGGTGGGCCGGCTCGCGTACCGCGGCTGGATCGACAACGTGCAGGTGTCGTGGGTGAAGACCGGCGTGCGCGGTGCCCGGCAGGCGCTGCTCGCCGGCTGCAACGACCTCGGCGGCACCCTCATGGACGAGAACATCTCCCGGGCTGCAGGCGCGAGCCACGGCCAGGAGCTCGACGAGTCGGAGTTGCGGGCCATCGTCGAGTCGCTCGGCCGCTCGCTCGAACAGCGCACCACGCTGTACGGCCGCACGCACACCGAGGGCAAGCGTCTGCGCCCGCCCGCCGAGGTCGTCGCCGACGACCAGGCCGCCGAGGCCTACTGGGCCACCGCGACCGGCGGGAGCCGATCAGAGGCCGCGACCGGAAGCCCTGCGGCGGCGCCGGTGCCGGTTACCCTCGCGCCGACGCGGCAGTAGTCGCCGCGCCTGTACGAGGAGATCTGAGTGAGCCGTCTGGATGTCGTGGCGATCGGCAATGCGCTGGTCGACGTGCTGTCACACGAGTCGTTCGAGTTCGTCGCCGAACACGAGCTGGTACTCGGCTCGATGACCCTGATCGACACGCCCACCGCCGAACGCCTGTACTCGGCGATGGGGCCGGGCACGGAGATCTCCGGCGGCTCGGCGGCCAACACCATGACCGGCGTCGCCTCGTTCGGGGGCAGCACCGCGTTCGTGGGCCGGGTGGCCGACGACCAGCTCGGCAAGGTGTTCGCCCACGACATCCGCGCCGCCGGGGTGGAGTTCACCACCGCACCGGCGCCGGCCGGCGGCGAGCCGAGCGGTCGCTGCCTGATCGTGGTCACGCCCGACGCGCAGCGCACCATGCACACGTTTCTGGGCGCCTCGGCCCGGCTCGGTCCCGACGACCTCGACCACGACCTGCTCGCCCGCGCCCAGGTGCTGTACCTCGAGGGCTACCTGTGGGACGAGCCGCAGGCGCAGGAGGCCTACCGCCTCGCCACCCGTACGGTGCACGAGACCGGCGGCCGGGTGGCGTTCTCGTTGTCCGACTCCTTCTGCGTCGACCGCCACCGCGACACGTTCCTCGAACTCATCGAGCGTGAGGTCGACGTGCTGTTCGCCAACGAGGCCGAGATCACGTCGCTCTACCAGGTCGACGACTTCGACACCGCGTTGCAGATGGTCAACCATCACTGCGAGATCGCGGCGCTCACCCGGGCGGCGAAGGGCGCGGTGATCGTGTCCCGCGACGAGGTGCACGTGGTCGACGCGCATCCGGTCGAGCAGCTCGAGGACACCACGGGAGCGGGCGACCTGTTCGCCGCCGGGTTCCTGTACGGGCTCACCCACGGCTACGACCTCGGCACGTGCGGCCGGCTCGGCGCGGTGGCCGCCGCCGAGGTGATCAGCCACCTCGGTGCCCGTCCGGAGTCGAGCCTCGCCGACCTGGCGAAGCCCCTCCTCGGCTGAGGCGCAGACGAGGGCTTCGGTGAGACTCCCCCGCTACCGCACCGGCGATCCCGACCTCGACGCGCAGGTGGCTGCGCTGGTCGAGCAGGTCGCTGACCCCGACGATGCCGACCTGGTGTTCGAGCTGGTCGTGTCCGCGCTGCGCCTCGGGCGTGACCGCGCGGATCGTCTCGACCTGAAGATCGCCAATGCCGCGTTGAAGGAGATGCGGTACGCGTTCCACGTGTTCGCGCCCTACCGCGAGTCGCGCAAGGCGGCGATCTTCGGCTCGGCACGCACGCAGCCGATGGACCCGCTCTACGTGCAGGCCAAGGAGCTCGCCGCCGCGCTCGCGGCGCGCGACTGGATGGTCATCACTGGCGCGGGCCCGGGGATCATGGAGGCCGGGCTCGAGGGCGCGGGTCCCGAGCAGTCGTTCGGCGTGAGCATCAACCTGCCGTTCGAGACGACCACGAGCGCGTTCCTCGCCGGCGATCCGAAGCTCATCAACTTCCGCTACTTCTTCACCCGCAAGTTGGAGTTCGTGAAGGAGTCGTCGGCGTTCGTGCTGCTGCCGGGCGGCTTCGGCACGATGGACGAGGCCTTCGAGCTGCTCACCCTCCTCCAGACCGGCAAGGCGCTGTCCGCGCCTGTGGTGCTGCTCGATACTCCCGGCGGCACGTACTGGGAGCACTGGTGCGAGTTCATCCACGCGGAGATGGGCGCGGCGCGCTACATCTCCGACGAGGACTTCCGCCTCGTGAAGGTCACGGACTCCGTCGACGTGGCGGTCGACGAGGTGCTCGGCTTCTACACCAACTACCACTCGCAACGGTTCGTCGACGGCCGCCTCGTGCTGCGGGTGCAGGAGCTCCCGACCGCCGACGCGCTCGCGGCGCTCAACCGCGACTTCCGCGACATCGTGGTGCGCGGCGAGATCGAACCGATCCCGACGACCAAGGCCGAGCTCGCGGACCGCGACCACGTCGACCTGCCGCGCCTCGCCTTCCGCTTCGACCGCCACGGCTGGGCGCGCCTGCGGATGATGATCGACCGCCTCAACGGCCGCGACTAGTCGAAGTGCTCGGGGGCGCCGCCGAGGGCGTTGATTGCCTTCTCGATCGCGCGGCGGGCCACGAGGATCTTCTTCTCGTCGTCGAGCGCGTCGGCGTCGCCGTCTTCGGTGGCGGCGCGCAGCTTCTCGTAGGCGAGGTCGCGGAGCGCTTCTTCGACTGCCTGCAACCGTTCGACCAGGTGCTCGGCGTCATGCACCGGCGCCACCTCCCTTTCGCCCGTGCGGGGCGTCGTCGAGTGCGGCAGCGAGCAGCTCCGCGGGATGCTTCACGTCGAGACCCGCGGCGGCGAGGTGCATCGAGCAACCGGGGTTCGCGGACACGACGAGCAGCTTGCCCTTCGCGTCACGGGGAGCGGCCGCGCGCAGCGCCGCGACCTTGCGGTCGCGCACCTCGCCGGCGAGCGTGGGCTCGAACACCGAGTAGGCGCCGCCGGCACCGCAGCACAGGCCGTCGTCGGCGGTGTCGTGCAGCCGGTACGCGGGGGCGAGCACGCGGCGAACCCCCGTCTCGGCGTGCTGCACGTGGCGGAGGTGGCACGGGTCCTGCACCACCACGTCGCGACCGGTGTCGCGCAGCGGGAGCGGTTCGTGGGCGGTGGTCCGTTCGGCGACCCACTCGGAGAAGTCGCGCACGCGCGACGCGAACGCCTCCGCCTCGGGCGTGCCGACGAGGCGGCCATAGTCCTTCATCGCCGCGCCGCAGCCCGCGCTGTCGACGACGATCGGCGCGTCGCCCGGCATCGAGGCCATGACCTTGCGGGCCAGCTTGCGGGCCTCGGCCACGCGTCCCGCGTGCACGTGCAGCGCGCCGCAGCAGTCGCCTCCTGCGCCGGGGAGCCCGGGCCGGGCGCCCGCAACGCGCATCACCCGCAGCGCGTCGCGGTGCACCTCGCGTTGCCAGGCGTCCATGACGCAGCCCGGGAACAGATACACGTCGGGATCGGTGTCGGCCTCGAGCGGTCGGCGCAACGAGCGCGCCGAGAGTTGGGGAATGCCGAAGCGGCGCGGCACGAGATGTAGGCGCTGGCCGACGATCATCAGCCAGGTGAGCGCGACGAGCACCGTGTGGCGCGGCAGCACGACGACATAGGCGAACCACTCCCCGAGGCGTTGGACGCCCGACCGGCGCCCACCGGCGCGCGGGTGGGCCCGAGAGGACTGGTGCAGCGCAGCACGAGTGCCCTCCATGAGATGGCCGAACGGCACCCCGGACGGGCACGCCGCCTCACAACCGCGGCACTGGATGCAGGTCTCCATGCTGTCGACGAACGCGGCGTCGACCGGCGCACCCTCGAGCTCGACCGCGCGCATCGCGGTGATCCGCCCGCGCGGCGACAACGATTCCAGCCCGGTGACGCGGTACGTGGGGCAGTGCGGGAGGCACAGCCCGCACGACACGCACGCGACCAGTTCCTCCTCGTCGACGGGCAGGATGTGGCGGCGCTGGAGGAGCGACGCGTGATCGTGCAGGTCAGAGGACATCGGCCTGCTCCGCAGCCCCTCGCACGCCGACGGAGGCCGGGACGAGGGGCAGCCGCCCGGGCGCGCACTTGCCGGTGGGGTCGAACGCCTCGGCGATACGCCGCATCAGCGCAACGTTGGGCAGTGCGATCCCGAAGCCGTCGATCCCGGGCGCACCCTGTTCGCGCAGGAGCCAGCCGCCTACCGCCTCGGCGGCTTCCCGGGCGGCGAGCAGGGCGTCGGGAGTGGCCGCGGCGACGTGCACGGTGCCGACGCCCATCTCCGCCGCCCACTCGACGCCGGTCATCGTCAGGCGCGCCAGCAACGCCCGCAGCTCGGCGGGCGGCACGCTGATCCGCCCGCGGTGCGGCGCGTCGGGCCACGCGGGCATCTCGCACTCCTCGCCGCCGATGGCCGCCAACTCGGCCGCGACGTCGGCGGTCTCACCCTCCAAGAACACGTGGGTGGTGGCGCCGTCGAACCGGATGCACGCGGGCCGCAGCACGGCGGCACGTACCGCGAACGGATCGAGCGCCGTGGTGCACCACACCGAGGCGGCCGGGAGCGGTTGGCAGCGCAACGTGGTCCGCGCGATCACTCCGAGCGTGCCGAGCGAACCGACGAGCAGGCGCGGCAGGTCGAACCCGCTGACGTTCTTGACCGTGGGGCCACCACCCTTCACCACGCGACCGTCGGCGGTGACGAAGCGCACTTCGAGGACTCGGTCGCGCAGCGGGCCCCAGCGGAGGCGGCGATGGCCGGAGAGGCCGGTCGCCAGCACGCCGCCGACGGTCGCGGCGGGATCGCGCGGGTCGAGCGCGCACTCCTGACCACGGGCGCCGAGCACCGCGGCGAGCTCCGCGCACGTGGTGCCCGCATTCACGGTGACGGTGAGGTCGTCGGGGTCGAACACGACCACGCCCGAGGGAGCGACCACTTCCACCGCGCCGACTGGCGGCGCGCCGCCGACCTCCCAGTGCGTGCGGCTCCCGACCGTGCTCACCGCGGGCGAGGTGGCGACCGCCTCGCACAGCTCCGGGAACTCCGGCGACCCGGGCATCAGATCCACGCACCTTCGGGAACCCGGGCGAGCTCGCCGCAGCGGCTGCCGCGCGGCAGGACCTTCTGCGGGTTGGCCCGCCCCGAAGGGTCGAACGCGTCGCGCAGGCGGGCCTGGGCATCGAGGTCGTCGGCCGAGAAGATGAGCGGCATCGCGTCGCGCTTCTCGATGCCGATGCCGTGCTCGCCCGACAGCACACCGCCGGCGGCGACGCAGGCGGCGAGGATCTCGTCTCCGGCGCGCTCGACGCGCTCCCACACCCCGGCCTCGCGGGCGTCGAACACGATCAGCGGGTGGAGGTTGCCGTCGCCCGCGTGGAACACGTTCATCATCGTGAGCTGCTGCTCCGACGCGATCGCGTACACCTGGCGCAGCACGTCGACGAGCTTGGTGCGCGGCACCACTGCGTCGTGCAGGTAGTAGTCGGGCGCGATGCGGGCGATGGCGCCGAACGCCGACTTGCGCCCCTTCCACAGGAGCGCGCGCTCGGCCTCGTCGGCGGCGACGCGCACCGCGCGGGCGCCGTGCTCCTTGCCGACGCGCTCCACCTCACGCACCTGGTGGGCGACGCCGTCGGGGAGGCCGTCGAGCTCCACGAGCAGCACCGCGGCGGCATCGCGCGGGTAGCCGGCGCCGACGTAGTCCTCGACCGCGCGGGTGATCTCGGCGTCCATCATCTCGAGCGCGGCGGGCACGATGCCCGCCGCGATGATCCCGCTGACCGTGGCCGCGGCATCCTCGATGCTCAGGAAGTCGAGGAGCAGCGTCCGCACGACCGGCGGGTTGGGGGTGAGGCGCACGGCCACGCGGGTGGCGATACCCATCGTGCCCTCGCTGCCCACGAAGCACCCCCGCAGGTCGTAACCGGGGACATCGGGTTCCAGGCCGCCCAGTTGCGCGACCGAACCGTCGCCCATCACGCACTCCACCGCGAGCACATGGGTGGAGGTGACCCCCGACGCGAGACAGTGCGGACCGCCGGCGTTGGTGCCGACGTTGCCGCCGATGGTGCAGGCCTGTTGGGACGACGGATCGGGCGCATAGTGCAGCCCGAGGTGGGCAACCTCCCGGCTGAGGTCGAGGTTGAGTACGCCGGGTTCCACCCACGCGACCCGCTCGTCGGCGTCGACGCCCAACACCCGGTTCATCTGCGTGGTGACGATCACCAGCGGATCGCCGAGCGGAGTTGCGCCGCCGGCCAGGCCGGTGCCGCTCCCCCGCACCACGAAGGGTCGATCGTGCTGCGCGGCGACGCGCACGGCCTGGGCCACGTCGTAGCCGTTCCGCGGAAAGCACACCGCCGCGGCGCTGCCGCGCGCGACGCCGGCATCGCGCGAGTAGAGCGCGAGTTCGAGCGGCTCGGCGCGCGCACGGTCGGGTCCGAGCGTGGCGCGCAGGTCGGCGAGGAGCGCAGCGGTCGTGTCGATACTCGTGGCGATGGGTCCGAGACTACGACGAAACGCTCTGTGAACAGCGCCCGGAATACCCGGCGGGGTGCACTGGTGTCGCTAGTGTTCGCCGCGGATGAGCAAGCCGCGCAAGAACTCCGGCCAGAAGATCGAGGCGTCACCCACTCGCGAGTGGGTGACCTTCCCCGACCCGGTCGACGAAGGCCGCACGTGGCAGATCGACGTGACGTTCCTGCTCTCGTCGTGGACGTGCATCTTCGGTGCCGGGTGCTGCGGGGTGTACGACCAACCCACCCCCGAGCTCGGGCACGGCTGTTGCACGTACGGCGCCCATTTCTCCGACAAGGCCGACCGCGAGCACGTCGTGAAGGTCGCGGCGAAGCTGCGTGACAGCGAGTGGCAGTTCGCCAAGGTGGGCCGCAAGAAGGGCGTCTGGAAGCAGGTCGGGAAGAACGACGACGGCTCCCCCGACTGGCAGACGCGCGTCGTCGACGACGCCTGCATCTTCCTGAACCGCTCGGGGTTCGCGAACGGTGAGGGCTGCGCGCTGCACCAGTACGCGATGCGCACGGGCGTGCACCACAGCTCGGTGAAGCCCGAGGTGTGCTGGCAGCTCCCGCTGCGCCGGATCGACGACGAGCAGGACGACGGCACGGTGATCTCGCGCCTCACCGAGTTCGCGCGTGACGGCTGGGGTGAGGGCGGCGAAGACTTCGCCTGGTGGTGCACCGAGTCGCCCGACGCCTTCGTCGGCAAGGTGCCGGTCTACGAGTCGATGGGCCCCGAGATGGAGCTCATGCTCGGCCGCAAGCTGTACAAGCAGGTGATCGCGTATCTCGAGGAGCGACGGGCCGCGGCCAAGGTGCTGCCGATCGTGCCGCACCCGGCCGAAGTGCCGGTGCAGCTCACCCGCAAGAAGAAGTAGCTCCCCGCGAGAAGAACGAGCTCCCTGTGAGGAGGAGCTAGAGGTAGAGACCGGTCTGGCCGTCGTCCTTGGTGGACGCGACCGCGTGGATGTCCCGCTCGCGCAGGATGAGGTACTCCTCGCCACGGATCTCGACCTCGAAGCCGCTGTCGGGGGCGAACAACACGCGGTCGCCCTCCTCCACGTTCCGGACGGTCGGCCCGGCGGCCACCACCTCGGCCCAGTCGAGGCGCCGGTTCACGTTCGCGGTGGCGGGGATCAGGATGCCGCCGCGGCTCTTGCGGTCACCGACCTCGTCGGTCGGCAGCACGAGCAGCCGGTCCGCGGTCATGCGGATCGAGTGCTTCACGTCTTCGGCTGCCTCGCGGGACTTGGACATGCCCGGAGGTTACCGGCGCGCGACCACCGTCACGAGGTCGAGGCGCCACGAGGCGACATGGCCCAGCTGGGTCGAATCGGACAGCGCCGCGGCCGCTACGGGTGCCCTCACTTGCCGCGGCTAGCCTCGCCGCCATGGCCGACACCTCCCACGTCGCCGGGCACGCGGTGCCGCCAGTGACGAACAGTGGGACCGGTGCCGCCCGTTCGGCCGAGGAAAGTCGGGCCAAGAAGGTCCGCAGCACCGCCGTCGCGTACTTCTATCTGACGAAGCCGCGCGTCATCGAGCTGCTGCTCGTCACCACCTTGCCGGCGATGATCCTCGCGGCCGGTGAGCTCCCGTCCTTGTGGCTGATCCTGTGCGTGCTGATCGGCGGCGCGCTCTCCGCCGGCGGTGCCAACACCATCAACTGCTGGATCGAACGCGACCGCGATCACCTCATGCGCCGCACCGCGCACCGGCCGCTCCCCCAGGGCGACGTCGACCCCAACGGCGCGCTGGTCTTCGGTCTCGTGCTCGAGGCGCTCGCCTTCGCGCTCCTGTGGTCCACCGTCAACCTGCTGAGCGCCACCCTCGCGGTGAGCGCCATGTTGTTCTACGTGTTCGTGTACACGATCTGGCTGAAGCCGCGCAGCGCGCAGAACATCGTGATCGGCGGCGCCGCCGGTGCGGTGCCCGCGTTGGTGGGCTGGTCGGCGGTCACCGGCAGCCTGGCCGCCCCGGCCTGGGTGCTCTTCGCCATCGTGTTCTTCTGGACGCCCCCGCACTTCTGGGCGCTGTCGCTCCGCTACTTCGACGACTACAAGAACGCGGGCTTCCCGATGCTGCCCGTGGTCAAGGGCGTGAAGGTCGCGGTGCGCCAGATCGTCATCTACACGGTCGTGGTCATCGCGACCAGCTTCCTCCTGCCGGTCACCACCGACGAAGTCGGCGTGATCTACATCGTCACCGCGGCGGTGCTCGGCCTCCTGTTCCTCGTGCAGGCGATCCGCCTCGCGCGGGACTCGACCCCCGAGCGTGCGATCAAGCTGTTCACCTACTCGAACACCTACCTCGCGCTGCTCTTCGCCGCCGTTGCCGTCGACGTCCTCGTCACCCACGCCACCTGATCCGGTCACGGGCGCGGCTGATCCGGCCGGTCCCACCCGGCGCGGCAAGTGGATCCTCGCGGGGATCGCCGTCGCGATCGTGCTGATCGTCGGCGGGATCACGGCTGCGGTCGTGCTCTCGTCAGGCGACTCCGGCTCTGCGTCCGGAACGGCGCCGCGGGCGAACTCGGCCGGCGTGGGCAAGCCCGCCCCCGACTTCGAACTCACCACGCTCGACGGCAAGTCGGTGAAGCTCTCCGACTACAAGGGCAAGCCGGTGGTCCTCAACTTCTGGGCGTCGTGGTGTACGCCGTGTCGCAAGGAGTTCCCCGAGTTCCGTGATGCCCTGGGGCAGGCCGATGGCAAATGGGCGCTCGTGGGCGTGAACACCCAGGACAACATCGAGTCCGACGGGAAGAAGTTCGCCAAGGACCAGCGGGCAACCTGGCCCAACGGCTTCGACGCCGACGGTGCGGTCGCCAAGGGTTACGGCGTGAAGGAACTCCCCCAGACGTTCTTCATCGACGCCAAGGGCGTCGTGCGGGCCCATCTGTTCGGGGGCCTCACCGCCGACACGCTGCAGCAGCAGTTGGCCAAGATCGGCGTGTAGCTCACCCTTCCCAGCGGACTGGGACGAGTGATCCGACGCGAGGCTCTCGAGTGCCGGTGAAGTCAGTCGCGTCACGGGCCAGGGGTGAGTACCACCTTGAGGGCGCCGGTGTCGCCGGCTCGCGCGAACACGTCGTAGGCCTCCTCGAACTGGCCGAGGTCGAATCGGTGGGTGACGAACCGGCCGGCGTCGACTTGGTGTCCGGTGGTCAGCTTCAGCAGCGTCGGCGTGGAGTACGTGTCGACGAGCCCGGTCGTGATCGTGACGTCGCGGATCCACAGTTCCTCGAGGTGCAGTGTCACCGCCTCACCGTGCACGCCGATGTTGGCGATGTGTCCACCGGGGCGGGCCAGCGCGGCCGCCAACTCAAAGGTTGCGGGAACCCCCACCGCTTCGATCGCGACGTCGGCCCCCAGCCCTTCGGTCAGCCCGCGGACGATCGCGAGGGGATCCTCCCGGCTGTTGTTGACCGTGACGTCGGCACCGAACTGCTTGGCCGCGTCGAGTCGACTGTCGGCAAGATCGATCGCGACGACGTGACTCGGGCTGAACAGCCGGGCGCCCATGATCGCCGACAAGCCGATCGGACCGGCGCCGACGACGGCGACCACATCACCGGGCCGAACCTGACCGTTGAGTACCCCGACCTCGTACCCGGTGGGGAGAATGTCGGCGAGCATCAGGATCTGCTCGTCGGACACACCCGCCGGCACTGGATACGTCGACGTGTCCGCGAACGGAACCCGTACGTACTCCGCCTGCGTGCCGTCGATCTTGTGCCCGAGAATCCAGCCGCCACCACCGATGCACTGGCCGTAACGGCCTTCGCGGCAGAACCGACACGCGCCACACGCCGTGATACACGACACCAGGACCCGGTCACCGACGCTCACGTTCTTCACCCCTGCGCCGACCGACTCCACCGTGCCGACCGCCTCGTGACCGAGGATGCGGCCCTCGGTGACCGCGGGAACGTCGCCCTTGAGGATGTGCAGATCGGTACCGCAGATCGTGACTGCGTCGACCCGCACGATCGCGTCGGTGTCGTCGACGATGCTCGGGTCGGGTACCTCTTCCCACGCCTTCTGGCCCGGACCGTGGTACACGAGAGCCTTCATCGCAGCCTCCTGCTCGGACGCGCCACCGTTCGATCCACCGTAGACATGTGACCTGGCGAAGAACAGAGCACGAAGGCCCTGCGACGGTCCACGCTCGGCTGACGTACCGGACGGTCCTTGCTACAGGTAGGGGCTGGGCGTCGCGGGGCGTCTCCCACCGCCCGACGCGGCTTCGGGGACGCTCCGGCGCAGCTCGGCGAACTGACCCTCGGCAATCGCCTGCTGGGTGTACATCGCGGCCTGGATCCCGTGGAACAGGCCTTCGAGCCATCCCACGAGCTGGGCCTGCGCGAGGCGCAGCTCGGACTCGCTCGGCGTGTCGCTCGTGAAGGGCAACACGAGCTCCTGCAACTCGGCACGCAAGTCCGGCGACAGGATCCCCTCGAGCTCCTGGAGTGACTTCTCGTGGATCTCGCGCAGCCGGCGACGGGCCGCGTCGTCGAGGGGGGCCAGACGGACCTCGTCGAGCATCGAGTGCACCATCGACGCGATCCGGATCAGCTTCGCGGGCCGGGTGACGTGCTCGCCGTCGGCTTCCGCGGGTCCCTGGCGATCGTTCGTCACGTCAGCCAGGTTAGGGAACCGCCGCCCTGGCGCGTTCGGCCGCGGCAACGCTCGCCGCGAGCGCTCATTCTTCCCAGCGGAAGTAGCGGGCGGCGAGCAGCGGCGTGGCGATCGCCCACACGACGAGCACGACGAGCTCGCCGGTCGGGAACGCCACGCCCGGGGTGAGCACGGAGCGCAAGGTCTCCGACAGTGCCGCGGCCGGCAGCGCCTTGGCGAAGGTCTCGAGCGCACTCGGGAGCTTGGCCAGGGGGTAGGCCATCCCGCCGAGGAACAGCAGCACCAGGAACAGGCCGTTGGCCGCGGCGAGGTTGGCTTCGGCGCGCAGGGTGCCGGCCATCAGCATGCCGATGCCGGCGAACGCGATCGTGCCGAGCAACAACAGGAACACCGCGCCGATCAGGCCACCGGTGGCCTCCCAGCCGAGGGCGATGCCGGTGAGGACGATCACGGTGGCCTGGACCGCCTCGATCGCGAGCACGGTGATGGTCTTCGCGGCGAGCAGGCCGAACCGCGACAACGGGGTGGAACCGAGGCGCTTGAGGACGCCGTAGCGCCGTTCGAAACCGGTCGCGATGCCGAGGCTCACCATCGCGCTCGACATCACGGCGAGCGCGAGCACCCCGGGCACCAGGAAATCGACCGGGTGCTTCATCGTGGTGTTGACCGCGTCGACCTTCGAGAAGAAGACGAGTACGCCGAGCGGGATCGCGAACGCGACGAGCAGGCTCTCGCCGCGTCGCAGCGTCATCTTCAGCTCGATGCTCGTCTGCGCAGCGATCGCGCGTCGGCGGCCGCCGGTCTTGCCGCGTGTGCTCACGCCTGCGTCCACGCCTTCGTCCACGCCGGTCATCAGGCCGGTCCGTCGCCGGTGAGACGGAGGAACACGTCTTCCAGGGAACGGGTGCCCGCGCGCAGCTCGCTGAGCAGCACGCCCCGGTCGCGCAGCCACGCGGCGAGCTCGGCCACGAGCTCGGGGGTGGCCGCGGTGTCGATCAGGTAGTCGCCGGGGCGGACCTCGTGCACGGCGCCGGGCGACACGTGCAGCGCGGCGCTGAGTTCGTCGACCGCGAGCCCGGGTGCCGCGGTGAAGCTGGTCTCGTCGGCGGCGGCGAGGGTGGTCAGCGCGGTCGGGGTGTCGCAAGCGACCACTCGGCCGTGGTCGATGATCGCGACGCGGTCGCAGAGATGCTCGGCCTCGTCCATCGCGTGGGTGGTGAGCAGCACGGTGACGCCCCGGTCGCGCAGCTCGCGGATCATCGTCCACGTGGTTGCGCGCGCGTGCGGGTCCATGCCGGCGGTGGGTTCATCGAGGAACACCAGCGTCGGCTTGCCGATCAGCGCGAGCGCGAGCGACAGCCGCTGCTGCTGACCGCCCGACATGCGGCGCACGTAGGTGCGCTTGGCGTCGTCGAGGCCCACGAGCGTCAGCAGCCGCTCGGGGTCGTCGGGGTCGTCGTAGAAGGCGGCGAAGAGGCGAAGCGCCTCGAGCGGTTTCACCCCGGGGTAGAGACCGCCCTCCTGCAGCATCACGCCGATCTGCGGGCGGAGCGCGGCGCCGTCGGTCCAGGGGTCGAGGCCGAGGACCGACACGGTGCCGGCGTCGGCGCGGCGGTAACCCTCGAGGATCTCGACGGTGGAGGTCTTGCCCGCGCCGTTGGGACCGAGCAGGCCGAACACCTCGCCCGTCGCGATCGACAGGGAGATGCCGTTCACCGCATGGTTGTCGCCGTAGCGCTTCTCCAACGCGGCGACCTCGATCGCGTGCGCAGGAGGGTTCACCGGAGCGGCAGCCTAGCGAGGAGAGCCACGCACGGTGCGGTGCGAGCGGTCATCGGTCGCGCCAGGCGACGAAGCGGCCGAGGTCGGCGAGCGCCGCCTTGGCCTCGTCGGTGACCGGGGCGTCGGCGAGCGCGGCCAGTGCGGTGTCGACCAGCGCGGCGATCGACGCCTCGACCTCGTCGACCGCGCCCGTCGCGACGAGTCGCTCCTGCACGGCGGCGATGCGGTCGGGGTCGGGCGGCCCGTCGAGCCCGAGCGCGTCGAGTTCGGCATCGAGGCCGGGATCGCGGGCCACGGCCATGGCGACGAGCGGTGTGAGCTTGCGCTCGCGGAGGTCCTCCCCCACGGGCTTGCCGGTGACGTCGGGGTTGCCGAACACGCCAAGCAGGTCGTCGCGCAACTGGAACGCCTGGCCGATCGGCACGCCGTACGCGGTGAGCGGCGCGGCGAGCGCGTCGGCGCGACCCGCCAGCGCGGCACCGAGATGCAGGGGACGCTCGACGGTGTACTTCCCCGACTTGTAGCGCTCGATGAGTTCGGCGCGGCCGCGTTCCCGTGCTCCGGTCGCGCTGGCCGCGAGGTCGAGGAACTGGCCGACGCACAGCTCGATGCGCAGCTCGTCGAAGATCGGGCGGGCCGCCGGCGGTGCGGTGGCGAAGAGCATGTCGGCGTAGACGAAGGCGAAGTCGCCCACGAGGATGGCGGCGCCCTCCCCGAACCGTCGGGCTTCGCCACGGGCGCTCAGCTCGCGGTGACGGTCGGCGAAGCGGCGGTGCACGGCGGCCTCGCCGCGGCGGGTGTCGCTGCCGTCCATCACGTCGTCGTGGACGAGCGCGAAGGCGTGCAGCAACTCGAGCGCCGCACCGACATCGACCACCACGGGGTCGGACGGGTCGCCGCCGGCGCCGACGAAGGCCCAGTGACAGAAGGCGGGCCGGAGACGCTTGCCGCCGGCCGTCACGAGCTCGCGGAGGGCCACGAGGGGTGGCACGAGGTCGGCGTCGACCTGGGCCCAGCGGTCGAGCTCGGCGTCGAGGAGCGTCGTGATGCGCGTGACGGCCTGATCACCCAGCTCGGCGAGGGCGGCGGGCAGGGGCGCGGCATCCCGGGGCGGAGGGGCTCCCATCCCGGCCGATGCTAGGGGCGTCGGTAGCATCCGCCCGAATGGCCGAGTTCCTCTCCGTGGCGTGGATCTCCGCCCTCGACACCGTTGCCCGGGGTCTCCCGCCCGGTGACGGCCCCGCCGAGCGGCTGGTGATCGAACAGGAAGTGGCCGGCCCGCGCGGCGCCGCGACCTACCAGTTCCACGTGTCGGCGGCGGAGGTCCGGGTGCTGGCGGGCGCGCCCACCGGCGCCGATGTGGTGCTCGCCACCGACCTGGCCACCGCCGTCGCCCTGCATCGGGGCACGCTCCGGGCCCAGGACGCGCTCGCCGCCGGGCGCCTCAAAGTTCGAGGCCGACCGGAGGTACTCGGCAGTTGCGCGCCCCGCCTCGCCGAGCTCGATGCCGCGCTCGCCGCGGTGCGGGCCGCCACGACCTTCCCCGAGGGCTGACGCCGCGGCCTGACACTGGCGCGGCAGCCCACGCCGGACCCGCCACCTGCCGAGGCGGGGACCGGTAGCGTGGATGCGATGCACCCCTCGTTCGAGCGCCTCCGCGCGATCGCCCGCTACGGCGACGACGACCGCGTGCTGGTGGCCGAGGCCGCCGATTGCCTGGCCGACTTCGACGACGATCCGGCCGCGCTCGTGGTCACCTGCCGGCGTCTGCTCGCGCACCATCCCGAGTGCGCCCCGCTGTGGTGGGTGTGCTCACGGGTGCTGGCGGCACCCGAACCCTCCGAGGCCGCATGGGAGTCGGAGGAGCGGGTCCGCAGCGACCCC
>Ga0209048_10002207_pt1 | contig 19551 bp, 16 predicted proteins | sample FrelakmetCRP12CR_FD_187146 | JGI IMG/M metagenome (GOLD analysis project Ga0209048, IMG submission 187146) | Freshwater lake sediment microbial communities from the University of Notre Dame, USA, for methane emissions studies - CRP12 CR (SPAdes)... | ecosystem: Environmental > Aquatic >... | reverse complement strand
CCCAGGGCCAGCACGCAGTCCCAGCCGTAGGTCTGGCCCTCCAGGGTCCGGTAGGTGGCCCGGAAGCCGGTGTCGGGCACGAACCGCCCGTCCTGCCAGGCCACCCGCAGCAGACTGGTGTCGCCGACCACGTAGATGTCGTCACCCGAGGCCGAGATCCGGGCGATGGACGGCTCGGGCAGTTCGCAGGTGTCGAGGATGGCCAGTGTGTCGGGGTCCAGGGCGATGAGCTCGCACGGCTGTCGCTCCTCGGGCGGGACCGGTGCCGTGGGCCGGGACCCGGCGAAGTCCTTGGTGACCAGCGTGCCGTCGGGGAGCAAAACGAACCCGTTGTACGGGCGTTGGCGGGGTAGCCGGCGGCTGGCCAGGACCTCGAGGTCGGCGCCGAGTCGGTGGACGTGGTTGCCGAAGACGACGTGGAGGGATTCGTTGCCGTGGGCGGCCATGCTCCCGGGCCACATGGCCCCTCCGGGCAGGTCGGCCGAACGGGCCAGCGGTTCGAGGGTGACCGGATCGATCCGCTCCACGAACGACTCGGCCTCGTCGCCCAGGGTGTGGCGCAGCAGGTAGACCTCGCCGGGGTCCCGGGTGACGGCCATGGTGATCATGGGGTCGGTCCGCGACAGCACGTCGACCGGGGTCCCCGCCGTGACGATCGGGAGTGTCGCACCGACCCCGGGGGCCTGCAGGCGGGCGGGGCCGCCGTCCTCGGCCGGCCAGGGCCCGGGCCAGTAGGGGGAGAGGCCGGGGTCCGGGCTCATGTCGGCGGATTCACCGTGGTGGTCCGAGCCGCCGGCGTCGAGGTCGGCCGGATCACACCGGGGCCTCGAGGACCAGCCGTTCGGCCCGGGCCTCGGGCTGGGAGTCCCACAGGTCGGCCACCAGGTCGTCGCGGAGCGGCCGCATGTCGGGATCGTCCCACCGGTTGACCTGCTGGAGCGGGTCGTCGACCAGGTCGTAGAGCTCGCCCTCGGTCCCGTCGTGGCTGGTGCCCGGGAGGTACGCGGTGACCACCCACCGGTCCCGCATCATGGTGCGGAGGTGGACGTCGACGCCGAAGAGCTCGCTGTCCCACTCGGTCAGCACCTTGTCGAAGCCCCGGGTCAGGGCGTCGCCGTCGTCGACCGGGAGGGGCTTGCCCTGCATCCACTCGGGCGGCTCGATGCCGGCGATGGTGCAGAACGTCGGGGCCAGGTCGATCAGCCCGACGGGGCGGGTCACGACGGAGGGGGCCGTCCCGGCCCCCTGGCGCGACGACGGCGCCGGCCGCCACACCAGGGGCAGGCGCATCAGGGCGTCGACGTGGTACGGACCTTTGAATAATAGGCCGAAGTCGCCCTGCAGCTCACCGTGGTCGGAGGTGAACACGATGTCGACGTCGTCACCCCAGCCGCGCTCGGCCACCCGGGCCAGGACCCGGCCGAGGGCCTCGTCGATCAGCTCTACCTCGACGGCGTTGCGGGCGTTGACCTCGCGCACCTGGTCGGTGGTGAGGGTGGCCGGCACCCATTCGGCCGGCGCCTCGTAGTTCGACACCAGTGTGCCGTCGTACCAGGCCCGCCAGTGCCGGGGCTTGCCGTCGATGATCGCCTCGCGGGTGGCACGGTCCTCGGGGTAGCCGGCGGGCAGGGGCACCTCACGCCAGTCCACCCGACCGACCTCGGACTCCGGCGGGTCCCACGGGTGGTGGGGGTCGGGGAAGCTCATCCAGCAGAACCAGTCCTCGTCGGCGTCGATCGAGTCGAGCCAGGCGATGACCCGGTCGGCCACCCAGTCGGTGTGGTAGATCCCACGGTCGATCGGGTTGACCTTGACCTGGGGTGCGCCGGTGTCGCCGCCGGGCTCGGAACTGACCTGCAGCGTGTCGTCGACGGCCCGGCAGTACATGCCCAGCGCCTCGGGATGGTTCTTGATCAGCCATTGCGAGTAGTGGAGGGGGCCCATCGCCCCGTGGGCGGCCGTCTCGAGGTGCTCGAAGCCTCGGCGGTGCCCGCCGTGGGGTGTGGTGCCCTCGGCCGACAGGGCGTTCTCCTCGAAGCGGAGGAAGGGGTCGAAGTAGGGCTCGAAGTGGGCCTTGCCGACCAGTGCGGTCCGGTACCCCGAGGCCCGCAGGACCTCGACCACCGACGGGGCGTCAGCGGGCAGCGGGACGCCGTTCATGAAGACCCCGTGGGTGGTCGGGTGCTGGCCGGTCACGATGGTCGAGCGCGAGGGCATGCACACCACCGACTGGGGATGGTTCCGTTCGTAGCGGACGCCTTCGGCGGCCAGCCCGTCGATCACCGGGGTGCGGGAGAGCGCACCACCGTTGCAGGTCAGGGTGTCGTAGCGCTGCTGGTCGGTGGTCACGAAGAGGATCTTGCGGCCCATCAGCGGGCTCCTTTCGGGTGTCCCCGGTCCGGGGAGGAGGGAGGGGTGGGATCGAGGGAGTCGGAGCAGGGAGGGCGGTCGCGGAGGCTCACCTGACCTGCTCCACGCCGAGCTGCTCGGGCAGGTGGTTCAGTGCGGCCCGGGCTGCGCCGCTGATGACCAGGGCCAGCACGGCCGGCTCGGCGTCGACGCTGTAGACGACCAGGCAGGTGCCGTCGTGGAGGTCGTGCACGTCGATGGTGCTCAGGTGCTCGGCGAACATCGGCACCGTGATCCGGTACTGGAACCGCCGGAGGTTGTGGTCGATGGTGAGCAGCCTCTCGGGCATCGGCAGCCCCGAGCGGGTCGTGATCGTCCGCGTGTCGCCCTCGATGACGCAGGACTCGATGCCGAGCCACCACTCCGGCAGCCGCTCGGGTGCGCCGACCAGGTCCCAGACGAGGTCCGGCGGGCAGGCGAGGCGGATGGCGTGGCGCATGCTGCCGCGTCGGGCGGTCATCGGGTACCTCCGGGGGAGAGCAGGACGGACAGGGAGCGGCCGATGACGGACTTGGCATCGGTGACCGAAAAGCCCTGGTCGGTGGTGAGCAGTTGGTGGGCCTCGAATGTGGCGAGCACGTCGGCCGCGGCCAGGGCCGCCTCGGCCCGGTCGTCGTCCATGGACGCCAGCTCGCCGGCGAAGAGCGACCGGAGCTGTCCGCGCAGGAACTGCCGGCTTTCCGCCAGGGTCCTGGCCAGCCGGGGCTGGAAGGGTGCCCGCAGCCGGGTCACCCGGGCGGCCTGGCCGACGCCGTCGAACAGCCGGAATCGCTGGTCGACCAGTGCCCGCACCCGATCCTCGAACGGCGCCGACCCGTCGACGTCGAGGGACACCAGGGGCAAGGCCCGGGCCAGCTGACGGGTGACCGCTTCGTCGGCCAGGTCGTCGGTGTCGTCGAAGTAGCGGAACAGCGACCGCGGGGAGATCCCGGCCCGCTCGGCGATGGCGTCGGTGCTCGGTCGCAGGTCCCCCTCGGCGTAGAGGTCGAGCAGTGCATCGACCACGGCCTCCCGGTTGGCGGCCCGGCGCAGTCGGCGCCCGTCCGTCTCGACCGGGGCCGCGCCCTCCCCGGTCGGGGCCGTCCGGCCGGCGACGTCGGTCATCGGCTCGGGTCCGCGGAGCCGGACAGGGTGCAGATGTCGCCGACCCGGGGGTCGACCCGTCCGTCGAGCAGGTCCCGGTAGGCGGCTTCCACCTCGATGGCTCCCGTGCGGTGCCGTAGGGTCAGCCAGGCGTCGGTCCAGGGGATGAACCGGTCCCATGCCGCGGCCACGCTCGCCTCGAAGCCCTCGCGGCCCCAGTCCCTGCGGCGCTTGGCGATCTGGTCGGGGGCGAACAGGAATTCCGGCCGCGGACCGGGCAGCGCCCCGTCGCCGGAGGCGGTGGCGTCCCAGTGGGTGTCTCCCACGACCATGCTGTAGCGCAGGTGGTCGCCCAGCCGGGTGTGGACGGCATGGGCCACGTCCTTCCGTCCGGCCACGTCGATGTAGCAGGAGTCCGAGGCAGGCAGGTCGTCCACCTGGTCGTAGGCCAGGACCGTGCCGTAGCAGTCGAGGGAGCGGACGAACTCGAGGTTCGCCTGCGAGGTGATCCCGACCACGTCGACGCCCTCGCGTCCGGCCAGGAGGTGGGCCGCCCCGATGGCCGTCTTCGACGAGGCGCTCGACACCACGGCGGTCTCGGCCCCGTAGAGGCCGTGGTCGCCGAGGAAGTCGTCGACCACGAACGACGTGACGAACAGGGGCCACAGCAGCATCTGCTGCGGCTCCCGGTCGGTCCGGTAGATCCGGTCGGCGTCCACGTAGCCGTATCGGCTGTACACCGACGGCACCGCCTCACGGGTCGGTGCCAGGTCGGAGAACCCCTGGTCGTCGAGTCGTCCAGGCCGGACCACCAGTTCGTCGGCCAGGGGGAAGTAGCCGTAGACCCGACGGCCCTCGGCCAGCCCGGGGGAGGCCGACTCGACCACGTCGCCGAATCCCCACACCGGGACCCGTCCCCAGAACACTCCGTCCTCCACCGGTCCCGGGAAGCACTCCCAGTAGCGCATCAGTTCGCCGTAGACGGCGTAGGTGATGTTGTTGGCGGACAGCCCGAAGGTGTCCACCCGGATGCGGGCCTGGTCCGGCTCGAGGCCCGGGGACGGTCGGGTCACCGCCCGGACACGGTGGAGGTCGGCCTTGTCGACTTCGAGATGCACGGGACCTCACTTCGCTCGGTCGGAACACCGGTGGCCGGGTCGGCGCCGGGCGCCACGATAACAGTTGACAGTAATTGTGACAAGTGTTTACATGACCGGACGGGGCCCGGTCGTCGGGACGCCGGGAGGGAGTCGCCGTGTCAGCAGTGCCGGGTTCGGACGGAGCCGGAACGGACCGGGCGGGCAACGTGTTGCTCGACTCGCTCCAGCGGCGGATGCACGCGCTCTTCTCGCTGTACTACGACGCGGTGGCGACCATGGACCTCGACCAGGTCAACCACTTCGAGCGCGAGGGGGTGCTCCCCATCGCCTTCAGCCTGTTCCACATCGTCAACATGATCGACGCCTCGTTCCTGCTGATGACCGGCACCCCTCCCGTCTGGGGCCCGGAATGGGAGGAGCGGGTCCACCCGGCCATCGCCGACCACGGCAAGCACCGGACCGTCCACGAGATGGTCGGCCAGCGGATCGGTGACTACACCGAGTTTCAGGAGTACATGCGGACGGTGTTCGACAGGGTGGAGGCGTGGCTGGCCGAGCTGGACCCGGCCGAGCTGGACCGCCTGGTCATCGCCCGGCCCTTTCCTGAGCAGATCGCCAGCACGTACAGCGCCCGGGTGGCGGGACCCGAGGGGATCACCCTGCTCGACGCCACCGAGTGCTGGATCTACCAGCACGGCCTGCGCCACATGGGCGAGATCGAGCTCTCCCGGGGCCTGGTCGGCCTGGGCGGCATGACCTCCTAGCCCTCGGGTCCCGGGCGTTGTCGGCGGTGAGAAGGCCCTGAGGGATTGCGCCTCCGGGGCAGTGTGGGACCGTCCACACCCGCACACAGCCCCCTGGACCCGCGCCGCGCACCTTGACGCCGATGTGCCCTGGCCCGGGTCCCGTGCTGTCGCCCCCCGGGGCACGGCGGCGTCCCGAACGAGGACGGTCCCGGGAAGTTCCCAAGCTTGGGTTGGTGGAGCCGATGAGTACGCCAGCGGCCGCGTGGCACGCAGAGGGGTTCCTGGAGCAGCACTCCACGTTCCAAAGGAGAAATTCTGGCACGTCGAACGCTCGGAGCACCGCAGCCACGAGCGGTGATCTCGCTCATTGCCCAGGGCTCGCTCGCCTGTGGCGGAGCCAGCGTGGCTGTGCCAGCATCGCCGGCCTCTGCCGGAACAACCACCACCCACCACCCGTCCGCCCGACAACGGGCCCACTACCGCGAGGAACACCCAGCAACCCTGCGAGAGGTGCAACGGCAGATTGGGACGTACGCCGACGCTACGACGATGCACCAGGGACTCCAGGGGACGGCCCCCGGTGCAGGCCAGACCGGCCGGGCGAAGTGGTGGAGGAGCGTTGTGAACACGCGTCATGCTCACCAGGGGATCCACCAGGCCAATTTGACCGCCCGAAGGGTCCGATACCACACCATTGAACACGCCGTTGGTGGATGCTGGGCCTCACGTGTGCGATCGGGTCGCCGACGTCGATGTCGGCGCCCCGACCTGACCCGTCTCGCTGGCCGCTCGGCCGCGGCGTGGGTCTGATCGGGGCGGGGTGCACGGTCCCCGTCGTTGGTTGACGAGAAGCAGTCTTCTTGTCGGACTGGTGGTTGCGAGGTGTCCGGCGACAGGGAACGCCTCGCAACTCCCACCAAGGGCATGGACATCCCAGCCGCAAGGCTCGGCGTGGTCATCAGGGAATCTTCGCGGTCGACGACGCCACGCGAAACGACGTCGACGACGTCACGCGAGACGACGTCTACGAGCGGGGCAGGCCGTCGACCATGGCGTGGGCGAGGCGGGCCAGTGACTCGGCCAGCTGCGGCGAGGGTCCGGCCAGTGCCGCCGCAGCCGCCTGATCGGCGTAGTCCCGGGCAACCTGCACCGACTCGGCGATCGCCCCGGAGTCGGCCACGATGGCCCTCGCCTTCTCCTGCTCGGGGAGCCCCAGCGGCTGGCCCAGCAGGTCACGGAGCTCCGGCCCGTGGACGGGGTCGGCCAGGGTCAGCAGCACCGGCAGGGTGTAGATGCCCTCGGCCAGGTCCTGCCCGGCGGGCTTGCCGAGGTCGGCCTCGGTGCCGACGACGTCCAGGATGTCGTCGCGCACCTGGAAGATCATGCCGAAGCACCGCCCGAAGTCGGTGAACGCCTCGACCTCGGGCCGAGACAGGCCTCCGGTCAGTGCGCCTATCCGGCACGAGGTGGCCATGAGGGAGGCGGTCTTGCCGGCGATGGCCGTCGAATACTCCTCCCGGGTGCGGTCCACCCGGAAAGCTGCACGCACCTCGGCCACCTGTCCCTGGCAGAGCTCGCCGAGGGTGGCGGCCAGCAGTGCGGCGATCTCCACACCGAGGCCGGCGGCGATCTCGGCCGACCGGGCGAGCAGGAAATCTCCCGCCACGATGGCGACCAGGTTGCCGAACCGGGAGTTCACGCTTTCCACATTGCGGCGCATCGTGGCCTCGTCCATCACGTCGTCGTGGTACAGGGAGGCCAGGTGCACGAGTTCCACCGAGACGGCGCCGAGGAGGTCCTCCCGGGATGCCTCCCGGGAGCCGGAGGTGGCCGTGGCCAGCGCCAGCACTGGGCGCAGCCGCTTCCCGCCGGCTGCCAGCAGGTGGGTGGTGACCTCGTCCAGGAAAGCGTCGCCGGTGACGACGGACTCCACGAGCAGGGGCTCGAGGCGGTTCAGCTGATCTTCGAGTGCGGGGAGTCCCAGGAGGTCTACGACGTTCACTGGCTACAGACGATAGGGCAGACTGCCGATGAGTGGCACATGCCCCCCCGGTTTCCCGGGCTGTGGGTGCGGGTCAACCGTGCGCCTGTAGACTTGGTTTTCAGTTACTGACCGCGGATGGAGGCGGTGGAGTGTTCGAACGATTCACAGACCGAGCTCGACGAGTCCTGGTGTTGGCACAGGAGGAGGCGCGGCTGCTCAACCACAGTTTCATCGGCACCGAGCACATCCTCCTGGGCCTGATCCACGAGGGTGAAGGGGTCGCGGCCAAAGCGCTGGAGTCCCTGGGCGTGTCCCTCGAGGCTGTGCGCGAGAAGGTGGAGGAGACGATCGGACTGGCGGGCACCGCCCCGACCGGCTCGCCGCCCTTCACCCCGCGGGCCAAGAAGGTCCTCGAGCTGTCGCTTCGCGAGGCGCTGCAGCTCGGGCACAGCTACATCGGCACCGAGCACATGCTGCTCGGGCTGGTCCGCGAGGGCGAGGGCGTCGCCGCCCAGGTGCTGCAGAGCCTCGGCGCCGATCTCCCCCGTGTGCGCCAGCAGGTCATCCAGCTGCTCTCGGGCTACCAGGGCAAGGAAGCCGTCGGTGGCGGCCAGTCCGGCGCCCAGCAGGCCGACGCCCCGACGGGATCCGCCGTGCTCGACCAGTTCGGCCGCAACCTGACCGCACTCGCACGTGATCACAAACTCGACCCGGTCATCGGGCGCGAGAAGGAGATCGAGCGGGTCATGCAGGTGCTGTCGCGTCGCACCAAGAACAACCCGGTCCTGATCGGTGAGCCCGGTGTCGGCAAGACGGCGATCGTCGAAGGGCTGGCCCAGCGCATCGTGGCCGACGACGTCCCCGAGACCCTCACCGGCAAGCAGCTCTACACTCTCGACCTCGGCGCGCTGGTGGCCGGGAGCCGCTACCGCGGCGACTTCGAGGAACGCCTCAAGAAGGTGCTGAAGGAGATCCGGACCCGGGGCGACATCGTCCTGTTCATCGACGAACTCCACACCCTGGTGGGTGCGGGTGCCGCCGAGGGCGCCATCGACGCCGCCTCGATCCTGAAGCCGATGCTGGCCCGGGGTGAGTTGCAGACGATCGGCGCCACGACCATCGACGAGTACCGCAAGCACCTCGAAAAGGACGCCGCCCTCGAGCGCCGGTTCCAGCCGATCAAGGTTGAACAGCCCAATGTGGCGCTGACCATCGAGATCCTGAAGGGACTCCGGGACCGGTACGAGTCGCACCACTCGGTGACGATCACCGACCAGGCCCTGGTGGCCGCGGCCAACCTGGCCGACCGCTACCTGGCCGACCGGTTCCTTCCGGACAAGGCGATCGACCTCATCGACGAGGCCGGCAGCCGCCTGCGCATCCGTCGGATGACCACGCCCCCGGCCTACAAGAAGCTCGAGGAGGAGATCACGCGTCTCCGGGCCGACAAGGAGGCCGCCATCGAGAAGCAGGCCTTCGACCAGGCCAAGAAGCTGGCCGAGCAGGAGAAGGACCGGCTCGACGCCAAGGAGACCATGGAGGCCGAGTGGCGTGCCGAGGGCGTCGACCTGTTCGACGTCGTCGACGAGGAGGTCATCGCCGAGGTCCTGGCCAACTGGACCGGCATCCCGGTCTACCGCCTCACCGAGGAGGAGACGGCCAAGCTCCTCCGCATGGAGGACGAGCTCCACAAGCGGGTCATCGGACAGGAGCCGGCGATCGCCGCGCTCGCCCGGTCGATCCGTCGGACCCGTGCGGGGCTCAAGGACCCCAAGCGCCCGAGCGGCTCGTTCATCTTCCTCGGCCCGACCGGTGTGGGGAAGACCGAGTTGGCCAAGACGCTGGCCGAGTTCCTGTTCGACGACGAGGACGCCCTCATCCAGCTCGACATGTCCGAGTACATGGAGAAGCACACGGTGAGCCGGCTCGTCGGCTCGCCCCCCGGCTACGTCGGGTACGAGGAGGGCGGTCAGCTGACCGAGGCCGTGCGGCGCAAGCCGTTCTCGGTCGTCCTCTTCGACGAGGTGGAGAAGGCCCACGCGGACGTGTTCAACACGCTCCTCCAGATCCTGGAGGACGGTCGCCTGACCGACGCCCAGGGACGGTCGGTCGACTTCAAGAACACCGTGCTGATCATGACGTCCAACCTGGGTACCGCCGACCTCCGCAAGTCGTCGGTCGGCTTCGCCCAGACCTCGGGCGCCGTCACCTACGAGCGGATGAAGGCCAAGGTCAACGAGGCGCTCAAGGCGCACTTCCGGCCCGAGTTCCTCAACCGGATCGACGAGGTCGTGGTGTTCCACGAGCTGTCCAAGGCGGAGGTCATCGAGATCGTCGACCTGATGATCCAGCGGGTGTCCAACCAGCTCGAGCTCCAGGGTCTCAGCATGGCCCTGACCCCCGAGGCCAAGACGCTCCTGGCCGACCGGGGGTACGACCCCCAGCTCGGTGCCCGCCCGCTCCGCCGTGCGATCCAGCAGATGATCGAGGACCCGCTGTCCGAGCGGATCCTGTGGAAGGAGTTCCGGGTGGGCCAGACGATCATCGTCGACGTCGAGACCATCACCCCGGAGGCCGCCGAGGCCTACGACGTGAAGGGGGCCCCGCCCCTGGTCGCCGGCGAGCAGCAGCTGACGTTCACGGCCATCGAGGGCCTCGAGCCCCCGCCGGTCGAGCTCGCCGGAGCCGACTCCTCGGCCGACTGACCACACGGGCCGGCGGTCACTCGCCGCGATCCAGCCGAACGCACCAGAAGCCCCGCCGCTCCGGCGGGGCTTCTGCGCGCGACGACGCCGGGTGGTCCGGCGGCGACCGGGTCAGCGCACCGCTGACGGCACCGGCAGGCGGACATGGTGGGCCAGGGCCACCGCAGACCGGACGGTCGCACCGGATGGCACACCCGGTCCCTACCATCGGGGCATGGCAAAGACGGCCAAGCGCCACCGTTGCATCGACTGCGGCTCCAGCACCGCCCGGTGGGCGGGACGCTGCCCGACCTGCGGCGAGTGGAACACCCTGGTCGAGGAGGCCGCGCTCGGCCCGTTGGTGCGGGCGGTGGACGAGCTCGACCTGTCCGGTATGCCGGTGCCCCTGTCGTCGGTGGACGTGTCCGAGGCGGCCGCGGTGCCGACAGGCGTGGAGGAGTTCGACCGGGTCCTGTCCGGCGGGCTGGTCCCCGGCTCGGTGACCCTGGTGGGCGGCGAGCCGGGCATCGGCAAGTCGACGCTGCTGCTCCAGGTCCTGGCCGCCCGGGCTGCAGCCGGGCACCGGGTCCTCCTGGTGTCGGCCGAGGAGTCGGCCCACCAGGTCCGCCTGCGCGCGGAGCGGCTCGGACCGGTCCCGCCCGGCCTGCTGGTCCTGTCGGCCACCGACGTCGGCCAGGTGATCAACGCGGTGGTCGAGTCCGAGCCCGACCTGGTGGTCATCGACTCGATCCAGGCCGTGGCTGTGGGCCCGGCCACGCCGGGGGAGCGCAGGGCGACCGGCGTGCCCGGCTCGATCGGCCAGGTCCGTGAGTGCGCCGACCAGCTGGTGGGGCTGGCCAAGGCCCGACAGGTGGCCACCGTCCTGGTCGGCCACGTCACCAAGGACGGGTCGCTGGCCGGACCCCGGGCGCTCGAGCACATGGTCGACACCGTCCTGAGCTTCGAGGGGGACCGGCACCATGCACTGCGCCTCCTGTTGGCCGTCAAGCACCGCTTCGGCCCGACCGGTGAGCTCGGCCTGTTCGAAATGGGCGACCAGGGGTTGAACCGGGTGGACGACCCCGGTCGCCTGCTCCTGGGCGATCGCCTGACCGGCGTCCCTGGCGGGGTCGTGCTCCCGGCCCTGCAGGGGCGTCGCACGCTGATGGTCGAGCTCCAGGCCCTGGTGGCGCCGATGGGCCAGGCCCAGCCCAAGCGCTCGGTGGTCGGGCTCGACAGTGGCCGCCTGGTCATGACCCTGGCCGTCCTGGCCCGCCACGCGGGGCTGCCGATGCACGCGGTCGACGTCTTCGCCTCGGTGGCGGGCGGCGTCCGGGTCACCGAGCCCGCGGCCGATCTGGCCGTGGCCCTCGCCGTCGCCTCGGCGTCGACCGGGGTGGCCCTGCCTGCCGACCTGGCCGCGGTGGGCGAGGTCGGCCTGGCCGGGGAGATCCGCCAGGTGACCAACCTGCCCCGGCGTCTGGAGGAGGCCGCCCGGCTCGGGTTCGGGCGTGTCGTCGTGCCGGGATCGGCTCCCGCCGGCCCCCCAGGGGTGGACCTGATCCGGGTCGACACCGTGGCCGAGGCGGTCGGACGGTTCGGCTGCCTGGACGCACCCGGGGGCTGACGGCCCCACCGGTACGCCCAGGCGGTGCCGAGTACGATTCGGGCGTGACCACACGCCAGCATGCGGCCATGAGTGAAGCACTGGCCATGGTCGCCCCGGGGACAGGCCTTCGCGACGGGCTCGACCGGATCCTGCGGGCCAAGCGGGGGGGCCTGGTGGTGGTGGGCGACGGACCCGACGTGCTGTCGATCTGCTCGGGCGGCTTCCTGCTCGACTCCGAGTTCAGCCCCCAGCGCCTGTCCGAGCTGGCCAAGATGGACGGCGCCATCATCGTGGCGGCCGACGCTTCACGGATCGCCCGGGCCAACGTGCACCTGATGCCCGACCCCACGATCACGACGACCGAGACCGGCACCCGGCACCGCACGGCCGAACGGGTGGCCCGGTCCATCGACGTGCCGGTCCTGTCGGTGTCGGCGGCGATGTCGGTGATCGCCGTCTACCGCAACGACGTCAAGCACACCATCCAGCCCACCGGCTGGCTCCACGACCGCACCGACCAGGCGCTGGCCACCATGCAGCGGTTCCGCAGCCGGTTCGACGTCACCCTGGGCAACCTGTCGATCCTCGAGCTGGAGGACACGGTGTCGGTGGGCGACGTCGTCGGGGTGATCCAGGCGGCCGAGATGGTCCTGCGGATCGCCCAGGAGGTCGACGGCTACCTGGTGGAGCTGGGCGAGGACGGCCGGCTCGTGGGCCTGCAGTCGTCCGAGCTCGTGGACGGCGTGGCCCGCGCCCTTCACCTGGTCGTCCGCGACTACTGCGTGATGGCGCCGAAGGAGACTGCCGACTGGTCGATCATCGTGGACTCGGTCATCGACCAGCTGGCGGGCCTGTCGTCCGACGGGCTCCGTGATGCCGCGCGCGTGGCCGACATCCTGCGCCTGCCCGGCTCGTTCCACGACGCCGAGTCCGGCGTCGAGCCTCGTGGCTACCGGCTCCTGCACCGCCTGCCCCGGTTCTCGGACACCATCATCGAGCGGATCGTCGACCGCTTCGTCAACCTCCAGCAGATCATGCGGGCCTCGATCGCCGAACTCGAGCAGGTGGAGGGCGTCGGCCGGACCCGGGCCCACTCGGTGAAGGACGGCCTGGCCCGTCTGGCCGAGGCCAGCATCTTTGAGCGCTACCAGTAGGAGCATCGTCCGCCGCCGGCAGGGGGTCGGCTCCGTCGGGGGACCTACGCAGGTGCTGGTAGAATGGTGTGCTTTCCCTACGCAAACCGGATGTCGCTCACCAGCCCCGGTTCCGCTCCGCAACGCCAGGAGGAACGGTGTTCGACATCGGTGACAAGGTCGTCTACCCGCACCACGGCGCGGCAGTAGTCGAACGACGAGAGACCAAAGAGGCCTTCGGCAAGAAGCAGGAGTACCTCGTGCTCCGGCTCGCCTACGGCGACCTCACCCTCATGGTGCCGGCCGACAACACGGACGGTGTCGGCCTGCGCGAGGTCATCAACGACGAAGAGGTCGAAGAGGTCTTCGCCGTGCTCCGCAAGAAGGAAGCACGGATGCCGACCAACTGGTCGCGTCGCTACAAGAACCACTCGGAGAAGCTCCGGTCCGGCGACATCTACCAGGTGGCCGAAGTGGTGCGTAACCTCTCGATCCGGGACAAGGACAAGGGTCTGTCGGCCGGCGAGAAGCGCATGCTCCAGCGTGCCCGTCAGATCCTGGTGTCCGAGCTGACCTTCGCCCTCGGGGTCGACGAGGAGACCGCCGAGGTCCGCCTCGACGAGGCGCTGCCCTGAGCCGAACGGGACCTGTGTGGGCCATCGTGGTCGCCGGTGGCACGGGTCGCCGGTTCGGTGGCCTCAAGCAGTTCCTCCCCCTGGCCGGGCTCCCGGTCGTCTCCTGGTCGGTCAGGACCGCCCTGGCTGCGGCCGACGGCGTGGTCCTGGTCGTCCCGTCCGGCGCACCGTCCGCGCCCGGCGACGGGCTGCCCACCCCGGGAGCCACCGGTGACGCCGCGTTCGGAGCGACGTCGGTGGTGGCCGGCGGAGCCACGCGAGCCGGGTCGGTGCGCGCCGGCCTGGCGGCAGTGCCCCAGGACGCCGGGATCATCGTGATCCACGACGCGGCCCGACCCCTGGCCTCGCCGGAGCTGTTCGCCTCGGTGATCGAGGCCGTGCGGACCAGGGACGTCGCCGGGGCCGTCCCCGTCGTGCCGGTCTCCGACACCCTGAAGCGGGTGGAGGGAGGACGGGTGGTCGCCACGGTCGACCGCTATGGCCTGGCGGCCGTCCAGACCCCTCAGGCGTTCGAGGCCGACGCACTGCGCGCCGCCCACCGCGACGCCGCCGAGGCCACGGACGATGCCGGGCTCCTCGAAACGGCCGGGCTGTCCGTCGGGACGGTCGAGGGGGATCCGCGCAACCTCAAGCTGACCCGGCCCGAGGACCTGGCGCTGGCCGAGGCCCTGTTGACCGGGGAGGACCGATGACCGGCGTGCCGGCGCTGCGGGTGGGCCAGGGCATCGACGTCCACCCCTTTTCGGACGACCCGGCTCGGCCGCTGGTGCTGGGGGGCGTGGTGATCACCGGGGACGGGGTGCGCGGCCTGGCCGGCCACAGCGACGCCGACGCCGTGTCGCACGCCATCGCCGATGCCGTCCTGGGGGGAGCTGGACTGGGCGACCTCGGCCGGCACATGCCGGACACCGACGCCGAGTGGGCGGGTGCCGACTCGCTCGGCATCCTGCGCCGGGTCGTGGTGCTGGCCGCCCAGGCCGGCTGGGTGCCGGTCAACGCAGACTGCACCGTGGTGGCCGAGCAGCCGCGCCTGGCATCCCACGTCGACACCATGGCCGACCGGCTGGCCGCCGCGCTCGGTGCGCCGGTCAACGTCAAGGCCACCCGGGCCGAGGGCCTCGGGGCACTGGGCCGCGCCGAGGGGATCGCCTGCACCGCCGTGGTGCTCCTGGCCGCGTCGGGGCCGGAGTCCGCTGACCGACCTGGGGAGGTCCGATGAGTCCAGCTGCATCGAGTGGTGGGCGGGGCAAGGGCTCCCGTCCGCCGGCTCCCAAAGGCGGCGCCCGGGGCGCAGCTGCCAGCAAGGGGAGCGAGGCCAAGGCCGCCTGGATGAAGGCGAAGGATGCCAAGGCCGGCCGCGGGACAGGTGTCGGGCGGGGTGCCGCGGCCGGACGCGGGGCCGGAGGTGCCGGCCGGGCGCCGGTGAACGACCGGGGCCGGGGCCCGGGCGGACGCGACGTCCCTGTGCGCCGTGGTCCGAAGCACGAGGGACTCGGGGGTGATCAGGTCGAGGGCCGTCAGGCGGTCCGTGAGCTCCTCAGTGCCGGTCGCCGCCCGGTGACGACGTTGATGATGGCCGAGGGGATGGATGCCGCCGAGATCCTCGACGACATCGAGGCGCTGGCCACGAAGCGCAGGGTCAAGGTCGACTACGTCTCGCGGAAGCGGATCGACGCAGCCGCCCGCACCGACGGGTCCCAGGGCGTCGTGGCCTTGACCAAGTCCATCGAGGAGACGCCGCTGGAGGCGCTCTGCCAGCCGACGAAGCGGGGGCGTCTCCCGTTCCTGCTGATCCTGGACGGGATCACCGACCCCCACAACCTGGGGGCGGTCCTCCGCAGCGCCGAGTGCGCCGGGGTGACCGGCATCGTCCTCCCCCGGCACCGGTCGGCCCATCTGTCGCCCACGGTGGCCAAGGTGGCGGCGGGTGCCATCGAGTACCTGCCGATGGCCCTGGTGGCCGGCGTGCCGACCGCCCTGCAGCAGTTGTCCGGCCTCGGCGTGGTGACGGTCGGCCTGGTGGGCGAGGCCCCGACATCGCTGTACAAGCTGCCCCTGGGCGACCAGCCGGTCGCCCTGGTGGTGGGATCGGAGGGGTCCGGCCTTTCCGCGCTCACCCGGAAGCGGTGCGACGAGCTGGCGGCCATTCCGCAGCACGGGACGCTGTCCTCGCTGAACGTGGCGACGGCGGGCGCCATCGCCTGCTTCGACGTGGCCCGACAGCGCATTGCGGCCGGGAACTGAGCCGGGCGGGGCCGAGCCTCGTCGACCCAGTGGTCAGACCTCGGTGCCGGGTGGTACCAGGCGGCAGCGGCGTTCCGCTCGCCCTCCATGGCGATGCTCCGGTAGCCGGCCGTGCCCTTCCACGGGCAGACCGTCCGGGTGTCGCTCGGCACGCCGTACTCGCCCCGGACGTCGGCCGCCGGAACGTAGTCGTTGCCCTCGACCACCACGGTGGCGTCGCTCTCGGCCGGTACCCCCCGGTCCAAGTCGCACGCATCGTCATGGCGGGTCCAACGTCGGGACGGGCTGCCGTGTCCCCGTGGCCGGCGGGTCGGCGGGGCCGCACCGGCGTGGCGGGCGCCTCCGGTCAGGGGTGCACGGCCATGGTCATGAGGAACTCGTCACCGGGCGAGGCCCACCATGCATCGACGACCAGGCCCGCCGCCTCGAGCTCGGTGCGCAGCGAGTCGGGGGAGAACTTGGTGCTGATCTCGGTGAGCATCTCCTCACCGGCAACGAAGTCGACGTCGAGCCCGAGGTCGGTGACGTGGACCCGGCAGTCGTCCAGGGACCGGAGCCACATTTCGATGCGGTGGTCCTCCTCGTTCCAACGGGCCACGTGGGCGAAGCGGTCGGCGACGAAGTCGGCACCCAGCTCGCGGTTGAGGACGTGGAGGACGTTCCGGTTGAACTCGGCGGTGATCCCGGCGGCGTCGTCGTAGGCGGCCACGAGCCGCTGGCGGTCCTTGATCAGATCGGTGCCGAGCAGGAACCGGTCGCCGGGCCGCATGATGTCCACCAGCCCGGCCAGGAAGCCCGCCCGCTGGGTGGGGTCGAAATTGCCGATCGTCCCGCCGAGGAAGGCGATCAGTCGGCGCCCGTCGGCGTCCAGCTGATCCAGATGGTGGTGGAAGTCGCCCACCACCGCCCGCACGGTGAGGCCCGGGTAGTCCTCGGACAGCGACGCAGCCGCCTCCCACAGGGTGGTGTCGCTGACGTCGAGGGGGAGGTAGGTGCCGAGGCGTCCGCAGGACTGCATGGCGTCGAGGAGCACCCGTGACTTGTCGCAGGTCCCGGCGCCCAACTCGACCAGGACGTCGGCACCGGCGGACTCGATCATGTCCTTGGCATGGGCCTCGAGGATCGCCCGTTCGGCCCGGGTGGGGTAGTACTCGGGCAGTCGGGTGATCTGGTCGAACAGGCGGCTGCCACGGTCGTCGTAGAAGTAGACGGGGGGCAGCTGCTTGGGCGAGGACGTCAGCCCGGAGCGGACGTCGGCCTCCATGGCGGCGCGCAGGTCACCCGGAGCCAGGTGCACCTCGATGGTCGGGGGGATGACGGTGTCCATGGGCTCCGTGGGTCGTCGGGTGGGGGACGTGCGACGTTCCGTCCCGTCAGGTCGGTCAGGCGTTACGGGCGAGCCGCAGCCCCGCGAAGGCCCAGCGGGCCGAGGGGGGGAAGAAGTTCCGGTAGGTGGTCCGGACGTGGTCGGGCGGGGTCACGCTCGAGCCACCGCGCAGGACGTACTGGTTGACCATGAACTTGCCGTTGTACTCGCCCACCGCGCCGGCTGCCGGGGCGAAGCCCGGGTAGGGGCTGTAGGCCGATGACGTCCACTGCCAGACGTCGCCGAACGGGGGTGACGCGCCGCCCGAGACGGGCCCGGGGTGGAGGGCGGACGTGTCGAGGAGGTTGCCGGTGACCCCGGTCGTGTCGGCACGGTCCTGGGTGACCACCTCCCACTCCGGTTCGGTCGGCAGCCGGCAGCCGGCCCACCGGGCGAAGGCATCGGCCTCGTAGTAGCTGACGTGGCACACCGGGCGGGTCGGGTCGACTGGCCCGTCGCCCCCGAGGGTGAACTCGTGCCAGCCGTCGTCCCGTCGCGACCAGTAGAGCGGGGCGTCCCATCCTTCGGCCGTCACCGTGGCCCACCCGTCGGACAGCCACAGCTCAGGCTGCCGGTAGCCCCCGTCGTCGATGAAGGCGAGCCACTCCCCGCAGGTGACGGTGCGATCGGCGAGGGCGAAGGACTCCACATGGACCAGGTGGCGGGGGAACTCGTTGTCGAAGCCGAACCCGCCACCGGCATGGCCCACCGGGAGGGTGCCGGCGGCATGACCGGTCCAGGCCAGCGGCCCGGGCCGGCCCGGTGCCGCCGGTGCCGCCGGTGCATAGGCGGGCAGCATCGGGTTCCGGGACAGGACATGTTTGATGTCCATGAGGAGGAGCTCCTGGTGCTGCTGCTCGTGCTGGATGCCCAGCTCGACCAGGTCGGCGGTGCCGCCGTCCAGGCCCCTGTCGAAGAGCATGTCCATGCCCGAGTCGACGTGGCGCCGGTAGTCGGCGATCTCCGCGATGCCGGGGCGCGACACCAGTCCCCGGTCGGGCCGCGGGTAGCGCGGGCCTGCACCCACGTAGTACGAGTTGAAGAGGAACCCGAAGCCCGGATGGAAGACTTCGTACCCGGCGAGCGACGGCATCAGCAGAAAGGTCTCGAAGAACCAGGACGTGTGGGCCCGGTGCCACTTGGTCGGGCTGACGTCGGGCATCGACTGGACCGTCTGGTCCTCGGCGGACAGGGGCGCGGCCAGTTGCTCGGTCAGGTGCCTGGTGGCGTCGAACCGCTCGGCCAGCATCTGGTCGTCCACGGTCGTCAGGAGGTCGGCCATCCCTGCTCCTTCCGCTCCGCCAAGGCGTTGTCCGGCACGGCACCGGCGGATCGGCGCAGAGCCACGTGGAGAACTTACCCGGAAGCCGTCCCGGCCATGCCGACGGACCGCCGGGGGACCGGACGTCGGAGGGGGAAGCGGGTCTTCCCGACGAGCCGGCGGTGGGAATTGAACCCACGACCTGACGATTACAAATCGTCTGCTCTGCCAACTGAGCTACACCGGCGTGGTCTCCGCAGAGCGGAGACCGGCACCAGTGTACGGTCCACGGCCAGTCCGGCGTGAGCGCTTGCTAATCCGCCCGACGGTTGGCAGGCTGGCGGGAGTGGACGATCCCTCGGCGCACGACGCACAGACCCCCGAGCGCCCGGGCCGCCGGTTGCCCGTCGACCGGGCGGTGATCCTCCTCGGGCTCTTCGTCCTGGTCACGGTGCTGCTCCTCGGCCAGCTCCACACGTCCTCGTCCTCGACCCCCTCGGGCACGTCGGCATCGCCCGTCACCACGCCGACGACCGGTGCCGCCGCGCCCACCTCGACCACCAGGCCCTCGTCGTCGACCACGACCACCGCGCCGAAGACCAAGCCCAGCAACGTGCCGGTGCTCGTGGCCAACGCGTCCGGCAAGCCCGGCGCCGCCGCGTCGATCACCAATGAGCTCCAGGTGGCCGGGTGGAACGTCCAGGCGCCCATCAACGCCACGGCCAACGTGTCGACGTCGAGCGTCTACTACGTGGCAGGACAGAAGGCCACGGCCACCGCCGTCGCCGCCTCCCTCCACCTGCCGCCGTCGGCCGTCCTCCCCTACACGACGGCCGCCCCGGTGAGCACCATCGGTACGGCCGAGATCCTCGTCGTGGTCGCTCCCGACCTGGCCACGGGCCCCAGCCCGACGACGACCACGGGAAACTGACCGGCACTCCCGGGTCGGGGGACACGACGGGCGGACCCCTCGACGCGGCCGCCCGTTCCCGGCTCGCCCCTCTCCTGGTGGACCCGTCGACCACCGCGCTGGTCACCGACTTCGACGGGACCCTGTCCTCCATCGTCGACGACCCGGCCGACGCTCGGCCCTTCGCCGGGGTCCCGGACGTGCTTGCCCGCCTGACCCGCTCCTTCGCCACGGTGGCGGTCGTCTCCGGACGCCCGGCGTCGTTCCTGTGGGACCGCCTGGGCCCGGCGGCCGGAGGAGCGGGGGTACCCGACGGGCTGCACCTGGTCGGCCTCTACGGCATGGAGGCGGCCGGTCCCGACGGGTCGGTCGTGCCCGATGAGGCGG
>Ga0209048_10002206_pt1 | contig 19552 bp, 12 predicted proteins | sample FrelakmetCRP12CR_FD_187146 | JGI IMG/M metagenome (GOLD analysis project Ga0209048, IMG submission 187146) | Freshwater lake sediment microbial communities from the University of Notre Dame, USA, for methane emissions studies - CRP12 CR (SPAdes)... | ecosystem: Environmental > Aquatic >... | reverse complement strand
GCGCGACGGGAGCCAAAGCGTGAGCGCGCCGGGCCGTCCCAAGCGCGAATTGCTCCCTCTCGGAGGGACGGCGCGCAGCGCCAAGGGTGCACCAATGAGCGCAGTCCTTTCGCGCCGCGAATTCATGTCGGCGGCCGGTGCGCTCATCGTCGGCTTCTCGCTCCATGGCGTCGCGGCGGCCCAGCGGCTCCCCGCTGCGGACAAGGCGCTCGGAAAAACCGTCGGCAAGGACGAGGTCGACGGTTTCCTGCTGATCAACGCCGACGACAGCGTGACCCTCTACTGCGGCAAGGTCGACCTCGGGCAGGGGCTGCGGATCGCGATCCGCCAGATGGCTGCCGAAGAACTGGGCTGCGCCGTCGACCGCATCGCGATGGTCGAGGGCGATACGGCGCTTACGCCCGATCAGGGCCCCACGGCAGGCAGCAGCGGCGTGATGCGCGGCGGCGTCGAGATCCGCCAGGCGGCGGCGACCGCGCGCGAGGCGCTGCTCGGTCTGGCGGCGGAACGTCTCGGCAAGCCGCGCACCGAGCTGGAAGCAGCGGGCAACGAAGTGCGCCCGAGGATGGGCGGCGCAGGCATTCGCTTCGGCGCGCTCGTCGGCGACCGGCGCCTCAACCTGAAGGTCGATCCCAAGGCGCCGCTCAAGGATCCGGCGAGCTACACGGTGGTCGGCAAGCCGCTGCCGCGTCCCGACACACCGGCGAAAGCGACCGGCCGCCATCAGTTTGTACACGACCTCGTCGTCGAGGGCATGCTGCACGGCGCGGTGGTGCGGCCGCCTGCCGTGGGCGCCACGCTCGTCGACGTCGACGTGAAATCGATCGAGTCGATCCCGGGCGCCGGCGTCATTCGCGTGCGCGATTTCCTCGGCGTCGTGGCCAACTCGGAATGGGACGCGATGTCGGCCGTCCGCGCGCTGAAGACGCGCTGGTCCGGTGGCAGCGGGCTCATCGGCGACACGGCAGTGCGCGCATGGATGCGGGCGGGCCCGTTCGACAGCGACGAGACGCTCGTCAAGAAGGGCGACGCGAAGGCGACGCTCGCGAACGCGGCGAAGCGGCTGTCCGCCGAGTACTACTGGCCCATGCAGTCGCATGCATCGCTCGGCCCGTCGTGCGCCGTCGCCGACGTCGGCGAGGGCAAGGCGACGATATGGAGCGCGTCGCAGGCGACGCACCGATTCCGCGAGACGATTTCTCGCCTGCTCGGGCTGCCGCGCGACGCCGTGCGCGTGATCTATGTCGACGGGTCCGGCTGCTACGGCATGAACGGCCACGACGACGCGGCGGCCGATGCGGCGCTGCTGTCGCGTGCCGTGGGCAAGCCCGTACGGGCGCAATGGACGCGCGAGGACGAGCTCGGCTGGGATCCGAAGGGTCCGCCGCAGCTGCTCGCGATGGAGGGGGCGCTGGGCGAGGACGGGGGGATCGCCGCGTGGCGCACCGAGATGTGGCTGCCGAAGGCGACGGCGAACCTGCCCAACATCCCGCTGCTCGGGCCGGAGGCGGCGGGCATCGTGCAGGCGCCCGGCATCGCCACCGGCCTCATCAGCCAGAACGGCAATCCGCCGTATGCGGTCGCGCACCAGGAAGTCGTCGTGCACTGGCTCAAGGACGCGCCCTTGCGCCCGTCGAACTTGCGCGCGCCGGGAAAGATCGCGAACGGCTTCGCCGTCGAGAGCTTCACCGACGAGCTCGCGGCCGCCGCGCGGCGCGATGCGCTCGAATTCCGGCTCGCGGGACTCGCCGACCCGCGCGGCATCGAGGTGGTCAAGCGCGCCGCGGCGCTGGTCGGGTGGCGCGCCCGCCCGTCCCCGGGACCCGGCGGCGTCGGCCGCGGCATCGCGTATCTGCACTACAAGAACAACGAGACCTACGTCGCCATGGCGATCGAGGCCGAGGTCGACAAGGCATCCGGCGCCATCCGCGTCCGTCGCGTCGGTTGCGCGCACGACTGCGGGCTCGTCATCAATCCGGACGCGCTCAAGGCCCAGATCGAAGGCGCGATCCTGCAGACGCTGTCGCGCACCTCGCTGGAGGAGGTGCGGTTCGACCGTGCGCGCGTGACGAGCGTCGACTTCGCGAGCTATCCGATCCTGCGCTTTCCGGACGTACCGGAGATCGCGATCGACCTCGTGGTGCGGCCGACCGAACCGCCGCTCGGCGGCGGTGAGGCGGCGTCCACGCCGGTGCCCGCCGCGCTCGCGAATGCCGTGTTCGATGCGGCCGGCATTCGCCTGCGCACCGTCCCGTTCACGCCGGAGCGGGTCCGCGCGGCGTTCGGCTAGCCTCGGCAGCCGGCTACCACCCGAGATCGACCCAGCTCGCCCCCAGGAAGGGATCCGACAGATCGCGAGCGGTCGCCGCCCGCATCGCGTCGTCCCGCTTGGCGCGGTACGCACGGTCCGCCGCTTCCTGCGAGCCCTGCGGCTTTTCCGGATGGAGTTCCCGATATGCCTGGTATTCCTGCGGTCCGCCGACGTAGATCTGGTTCCTGGATGCATCCGGGTAGATGAAGAAATGCTTGCCGGTGCGCTGCATCGCCCTTATTTCGCCGGGGGTGAGGCTCTGCACCCAATCCCGCTGCACCGGCGTCGTCGCGACGAGCACCTTGAACCCTGCGGCCAGCAGCTCGCTTTCGTCCGGGCTTGGCGGCGCCGCGCCGGAAGATCGGGCGGCAAGTGCCGACAACGCCAATGCAGTCAGTAGCGTACGCAAGAACTTGCGGTGAGAGTTCCAGAAACGTTTCATGGGATTCCGTCCTGTCGTCATTGCGACGATCCGCATTGTCTCATCGGTGGCGCACGGCCAACGAGGCCCGCGCCGCCGAAACGTATTTGTTGCATCACCTCGTGCCGTGCCAAGCGCGCGCCGGGGAGAGGGTGCAGCAAGCGCGCGCGTCACGAAGCCCGCGCGAATCGCTGCCCGAGCATACGTTGCGGCCATGCAGCCGGCAAGTTCGCACGGTCTCGAAGATCGGGCGGCCTTGGTCGGACACCGCGAAGATCTGCACCTGGCACGCGGTCTTGACGTCATCGCGGTGCCGGCAACGTTCAACCACGCGGATGGTGCTGCGCGTGGAGCTTCTTCAGACGCTCGCGCGCGACGTGCGTGTAGATCGTCGTTGTCGTGATGTCGGCGTGGCCTAACAGGAGCTGGACGACCCGCAGGTCGGCTCCGTGGTTGAGCAGGTGCGTCGCGAAGGCGTGGCGCAGCACGTGCGGCGAGAGGCTCGCCGCTGGAATGCCGGCTTTCGGCGCGAGCTGCTTCAAGAGCGCCCAGAATGCCTGCCGCGTGAGCGCGCCGCGGCGTGCGGTGACGAACAGCGCCGAGCTCTTGCCGTCGGCGACGAGCTGCGGACGGCCGGAGGCCAGGTAGCGCTTCAGCCAGACGATCGCCTCCTCGCCGAGCGGGACGAGCCGCTCCTTGCTGCCCTTGCCGAGGACGCGCACCACGCCCATGTCGAGCGAAACCTGCGCGAGCGTCAGTCCGACGAGTTCGGAGACGCGCAGCCCCGTCGCGTACAGTGTCTCCAGCATGGCGCGGTTGCGCAGGCCGAGCGTCGTCTCCGCGTCCGGCGCGGCGAGCAGCGCCTCGACCTGCGCTTCGGTGACGTTCTTCGGCAGCCGGCGCGGCAGCTTCGGGGCGCGGACGCGCAGTGTGGGGTCCGCGCGCAGCGTGCCCTGCAGCAGCTGCAGCGCGTAGAAGCGCCGCAGCGAGGAGAGCCGGCGCGCGATCGACGTCGCTTTCGCCTTCGACCGGAACTGGTCCGCGAGGAACGCTTCGACGTCGGTACGCTGCGCGCCGAGCAGCGGCTTGCCGCGCCGGTCGAGCCAGGCGGCCCACGCGATGAGGTCGCGGCGATAGCTGCCGAGCGATGCGGGGGCGAGCCCGTCCTGCAACCAGACCTGGTCGCAGAAAGCGTCGATCAGTTCGGCGGAAGTCGGCATGCTGAGTGCACCGAAGCGCGCGCGATCCCGTCAGCGGCCGAAGCGGTAGCCTTCATGTTCCAGCAGCCAGCGCTTGATCGAGATCGGGTCGCCGTCGACGGCGTTCATGAAGCCGCCGAGTGCGCCGTGGCTGCCGAGGACGCGATGGCAGGGGATGACGAGCGCGATCGGATTCGCCCCGCAGGCGCCGCCGACCGCGCGCGGGGCCGTGTGCAGCCGGCGCGCGAGCTCGCCGTACGTCCGCGATTCCCCCACCGGAATCCCGGCGAGCGCTTCCCAGACGCGCCGGCGGAACGGCGTGCCGCCGGGCGCCAGCGGCAGCGTGAACCGGAAATGCGGGTCGGCGAGGTAGCGCTCGATCTGCCGCACCGCACTTTCGGCGAGCGCGTCGTCGGGCGCCTGCGCGCGCTCGGTCTTCGGCAGATACTCGATGCCGGTCACCGCGCCGGCGGCCGTGCGTATTCCGAGCACCGCGAACGGGGTCTTCACTTTCGCCGCGTACATCGACCGGGGGTTCAGCTTCAATCGCGTTTCCACCTGCATCGGACCGCAGTCTCATCCCATCTTCATCTGCTGCGGCAGATAGGTGACGATCTGCGGAAAGAACCAGACCAGGAGTACGGCGACGATCATCAGCCAGAACATGGGCAGCGCCTGCCTCGCAATCCACGTGATCTGCCGCTTCGTCATTCCCTGGAGCACGAACAGGTTGAAGCCGACCGGCGGCGTGATCTGCGCCATCTCGACGACGAGCACGATGAAGATCCCGAACCAGAGGAGGTCGATCCCGGCCGATTCCACCGTCGGCAGCAGCACGCCCATCGTCAGCACGACCATCGAGATGCCGTCGAGGAAACACCCGAGGATGATATAGAAGACCATCAGTGCGACGACCAGCGCGAACGGGGTGAGCCCGAGTCCGCCGATCCATTCGGCCAGGTGCCGCGGCAGCCCGATGTAGCCCATCGCGAGCGTCAGGAACGACGCGCCGGCGAGGATCAGCGCGATCATGCAGTAGAGGCGCGTCGCGCCCATGATGCTCTCGCCGAACGTCGACCGCGTCAGCGAACCCTGGACCGCGGAGATGACGAGCGAGCCGACGACGCCGAAGGCGGCCGCCTCCGTGGCGGTTGCGACGCCCACGTAGATCGAACCGAGGACGAGCCCGATCAGCAGCACGACCGGGATGAGGTGACGGGACGCGTGCAGCTTTTGCAGGATCGTCGTCCTTCCGGTCGCGGCCGGGACGCGCGCCGGGTTCAGCAACGCCCAGACCACGATGTAGCCGGAGAAGAGCAGCGCGAGCAGCATCCCGGGGATCACGCCGGCGATGAACAGCTGGGCGATCGACACGTTCGCCATGACGCCGTAGACGATCATGATGATCGACGGCGGGATCAGCAGGCCGAGCGTGCCCGCCCCGGCGAGCGTGCCGATCGTCATGTCCTCGGGATAGCCGCGTGCCTTCAGTTCCGGCAACGTCATCTTGCCGATCGTCGCGCAGGTCGCCGCCGACGATCCGGAGACGGCGGCGAAGATCGTGCAGCCGATGATGTTGGTGTGCAGCAGCCGGCCGGGCACCCGCTCGAGCCAGGGCGCGAGGCCGCGGAACATGTCCTCGGACAGGCGCGTGCGGAACAGGATCTCGCCCATCCAGACGAAGAGCGGCAGCGCGGTCAGCGTCCACGACGAAGAAGAGCCCCAGATCGTCACCGCCATCGCGTCGCCGGCCGGCCGCGACGAGAAGAGCTCCATGCCGATCCACGCGACGCCGGCCAGCGCGAGCCCGATCCACACGCCGCCCCCCAGCAGCACGAACAGCGCGACGACGAGCAGCGTGGTGATCAGCGCGTCCAAGCCGTCACCGTCCGTTGCTCATTCGTTGTGCAGCGCCACGTCGGACTTCGCATGCGCGCGCCGGCCCCTCCATTCGAGCGCGAGCTCGTCGACGAACGCGACGAGCAGGACGAGCGTGCCGGCGGCCATCGCCAGCTGCGGAATCCAGAGCGGCGTCGCGTCGTTGCCGGTCGAGACGTCGTTGAACTGCCACGACTGGACCGCGAGCCGGAAGCTGTAGAACGCGAACAGCGCCGCCAGCAGCGTCGCGACGAGCAGCGAGGCGACCTCCAGGCCGCGCCGCGCCCGCGCTTCGAGATGCTCGAGAACGAGCGTGACACGGATGTGCTCGCCGCGCTTCAGCGTGTGCGCGAGCGCCAGGAAGCCGCAGCCCGCCATGCAGTAGCCTGCGTACGAATCGGTGCCGGGCAGGTGGAACTGCAGGAGGCGTCCGCCGATGCCCGCGAGCACCATGACGAGCGTTCCCACCAAGAACAACGCCGCCAGGTACCCGGCGGCGTCGTAGAGCGTGTCGAGAAGGCGGCGCATCACATCGCGCGGTACGCGTCGATCACCCTGCGGCCTTCGTCACCGGCCTTGCGCAGCCACTCGGCGAGCATGACGTTGCCGACCTTGCGCAGATCGGCGGTCAGCTGCTCGGAGGGTTTCAGGATGCTCATGCCCTTCGCCTTCAGCTGGTCGAGGTACCAGCCGTTCTTCTCCTCGGAGAGTTTCCACCCGCGCGTCTCGGCGTCGGCCGCGGCCTTGAGGACGGCGGCCTGCGTCGCCCTGTCGAGCGCGTCGAACGCCCTCTGGTTGACGATGATCGCGTTCTTCGGCAGCCAGGCCTGCGTGTCGTAGAAGTTCCTGATGTGCTCGTAGGTCTTCGAGTCGAAGCCGGTCGCGCCGGACGACATGTACGAGTCGATGACGCCGGTGGCGAGCGCCTGCGAGACCTCGGCGGCCTGCACGGTGGTGGGCTGCGCGCCGACGAGCTCCGCGATCTTCGACGTGGCCGGGCTGTACGCGCGCCACTTGAGGCCCTTCATGTCGGCAACGGAATTGAGCGTGCGCTTCGTGTAGATCCCCTGCGGTGGCCAGGGCACGGCATACAGGAGCTTCATCCCCTGTTTCGCGAGCCGGTCGTCGAGGGTCTTCTTCGACGCCTTGTAGAGCTTCAGCGATTCGCCGTACGACGCCGCGAGGAACGGGATGCCGTCGAGCCCGTAGAGCGGGTCCTCGTTCTCGAAGTTGACGAGGAGGATCTCACCCAGCTGCGCCTGCCCGCCCTGCACGGCGCGCTTGATCTCCGGCGCCTTGAAGAGCGACGCGTTGGCGTGGACCGTGATCTTGAGCTTGCCGGCGGTGGCCTTGTCGACTTCGTTGGCGAACTGCTGGATGTTCTCGGTGTGGAAGTTGTTGGCGGGGTAGGCGGTCGGCATGTCCCATTTGGTCTGGGCCGCCGCGGGCAGCGCAAGCGCCAGGCCGAGCGCAACGGCGAAAGCGGGGAATCGCATCATTTCGGAGCTCCTGGAACGCGGGAAAGGGGTTGCGCGCGCACCGACGCCGGCGCTCGCCGATCGCGGCGGACCGCGCCGTTTTACCACAGATCGCGCCGGCATTGCATTGGGGTGCCGGAAGCCTCCTGGCGACTCGATCGACCACGCGTCACGCTTGAACGTGGATGTGCTCGGGCGGAAGGTCTGCGTGGTAGCGCCCGTACATCGTCGTATAGGCGGCTTCGAGATGCCGCGTGAACAGCTGAATGTCGAACAGGGGCGCCGTGCGGCGATTTTCGAGCAGCTTCTGCTTGATTTCGAGCAGGCGGCCCGGGTTCGTCGCGAGGGCTGTCGCCAGGCTCTCGTACTGTTCGGGCGTCCTTGTGACGAGTTCAGGCAGACGAATCCCGTTCAGCAGGCTTGCCGCCACCCTTCCCGCGTAGGTCTCGCCAAGACAGGTCAACACAGGCAGGCCCGTCCAGAGTGCGTCACTCGCCGTCGTATGAGCGTTGTACGGCAGCGTGTCCAGGAACAGATCCGCCAATCGATATCTCGCCAGGTGCTCGGCCATCGCCGGAATGCGGCGCGCGAAGATCAGCCGGTCCGCGCCAACGCCCCTGAGCGCCGCCGCCTTTCGCAAATTGCCTTCCGACCACTCGTTGTCTTCGGAGAGCCAGAGGACGCTGCCGGGAACACGGCTGACTATGCGCATCCAGCGATCGAAGGTGTCGGGGGTGATCTTGTAATGCTTGTTGAAACAGCAGAATACAAAACCTGTCCGGGGCAGGCCCGCTTCTTCTCGGGTAAGCGCCTTGTCGGAAACGGGACGCCGGGTATCGTTGACCTGAAAACTGTCGGGCAGATAGGCGATCTTCTCCGCATAATGGCGTTCATCTTCCTTGGAGAGGAGCGTGGCGTCTGCAATGAGATAGTCGATGTATTCGGCCCCCATCGTGCCTGGATAGCCGAGATAGTTGACTTGTATGGGCGCGGCACGCAGGGCGAAGATGCCGGTCCGACTGTCCTCGGTGAAGCCATTCAGGTCGACCGCGATATCGATCCCGAGCTCCCTGGCAAGCAGGGCCACGTCCGTGTCGGCGCGGTCGCGCACATCGATGAAACCGTCGAACGCTGCCGCCAACCGCGCCCTCATTGCATCGTTCGTGTCGGGCCCGAAGGAGAATGCGGTCACCCGGAACCGCGCTCGGTCGTGGCGCTCGAACAGCTCGGCGATCAGGTGCGAAACGGGATGTTCCCGAAAGTCGGCGGAAAAATACCCGATGCGTATCTTCTCGCGCCGGGGGCGTCTGGGAATCTCGGGAAGGGCCTGACTTGCGGGATACTTGTCCTGCACCCAGACCTCTGCGGCGATTCTCTGTAGGGCGGGGGAACTCGGTGTCGCAAGCACCGGAAAGGGCGCCGAAGCCTGTTCGTGGCGGCCGATCTTCTCATTGAGACGGGCAAACGCGTTCGAAATGTCGTCCCAGGCGCAGATCCGCATCCTCGTATGCAGCCATTCGCCGTACAGGAACGCGGTGTCCGGGTCGAGTTGCAGGGCGCGTTCGTAGCTTTCCAGTGCGTCCGCATGACGCTTCAGATCGTTGAGCGCATTGCCGCGATTGTTCCAGATTTCAGCGTTGTCGGGCTCGAGCGCGAGCGCACGGTCATAGCTCTCCAGCGCCTCCGCGTGGCGCTTCAGAGCGTTGAGCGCATTGCCGCGATTGCTATGGGCGTCGGCGTTGTCGGGCTCGACAGCAAGTGCGCGGTCATAGCTCGCCAGCGCCTGCGCGTGGCGTTGCAGGGCACCCAGGGCAACGCCGCGATTGTTCCAGGCTCTGGCGAAGTCGGGAGCGAGCGCGAGCGCGCGGTCGTAGCTCTCCAGTGCCTGTGCGTGGCGTTGCAGGCCGCCCAGCGCGACGCCACGATTGTTGTTGGCGCCGGCGAAATCGGGTTTGAGCGCAAGCGCTCGCTCGCAGCTCTCCAGTGCCTCCACGTGGCGCTTCAGATCGTTGAGCGCACTGCCGCGATTGTTCCAGGCTTCGGCGAAGTCGGGCTTGAGCGCAAGCGCGCGCTCGAAGCCCTCGAGCGCCTCTGCGTGCCGCTCGAGCTCGAGCAGGGCGATGCCCCGATTGTTGCAGGCTTCGGCATTGCCGGGCTCGAGTGCAAGCGCGTGGTCGTAGCTCGCCAGTGCCTGCGCGTGGCGGTTCAGATCGTTGAGCGCATTGCCGCGGTTGTTCCAGGCTTCGGCGAAGCCGGGCTCGAGCGCCAGCGCGCGGTCGTAGCTCGCCAGCGCCTCCGCGTGGCGGTGGAGATCGTTGAGCGCATTGCCGCGATTGTTCCAGGCTTCGGCGTAATCCGGTTTGAGCGCCAGGGCTCGCTCGCAGCTCTCCAGTGCCTCCGCGGGACGCTTGAGGTCGCGCAGCAGGTTTCCGAGGTTGCTGCGTGCCACGCAGTCTCCCGGGTTCACGGAGACCGCGCGTGAAAGCAGTTCAGCCGCCTCCTGCGGTCGTTGCGTCTGCGCCGTGATGATTCCCAGCAGGTGCAGCGCAGCGAAATAGTCTCGGTTTGCAACGAGCACCGCCCGGCACAGTCTTTCCGCTTCGGTCCATTCCCCCCTTTGGCACGCGGCATACGCGCGTTGCATGGCTTGCGGCGGGTTAAGCATCACGGCCCCGTCCGGGCGATCCGCAAGCGGGGCACCCTTCGCATCGAGTTTGACAAACACATCGGTCTGGTCGTCGCTTCCACAGCGGCATGGTCAACGGAGATCACCCTGCCCGAGGTCGACATTATCCACCAGCCTGTTTGATGCTACCTTTGCAGGTCAATGGGTCGGGATTGCGCGTCGACGCCGCGGGAATGGCGGCACGAGGCAAGGGACAATGACAAACGAGAACAAATGGGAATTCTGGATCGATCGCGGCGGTACGTTCACCGACGTCATCGCACGGCGCCCGGACGGCACACTCGTTCCCCACAAGCTGCTGTCGGACAACCCCGAGCGCTATGCCGACGCGGCCGTGCACGGGATCCGTGAACTGCTGGGACTCGCGCCCGGCGCGCCGGTTCCCGCAGGCGCAATCGACGCGGTAAAGATGGGTACGACGGTCGCGACCAACGCCCTGCTCGAACGCAAGGGCGAACGCACGGCGCTCGTCATCACGAAGGGCTTCGCCGACGCGCTGCGGATCGCGTACCAGAACCGGCCCAGGCTCTTCGTCCGCCGGATCGAGCTGCCCGCGCTCCTCTACGAGAGCGTCGTCGAGGTCGACGAGCGCATCGGTGCGCGTGGCGAACTCGTGCGGCCCCTCGACCTCGACGGCGCGCGGCGCGATCTCGCCGCCGCGCGCGAGGCCGGCATCGCAGCCGTGGCCATCGTGCTGATGCACGGCTACCGGTTCCCGCAGCACGAGCTCGAGCTGGCCCGGCTCGCCCGCGAGCTCGGATTCGCGCAGGTGTCCGTCTCGCACGAGGTGTGTCCGCTGATGAAGCTCGTCTCGCGCGGCGACACGACGGTCGTCGACGCCTACCTGTCGCCGATCCTGCGCCGGTACGTGCGCCAGGTGGAGCGTGAGCTGGAGGCAGGCGAGCGCGCTGCCGACGAGGCGGGCGCGCGGCCGGCGCCGCGGCTCCAGTTCATGCAGTCGTCGGGAGGACTGACCGACGCGCACCGGTTCCAGGGCAAGGACGCGATCCTGTCGGGCCCCGCGGGCGGAATCGTCGGCGCGGTCGAGGTGTCGCGGCGGGCCGGTTTCGACCGGATCATCGGCTTCGACATGGGCGGCACGTCGACCGACGTCACCCATTACGCCGGCGAATACGAGCGGGCGTTCGTCACCGAGGTCGCCGGCGTGCGGCTCGCGGCGCCGATGATGCGCATCCACACGGTCGCGGCCGGTGGCGGCTCCATCTGCACGTTCGACGGGGCGCGGTTTCGCGTCGGTCCCGAATCCGCCGGCGCGAACCCCGGTCCGGCGTCGTACCGGCGCGGCGGCCCGCTCACCGTCACCGACTGCAACGTGATGGTCGGCAAGCTCGACCCGGCGCTGTTCCCGCGCGTGTTCGGACCGGGCGGCGGTGAGCCGCTCGATGCGGCGATCGTGCGCGAGAAGTTCGCGGCGCTCGCGGCTGCGGTGGCCGCGAAGACCGGGTACGCGCGCACGCCGGAGGAGGTCGCCGACGGATTCCTGAAGATCGCGGTCGCGAACATGGCGAACGCGATCAAGCACATCTCGGTCGAGCGCGGCTACGACGTGACCGAGTACACGTTGTGCTGCTTCGGCGGCGCCGGCGGCCAGCACGCCTGCCTCGTCGCCGACGCGCTGGGGATGACGCGCGTGCTGCTGCACCCGCTCGCCGGCGTGTTGTCGGCGTACGGCATGGGGCTCGCCGACGTGCGCGCGCTCAAGCAGCAGGCCGTCGAGGCGCGGCTGTCCGACGAAGCGCTGGCGGGAGCAGCGCCGGCGCTCGCAGCGCTCGAGGCCGCAGCCCGCCGCGACGTCGCGGCGCAGGGCATTCCCGCCGACAGGATCGGCGTCAGGCGCACGCTGCACGTCAAGTACGAAGGCACCGACACGACGCTCGAGACCGGAATCGACACGGCCGCACGCGTGGTCGGCGAATTCGAGCGCAGGTACCGGCAGCAGTACGGATTCCTGATGCCCGGCAAGCAACTCGTCGTCGAGTCGGTCGGCGTCGAGGCGATCGGCAGGACGCATGACATCGGGGACGCCGCACCGGCATTCGCGCCGCGCGCGCAGCCGCTGACGCCGATCAGGACGAACCGGATCTACGCCGACGGCGCGTTTCGCGATGCCGCCGTCTTCGATCGCGATCACCTGCGGCCCGGCGACGCGATCGCGGGTCCCGCGGTGATCCGCGAGGACAACGCGACGACCGTCGTCGAGCCCGGCTGGCGCGCGGCCTTCACGGAGCGCGGCGATCTGGTGCTCGATCGCGTCGAGGCCGTGCGGCGCATCGACGCGATCGGCACCACCGCCGACCCGGTGCTGCTCGAAGTCTTCAACAACCTGTTCATGGCGATCGCCGAGCAGATGGGGGTGACGCTCGCCAACACCGCGTACTCGGTCAACATAAAGGAGCGCCTCGACTTCTCGTGCGCGCTGTTCGACAGCGGCGGCAACCTGATCGCCAATGCGCCGCACATGCCCGTGCACCTGGGCTCGATGGGCGAGAGCGTGAAGACGATCATCGACCGGCGCGGCGGCACGATGCTCCCGGGCGACGTGTTCGTGCTGAACGCCCCGTACAACGGCGGGACGCACCTGCCCGACGTGACCGTGATCGCGCCGGTCTTCCTCGGCGATACCGGCGCTGCGAACGGCGGTTCCGGGCCGGAGTTCTACGTCGCCTCGCGCGGCCACCACGCCGACATCGGCGGGACCACCCCGGGATCGATGCCGCCCGACTCGACGCACGTCGACGAGGAGGGCGTGCTGCTCGACAACGTGCAGCTCGTCGCCGGAGGGCGATTCCTCGAGGCCGAATTGCGCGCGCTCCTGGCGTCGGGCCGATATCCGGCGCGCAACGTCGACCAGAATCTGGCCGACCTCCGCGCGCAGGTCGCCGCCTGCGCGAAGGGGACACAGGAGCTCGCGAAGATGGTCGCGCACTTCGGGCTGCCGGTGGTGCGCGCGTACATGCAGCATGTGCAGGACAACGCCGAGGAGTCCGTCCGTCGCGTGCTCGACGTGCTCACGGACGGGCACTTCGAGTACGAGATGGACAGCGGTGCGAAGATCGTCGTGACCATCGCGATCGACAAGGCGAGGCGCGAGGCGACGATCGACTTCACGGGCACGAGCCCGCAGCAAGCCACCAACTTCAACGCGCCGTCCGCCGTCTGCAAGGCGGCGGTGCTCTACGTGTTCCGCACGCTGGTAGACGACGAGATTCCGATGAACGCCGGATGCCTGAAGCCGCTCCGCATCGTCATTCCGGAAGGATCGATGCTCGCGCCGCGCTATCCGGCGGCCGTCGTCGCCGGCAACGTCGAAACCTCGCAGGTGATCACCGACACGCTGTACGGCGCGCTCGGCGTGCTGGCGGCCTCGCAGGGCACGATGAACAACTTCACGTTCGGCAACGCCACGTACCAGTACTACGAGACCATCTCGGGCGGCGCGGGTGCGGGCCCGGATTTCGACGGCGCGAGCGTGGTGCAGACGCACATGACGAACTCGCGGCTCACCGATCCCGAAGTGCTCGAGTGGCGCTTCCCGGTCCGTCTGGAGTCGTACGCGATCCGGCGCGGCGGGGGCGGCGCCGGCCGGCACCGCGGCGGCGATGGTTCCGAGCGGCGCATCCGCTTTCTCGAGCCGATGACGGCGGTGATGCTCGCGAATCACCGGCGCGTGCCGCCGTTCGGGGCCGCGGGCGGGGCGCCGGGCGCGGTCGGGTGCAACTGGGTCGAGCGGGCCGACGGGACACGCGAGGATTTCGGCGCGACCTTCGCCGTGGAGATGAACGCGGGCGACGTCTTCGTCGTGCAGACCCCCGGGGGTGGCGGCTACGGGGTACCCGGTTAGCTGCGCGGGCGGGTTCGCGGCAGGCCTGAGTGTCGCGCAGCGGCAGGTGACGCGACCGGGCCAGGAAGTCGCGAGCGGGCCACGGTGTTGCGGAGCGGCAGGGGGCGTGAGCGGGCGCATGCATCATCCTAAGCCCGCTCACGCCCCCTGCCGCTCCGCGATCCCGGATGCTCGATGCCGGATACGTACCCTCCCGCACCGTGCGCACGAGCCAATCGCGCGCAGGTTCTGGCGGGGGCATAATCGCGTTCATTCCGATCCGGGGGTTTCGATGGCAGGCATCTACGATTTGAGCGTCAAGGACATTCACGGCAAGACGGTCAAGCTGGACAAGTACAAGGGCAGCGTGCTGCTCATCGTCAACACGGCGAGCAAGTGCGGGTTCACGCCCCAGTACAAGGGCCTGGAGGCGCTCTACGAGAAGCTCCACGGCAAGGGCCTCGAGATCCTCGGTTTTCCGTGCAACCAGTTCGGCGCGCAGGAGCCGGGGAGCGCGGCGGAGATCGAGTCGTTCTGCGAGGTGAACTACGGCGTGACGTTTCCGCTGTTCGCGAAGATCGACGTCAACGGCGACGGCGCGGCGCCCCTGTACAGGCTGCTGAAGAAGGCGAAGCCGGGCCTGCTGGGTTCCGAGACGATCAAGTGGAACTTCACCAAGTTCCTGGTCGACCGCGACGGCAACGTGGTCGAGCGCTACGCGCCGAACGTCGAGCCGGCGAGCCTCGCCGCCGACATCCGGAAGTTGCTGTAGCGGGCGGCCGTGGCGCGCACCGCCGCCGCTTGTCTCACCGCGGTCGCAGCGGTCGCAGCACTGGGCTGCGCATTCCTTGTCGCGCCGGCGTTCGCCCAGGCGGACCCGAACAAGGTGCTGCGCGCCGTCTTTCCGGCGGCGGAGACCGGCTTCGACCCGCAGGCCGCGGGCGACGAGTATTCGAACAGCGTCAACCGCGTGATCTTCGATCCGCCCTATCGGTACGACCACCTCGCGCGGCCGTACAAGCTCGTGCCGAACACGGCGGCCGCGCTTCCGGAAGTCTCCCCGGACGGCAAGACGTGGACGATCCGGATCCGGCCCGGCATCTATTTCGCCGACGATCCGGCATTCAAGGGAAAGCGCCGGGAGCTCACGGCGGCCGACTACGTTTACGCCTGGAAGCGCGTGCTCGACCCGAGCATGCGCTCGAACTCGCTGCAGATGTTCGAAGGTCACTTTGTCGGCGCCGAGGCGGTGGTCGCGAAGGCAAAGGAGACCGGCAAGTTCGACTACGACGCGCCGATCGACGGGCTGCAAGCGGTCGACCGCTACACGATCCGGGTGAAGCTCAACTTCGCCGACTACGAGCTGCTGTCGAATCTGACGACGGTGGGGGCCGCCGCCGTTGCGCGCGAGGTCGTCGAAGCCTATGCGGACGGCGCCGGCTGGGTGATGGCGAACCCTGTCGGAACCGGCCCCTACCGGCTCAAGGACTGGCGCCGCGGCCAGCGCATCGTGCTCGAGGCGAATCCCGCCTTCCGCGAGGAGCTCTACCCCGAGAGCAGTCACCCCGACGATCGCGCGATCATGGCGCGGCTGCGCGGCAAACGGCTTCCGCTCGCCGGCCGGATCGAGATCAGCATCATCGAGGAGTCCAATCCACGGCTGCTCGCTTTCGAGCAGCGCGACCTCGACTACATCACGGTGCCGCCCGACCTCGTCCCCAACGTGCTCGACGCCGGCAATCGGCTGAAGCCGCGGCTTGCCGACCAGGGCATCGTGCTCGCGCGGGGCATTCAGCCCGCGATCACGTACTCGTATTTCAACATGGAGGATCCGGTCGTCGGCGGGTACGCGCCGGCGAACATCGCCCTGCGCCGCGCGATCGGCATGGCGTACAACGTCGACGAGGAGATTCGCGTGCTGCGGGCGGGTCAGGCCGTGCCGGCGACGCAGCCTGTTCCGCCGAACGTCACCGGCCACAATCCCAGGTTCGACGGCCATTCGAGATTCGACCCCGCCGGCGCGAAATCGCTGCTCGACAAGTTCGGCTACGTCGACCGGGACAAGGACGGCTGGCGCGACCTCCCCGACGGCAAGCCGCTGGTGTTGAAGATCTCGTCCGGAACGAGCGCGCTCGACCGCCAGTACAAGGAATTGTGGCAGCGCAGCCTCAATGCGGTCGGCCTGCGCGTGGAGTTCAACAGCCAGAAATTCGCGGATCTGGTCAAGGCCGCGCGGCTCGGGCAGCTGCAGATGTGGTTCCTCGGCAATATCAGCACGACGACCGAGGGCTTCCAGTTCCTCGGCCTCCTGTATGGCGGGAATGCCGGATTCTCCAATCTGGCGCGCTTCAAGCTCCCGGAGTTCGACCGGCTCTACGAGGAAGCGCGGGCGATGCCCGACGGGCCGGCGCGCACGAAGCTCCTCCAGCGGATGTCCGAGCTCGTCGCCATCTACGCGCCGTGGAACCTCCACGCGTACCGCTACGAAAACGTGCTCGTCCAGCCGTGGCTCGTGGGCTACAAGTACAACGCCTTCGATCGCCACCCGTGGCGCTATTACGATGTCGATCTCGAACGCCGCCGGGCCGCCGGCAAGTGAACGGTGCCGCGCGCGGCGCGGCGCGACCCATTCGTTCGCCGCCGGCCTCGCGCTGCTCGTCGCGCTCGTCGTGCAGGTTGCCGTCGTCGTGCCCGCGGCGGCGGACCGGCCGACGTGGGGCGATCCGGCGAAGACCCTCCGCGTGGCGTTTCCGGTCGCCGAGACGGGCTTCGACCCGCAGGCGACGTCCGACTACTATTCGAGCCACGTCCAGCGCGCGATCTTCGACTCGCTGTACACGTTCGACTACCTCGCGCGGCCGCACAAGGTCATCCCCAACACCGCTGCGGCGATGCCCGAGGTTTCGGCCGACGGCCGAACGTGGAAGATCCGGATCAGGCCGGGCATCCGTTTCGCCGACGATCCCGCCTTCAAGGGAAAGAAGCGCGAACTGACCGCCGCGGACTATGTCTACTCTTTCAAGCGTCTGCTCGACCCGCGGATGCGCGCGCCGTTCCTGTGGTTCCTCGACGGCAAGCTCGCGGGCGCGGACGACGTGCTGGCCAAGGCGAAGCAGGCGGGGCGGCTCGACTACGATGCGCCGATCGACGGGTTGAAGGCGCTCGATCGCTACACGCTGCAGATCACGCTGAAGGAGCCGGACTACGTGCTGCAGGGATTCCTGACGCAGACGGCGATGGCGGCGGTGGCGCGCGAGGTGATCGAGGCCTACGGCGACGCGTCCGGGTGGGCGATGGCGAACCCCGTGGGCACCGGAGCGTACCGGCTCGCGCAATGGCGGCGCGGGCAGAAGATCGTGCTCGAGGCCAATCCCGATTACCGCGAGGAGTTCTTTCCGGAGACCGGGGAATCGGGTGATCGCGAGCTGATCGCGAAGATGAAGGGCAGGCTGCTGCCGCAGATCGGGCGCATCGACATCGCGATCATCGAGGAGTCCAATCCGCAGCTCCTGGCGTTCAACAGCGGCGAGCTCGACTACATCAACGTGCCTCCCGATCTCGTCGGCAACGTGCTCGGCGCCGGCAATGTGCTGAAGCCGGACTACGCGCGGCAGGGCGTCACGCTGCACCGGGTGACGCAGCCGGCACTCGCCTACACGTACTTCAACATGGAGGACCCGGTCGTCGGCGGCTACACGCCGGACAGGATCGCGCTGCGGCGGGCGATGATCATGGGGTTCAACACCGACGAGTTGATCCGCGTCTGGTACCAGGGCCAGGCGGTGGTGGCGACGCAGCCGATCCCGCCCGGCGTGGCGGGCCACAGCGTCGGCTTCGTCGCGCGTCCGCCCTACGATCCCGCAGCGGCGAAGGCGCTCCTCGACAAGTTCGGCTTTGTTGACCGCGACAAGGACGGCTGGCGCGACCTGCCCGACGGTCGGCCGTTCACGCTGGTGATGGCGTCGACGCCGGCGGGGCGCGACCGCGAGCGCGACGAGCTGTGGAAGAAGAACATGACGGCGCTCGGCATCCGGATCGATTTCCTGAAGCAGAAATGGCCCGATCTGCTGCGGATGGGACGGGCCGGCCAGCTGCAGATGTGGCCGGTCGGCTGGATCAACACGTACGGCGAGGGCGACGCGTTCATGCAACTCCTCTACAGCCGCAACATCGGCCAGTCGAATTACTCGCGCTTCGCGCTGCCCGAGTACGACGAGCTCTACCGGAAGACGAAACGGCTACCGGATGGGCCGGAACGCGACGCGCTGTACCGGAAGATGGCGGGCCTGGTCGCCGCGTACAACCCGTGGGACCTCGGCGTCTACCGGATCGAGAACACGCTCGTGCGGCCCTGGGTGCTGGGTTACAAGAAGCACGTGAATCTCGAGCACGCGTGGCAGTACCTCGACCTCGATCCCGTGCGGAAGACGGCCGGCAGGTAGGGGGCGGCGCGCGCCAGCGGCTGCATCAGTCGCCGCGACGGGAGGCCGGCACGCGGGCGTCGGCATGCGTGTCCGGCCGCATGAGCACGCGATGCCGCACGCGTTGCGCGCATGCGACAGACGGTCGTGCCCCCGTGCCGAAAGGCGCGGCAACCGATTGCGGCGCCCCCGCGCCCGGCGTAGCATGGGATTCATCAGCAACCGACCGAAGCAGGGATCCATGTTCGACGCCCGCAACTCTCGTCCGCTTTCGACCGCAATCGCGGCCGGCGCGGTCGCGCGCGTCGGCGGCAGCCTGCTCTCTCGAGATTGGCCGCGCATGGCACAGCGCACCGCACCGTTGCCGATCGACCGCGGAGTCACGCGGTAATCGCCTGGCCGGAACGCCCGCCAGGCAGCAGGCGGGATCCGGTCTTCCAGCAGCACCCGCCTGTCCGCTTCGCATTTTCGCCGCCCGTTGCGGCGCGTTCCGGCATTGCCGGAGTTGAGCCAGGCACCATCATGTCGACATTGCGGCGAAAATTCGGGCAGCTCTTCATCGGCCTCTGGCGCAACCCGGAGTTCGTGAAGCTCTGGACGTCGATGACGATCACGGCGTTCGGCTCGCAGATCACGAACCTCGCGCTGCCGCTCACCGGCGCCGTGCTGCTCAATGCGACGCCCTGGCAGATGGGCGTGCTGGTCGCGCTCGAAACGCTGCCGTTCGCGCTGGTGAGCCTGCACGCAGGCGTGCTGATCGACCGCGTGCGCAAGCTGCCGATCGTGATCGCCGCCGGAATCGGGCGTGGCGCCGCGCTGCTGGCGATCCCCGTCGCCGCGTACACCGGCAGCCTGTCCATCGAGATCCTGTACATCGTCGGCTTCGTCTGCGGCGTGCAGAACGTCGTCGGCGGCGCCGCCTACCAGGTCCTGCTCGCGCAGATGGCCGGGCGCGCTCGGCTGGTCGAGGCGAATGCCAAGGTGGCGCTGGGCGAAACCTCGGCGGCGCTGGTCGGGCCGGGGCTCGCCGGCGGGCTGATCCAGCTCGTCACCGCACCGTTCGCGATCGTGCTCGATGCGCTGGCATTCTGCGTGTCGGCGCTGATGCTGCGGCGCATCCGCGTGCCGCACGACGTGCCCGACCGGGGCGCGCGGCGTTCGGTGATGGCCGAGATCCACGAAGGCCTCAAGCTCGTCTGGAACAATCCGACGCTGCTGGCGCTCGCGCTGGTCGCCGGGCTCTGGCAGATCCTGCACCACATGCAGCTCGCGGTGCTGATCCTGTTCGCCACGCGCGAGCTCGGGCTCTCCGCCGGC
>Ga0209048_10002205_pt1 | contig 19555 bp, 17 predicted proteins | sample FrelakmetCRP12CR_FD_187146 | JGI IMG/M metagenome (GOLD analysis project Ga0209048, IMG submission 187146) | Freshwater lake sediment microbial communities from the University of Notre Dame, USA, for methane emissions studies - CRP12 CR (SPAdes)... | ecosystem: Environmental > Aquatic >... | reverse complement strand
CAAATTCAATCGCCATGGCCCGCGTGAGCGCCAGAAGGCCGCCCTTGCTGGCAGCATAGGCGGCGATATTGGCTGAAGTCTGCACGGCATGGACGGAGGAGACATTAACAATTGCTCCGCCTCCCGCGGCCTTGAAGAGCGGGTAGGCCATTTTTGCATGCAGGAAGGCCGCCCGCAGGTTGGTCGCCATCACCATGTCCCATTCCTCCACACTGGTTTCGATCAAAGGCTTGGCTACCTGCCAGGCAGCGTTGTTGACCAGTGCTTCCAACCGGTCGGTGACAGTGCTCGTTTCCGTGTAGACGCGCTGGATTTCAAGCGGGTCGGCATTATCAGCCTGGATGAAAAGACCGCCTTGCGGAAAATCCTTGCCAAACGGGGATCGGTCCACACCGATAACACGCCAGCCATTTTGGGCAAAGAGATGCACGGTGGCACGCCCAATACCGCCCGCCGCACCAGTGATGAGAACGTTTTTTATTTCAGACATGGTTTCACCTGATATCAGGGGATGCAATCTGAAAAGGTCTCGGGGATTGCTCCGTTACTATCATATGAGGTATCTGGCAATAGTGGAAAATTCGCTCCGAAATAATCATCAAGAATGATACGGAATGAATTCACAGGAGTAATGGATGGATACAATTTTTTGTAACCAGCAGATAGATAATAGGCATTCAAAATAGTATATTGGCCTGGATTGTTATCCTGATATCCATGATCTCCCTGGAGGATAATGATCGGAGGAACTTTCGATTTGTCGATAATATTTTGTAAAACAGGGACGATCTGGTCGTTTATAAATTGCACGCCATAAAGATAACCTTGCCGATCCACTTCGCTCCCCACTGCGCCCGCCGAATCACCGCTAATATAAGTCGTGTCGGACAGGATCTCGCCATTGGGACCAAATACGTGGGGACCATGAGGGACTAGAAAATGAGCATAGACAAACTTTGGCCCGGCGATGGAAGGAATTTCAGAAAGTTTTTTAAGGGTGAAATATTCTAAATCAATATGGAATCGAAGGTAAGGATCAATGTCGGAAGGAATGGTCGCATACGTTTGCTGGCTGGAAGAGAAGGAATGAAAAAACCGTGAGAGGTTTAATTTGCTCTCCGCTGCTTTCCAGAGAATGCCAGCTGTGGTGTTAATGTACAGGTTCTCAAACGGATACAGGTACTGTGAGCCAATGGACGGATGGTCCAGGCTCAGGAATACATCCGCATTACTCAACTCAAGCCATGGATATTCGGATTGGAAAGCCACTGTTTTATAGCCAATCCCTGCCAATTGATGCCGCACTTCATTGTTTTTTATTGTGTTCCAGAAAGCATCCTCATTAACAGTAAGACCGCTCTGCGCTTCCAAACCGGGAATATAATTCATATTTAAGACTGATGCAACAGACGCGCGCGTAAAACCGTAGTTCGACCGACTGCATTGCGCCACGTAAAATCCCATTTCTTTCAATTGGTTGATAAATGCAGTATTATCAAACCCCATTTGTTCCTGCAATGCGTCTGCGCGCATATAGGTGTCCAGGACAATAAAATAAACATCCGGCAAATTATGCCTGTCATTTGTAACCGTCAAGTCCGATTGCAGTGTGTGTGGGCGACTCGCCTTATAATAAGTTCTAATATAAGAGTAACTCAATTGACCAACTTGGAAAACAACCAATATCAAACCCACCAAATTCAAATATCGACCAATGTTCTCGTATTTCTTAGTGCGGATTATTACCCAAAAACCAAGAATAAGAATACCAGAATAAATGGGAAGTAAAGTACTGTGGTGGCTTAAAATACTCAACGCTGGCACTGTACGCGCTCCGTAATAAACGCGGCCATACGAAAAGAAAGTTATCAGGACCAGGATCCCGATCAAGGCTGCTTTTCCAACATCGCGAAAAGCAATATAAAGGATTGCGTAAAGAACACTGGATCCTATCAATGTATAAAGAATTGGACGTATCACAACGATAGGATCAATCTCAGAAATGTTTCTCGCCCACAGGAACAGTAAGGGATAAACAGTGAAGAGAATATAGAACCAGGGGATACGTCTAAGCAGGGCTTTCATTCAAAGCTCCAAACGAGGTTTGATAATTTTGATAGTGTTCATACGAGACGAGTTACGAATCCGTTCCCAGATATGGAATTCCCAACCCCTCAACCAAATTCTTAATCGTGTTCCAATTTACCCGCTCCCAGGCAGCTGGACTGGAATTGGCATTATGCGGTGCCAGCATAACATTATTCATCTGATTGAGGGGACTGTCAGCAGGAAGCGGTTCGATCTCAAATACATCCAGGGCCGCACCCGCAATTGTACCAGTCTGGAGTGCTGCGACCAGCGCCAGCTCGTCCACAATGGGGCCGCGAGAAGTGTTGATAAGAACCGCGTTCGGGTGCATCAGTCTCAGGGTGCGGGCATTAATCAGAAGGCGGCTGGTTGGATTCAGGTCACAATTTAAAGAGACAAAATCGGCACGGGCTAGCAGATCGTCCAGCGTTGTCATTTCCACCCCGGTTTCGGCAATAAAAACATGGTCTATCTCGAGGATGTCGTTGCCCAGAAGCTTCATACCAAACGCATGCGCCCGACGGATGACGGTCTTGCCAATCGTCCCCACACCAATCACGCCGAGGGTGCACTCGTGCAGAGCCTTGCCAGGAATTTTCTCCCACGCGCCGGTTTTCATGGCCCTGTCCATCCAGGGCAGGCGGCGGGCAAAGGCCAGTACGTAGCCCATTACCGAATCAGCAACGGGCAGGGTAAACGCATTGGGCGTGCGGCAGAGTTTCACGCCCAGACGCTCGCAAGCAATGGAGTCTATCGAGTCCACGCCAGTGCCCCACTTGGAGATGACTTTCAGACGCGGCGCACAGGCCGCCAGGACGCGGGCGCTGTAGAAGTCGTCGCCGCAGAGGGCACCGTCAAACTGACCGGCATATTTCAGCAAATCGGCTTCATCGAGGCGTTCGTGGACCTCGGGAATGATCAGATCCAGCCCATGGCGTTCCAGTACCGGGCGGAAACGGTCGAGGGATCGGAGCATGTAAGGGGCAGAGAAAAGAATGGTAGGCATAGGGGTCCTAAAGATTCAGACACGGATTCGAAGTTTTCTGGAAGCAGGATGGCAATGCCAGCACCGGATAAGCGGTCAAAATGATGATGTACCTAATGTTTTTGATTATTTTTGCGAGGCATTTTTCCATGGTGGTGACCTAATGCCACAAACACTTGGTTTCCTTGCAAGAAGAAGTTATTTCGTGCGCTGTTTCATCAAAAAATCAGTGATTGCAAAGTCAAATTCTTCGTCAATGTCCCAGGCTTCAGCCGCGTCGATCTCGAATATCAAAGGCCTTTCGCCGAGCCGGTTGCGCCGCCGGGACAGGTTATTGCGGGTGAAGATATACAAGCACGAATTTTCTTCGAAGACCGGCGGCAGGTCCTGGGTCTGGAGCAGGATATCTGGGTCATGGTTAAGGGCCTGGCCATGTTGATCATACAAACGGGTCTGAAGACGGGTCACCGTGAAGAGCGAATCATGGGCCGGGAAATCAGACAGGAAAGTTTGGATGGCTTTCGAGATCGTTTCAGGACGGAGCAGCGGATTGGTGCTGTGGGTTTGGAGGTAAAAATCCGCTTCCAGCAGAGTTGTATCGTACAACAAAATTTCGTTCATCGAAATGGTGTCGGCGCGCAATTGCTCGGGGCGGTCAATGACCTGCACCTGCGGGAAATCCTGGCGCAGGCCTGCAATGATCGGAGGTGAATCGGTGTCCACCAGGATTTCGTTGACTTCCGGAACGGACAGCAAGGTTTCTACAATGTGCTGGTAGAGCGGCTTCCCGGCCAGCAAACGATTGTTCTTGCCAGGGACGCGCTGCGAGTGGTGGCGCATGGGGACGAGGGCGGCGAGTTTGGTCATAGATTACTTATTATACTGAATCGGCTCGACTTCGCGCGAGGCCGGCTTTTTGAGCATCTCCAGCCCGTGCGGATAATAGAATGTCTGCCGCAACTGCCAGTTCCATTCCAACGAGCGGCGATAGCCCTGGTACGTGCCCCAGAACTGAGCAATCCGGAACCATAAAATACTGAGTAGATTGCGCCAGAAAACCCGCTGGCGGGCGGCGTGCCACAGGTCGCTGGTGATGTTGGCCGAGGCCATCCGGACAAAGTCGTACAGGCTGAAATGCGCCTCCGGGTATATCTGCTTGAAGGCCATGGCTTCGCGCTTGTAGCGGTTCAGCACGCTGTGCGGCGTCTCGTTGTGGGTGTGGATGATCACAGCCTCAGCCGCGTAGGCGATGGCGTGATCCTGCTCAAACGCCCATTTGGCCCATGCCAAGTCTTCCAATCCGGTCAGCGACTCATCATAAGGGTGCGCCTTCCAGACCGAAAGCTTGATGGCGGCGTTGGCGTTGTTGCAGAAGGGATGGCTTTGGCGTGCGACTGATTCTTCCGGAAACCAGCGGGAAAATATCTGATGCTCTGAAAACTTCGAGTTCTCATCGCCGCGCTGCTTGCCATAGGTCAGGGAAACCGCCGGGTCCGCGAACGGTTCGAGCAGGCGCTCCAGCCAGTCTGGGTAGACCGGGTAGATGTGGGCGCTGGCGATTGCAACAAGGTCACAGGTGGCGGCGGCCAGTCCCAAGTTCAGAGAACGCCCGAAGGTAAACTCCTCGGGGGGGATATGCACTACCGTTGCGCCATACTGCGCCGCAATAGCCGCCGTGGCATCGGTCGAGCCCGAATCTACCAGGATGACTTCCACGTCCTGCACCGTCTGGTGGCGAACACCCTCCAGCAAACGCCCGATGTGGTGCTCCTCGTTATATGCACGGATAACCAGCGAATATCTAGACATCCAGTTCAAACCGTTTGCCGTTCAAAAGACCGTCCTGCAGGGTGCGCAGGGTGGGCGACTGCACCAGTACTTGAGGCGTAAACTTTTTCAGTCGGACGTATCCCGTCGGTTGCGTGGATTCGACAAACTCGCCAAAGGGCAGGGAGAACCGGAAATATCGGTAGTATATGAACCGTCGTGTTCGCCGGGCCGCCCCTTCCGGGACGTGTAAACTGCTAGCTGTTAAGAAGGCGTTCAGCCGCTGGAGATAGGAACCACGCTCCGGCTCGAAGAAAGCTGTCCCGTAATCTGTGAACGGAGAACGCGCTGCACACAAGGCCGGGACACCCAGCAAAATGGATTCCAGGCTGATGGTGGAGTTGTAGACGAGGATGAACTTTGCCACCCGCACTAAATCATACGAACTTAGCCGTTCCTGCGGCTGGATGAAGACTACGTTCTCTAGGGCTGCCGCGCCGCTCTGCTCCATCCACATCGCGACACTCTCGCGGCTGGTCTTTCCGGGTCGGGCTTCGTCGGGGTGGGCGCGGATGATGAAAAGCGTCTTCGGGTGGGCGCGGATGACTTCGAGCAAGGCATCCAGCCAGTCGAACATATCCCGAAAAGCCATGTTGGCATGCAACTGGCTGGTATCGAAAATAACGTTGGTGAAAACTGCAACCGTTTGGCGGTGGGCAGCAATTTTCGCCTTGAGCGAATCGCTCAATCCGTGGATTTCATGCCAAAACTTGACGCCTGCCATGCTGAAATCGCCCTGCCAACGTTTCTGCAGGACAGCATCCAGGCTGGCGTTCTGCTCCGTGGTGAGTTCCACATCCGGGATGGTGATAGGATACATTGTGGCCTGTCCCTCGACGAAATAGCCACTGAAAGGCTGGAAACCCGACTCGTGGGTAACGACGCGCACCGCGCGTTGCTGGCACAACCAGAAGGCTGTCGCTTCGGGGAAGTGCATGCCGTTGAAGAGCACTACTGCCTTCGGCTTAATCTGGTCGAGGAGAATTGAAAACTTACGCGCGATATTCCAAGCCGAGAGCATGAACTCGCGGCACAGGAAGCGGGTCGGTTCGTCATCGTTGAGGGATTGCAATCTTAACCGCCAGCGGAGTGAAGGCAGCACCAGCACGCCGAGTGGGATATGTCCGGAACCATCCGGCAGAGGATGTTCGTAGTGCAAGAGTTCGTCGATGCTTAGGTCTTTGAGCGCAGCAGTAAGTTTCTCGTCTTGTTGATATGTGAACCAGCGCGTCTTAGCACTGGTAAAGTTCGCCCGCGACTGGCGGATGCACATCCCACACGGCATCGGGCGCGATGGGTCAGTCTCGTCAGTGCCGAGCACGCAGCGGCTCATCCCAGCCTGGCAGACAAAATGGACGACCGGAGTCCCAGTCAGCCGGATGGCCCAGGAGGCGAGCAGTGAAAAGGCCGCGTTCTGGCTAAGTCCCGAAAGCCGAGTGGAGGCGTTGAAAAAGAGAACTGGCTGATGGTCCGCCACCGGACGGGAAGCTTCGGCCACCCCCCGCGCCAAGCTGACCAGGCGCGCCAGTTCGGCGATCCTTCGTACGCGGCGGGAGAGGATGTTAAAAAGCCGGGACATTAATCCTCAGTCACCACACGACGCAATTTCTTGAGCGAGGACATTTCACTCTCATAAACGCGCTTGATACCATCGCCAAGCGAGACCTCGCCGACATGCACGTACATGACCAGGCGGGCAAAACCAGCCGGTTCAACGGAAGCGGCCTGATCGGTTCCCCACATGGCCCGGTCGAGGGTCAGGTGGCGCTCCACCAGGCAGGCTCCCATCGCCACCGCCACGACCGGCGGGATCAATCCGACCTCATGGCCCGAGTACCCAACCGGACAGCCAAATTCCGAGTGGAGAGTCTGGATCATGCGCAAGTTAAGCTCATCCGGCTCGCATGGATAAGTGCTGGTGCAGTGTGTGATGACCAGATTTTCCGTTCCCAGAACTTTGACCGCGGCTTTAATCTCGTCCATGGTAGACATGCCAGTGGAGAGGATAAGAGGCTTGCCGGTCTTGCTGACATGCCGCAGCAGGTCATGATCAGTGAGAGAGGCGGAAGGGATTTTATAAACCGGGGGAGCATATTTTTCCAAAAAGTCCACCGAAGGTTCGTCCCAAACCGATGCAAACCAGGTGATGCCCTTTTCTTTGCAGTAACGATCGATCTCCTGGTACTCGGGTTCGCCGAATTCGACCTTGCGACGGTATTCCAGGTAAGTAATATAGCCCCAGGGAGTATCGCGCATCTGTTTCTGCTGGTCAGGGGGAGTACAAATCTCGGGTGTGCGCTTTTGAAATTTGACTGCATCTACACCTGCGTGGACTGCCGCATCAATCATCTGCTTCGCGATCTCCACGCTGCCGTTATGATTAATGCCAATTTCAGCAATAATATAAGTGGGATGCCCTTCGCCGACCTTGCGATTACCAATTTTGATTTCGTGTTTCATAAGTTAGATTATCCTTCCTTCTCTAATGGATTATTTCTTGCATTTCGCAGCATGCCTCTATGGCCAACCATATACATATTCATTTTCGCTGACATTCAACAGTTGCAGACCGAATGATCGGATGCTCTGGTCAATCGCAGAGTAACCGGAATATGCCGATGAATCGACCACCACATAGGCTACACCCAATTCCTTCAGCAAATCCACACTTTCAACCGTCGGAAAACTACTCATGATTGGCTTGATGCGCAGGTATTGTTCGGGCTGGTTGGCATTGAAGTAACCGCCCAGGTAGGGCTTCTGATTGACAATGGTATTGTAGACCTGATCCTGGTCGGATTCCTGGCTGAAGGGGAACTGGGCCACCGCGCCGGTGTCTGGCTGGGTGGCCAGCCAGGCGTCCACCAGGCGGGCCTGGGTAGGGACAAAACCCGTCAGATAGCCGGGATAAAAATCAATGAACACCAGAATGATCAAGCCGATACCGACCCACAGCTTGATTTTGGGAGCGGCTGCTTTGGTCAGCGCGAATACACCCAGGCCGGCTGTCATGCTGAAGAAAATTAGGGTGAATAATCCAAAGCGCATCATCACCCGCATTTTGGAGAAGAAGGGTAAGTACTTGTAAAGGTAATAGGCAGGCAAGTATATTTGCGGCATATCGGTGCGATGGAAAATAGGCTGCAAAAATCCGGGTAAGGAGGTCACTTGCTTCCCAAGCCAATGCAGTTGAATTCCCAGAGCCAAGACAAAACCGACCAGACTCATCAGAAGTGAAATGCCCAATAAATCCGGGAGCTCGGACTTGCGCCACTTACACAAGGCTATCACCGCCAGTACAAAACTAACTGCCCCAATATAAAGGGTGGCTTCGTTGAAAAATTCCGGGCTGAAGTGATCATCGATCCATCTGCCCCATAGGAATTGCTTGATGGACGGGATGAAGAAGTCGGTCGGGCTGGCGGAATACCGATTCAGGAAATCCACCGAACGGTCAGCAAGCCCATTCTGGGCGCTCAGGTTGAGATACGGGAGCATTGACAGACCGACCAGGATGACCGTCAGCAGCCCAAAAGCCAACACGCTCTTATAGAATACTTTGTTCTTGAGGCGTTTATAGCCCTTGAAAATCAGGAATCCCATCAGGAAAACCACGGACATAATGATCGTCATGTATACATAGTACGGGCTGGTCAAACCGATCAAACCGGCCGCAATGGAAGACAACAGCACCGGCTTCCAGGAAAACTTATCCTGTTTTAGCAAATCGAACAAACCCCAGAAATAAAACGGGAACCACTGCGTTCCCGCCAGGCTCAAATGACCGGTGATGTAATGGGCCATTTTGAACGGGATGAATGCAAAAATGGTCCCGGCAATCAAGCCTGCCAGGTTGCTCTTGGTCAGGTGCTTCACCCACAAATACATCGCCCAGCCGGACAAGACAAAGCTGAGGAGCATGGCAAAGTTGTAACCCCAGGTGGGTCCGAAGAGCAGGCTGCCCGGCAGGGCTAGGGCGACCATGGCCGGGGTTGTGTCGGTGGTCGCCAGGTTCCAACCCTGTGGGTAATTCATATATGGATTGAAGAATGGCGGGATTTTCAACTCGAACAACGCCTTCTGGTACCAACGGACCAGCCAGATGAAGTAGGTCCCGTCGCCCCCTCCGCCCCCAATCGCAGCAGTGCCCATCTTCAAAACCAGCGGGTAGGTCATTACGATAGTCGCGACGACAAAATAAACAAACGCCAGAAAAGAGGGCTGTCGTATGAGTTTTAGAGCCTTTGTTGAGAACAATTGCAAACGCAACATGGTTTTCCTGGGCTTCCGATCACTTTCTCAATCAAGGGCAGAGATAAATCTTCCCATCTGGATATGTTCCGTATACAGATAAACCATCGAACAGATTTAACAACTGGTCTGAAAACGATCCTCCGGCTTGATTTCTTAGCTGGGTTGGGAAATCGTTAAATATGACCAGCGCTGCACCTTGTGCGCAGAACACTGTCTGCGTGCTGTCTCTTGGATCGGACCCGTACACTGTTGTCTGAATGGATGGTTCAGATGGAAAGGTATTCCAAAAGCCATAGATCGGGCGCCCGGTCCAAAGCAGAAGCAATTCCCAGTCGTTCGAAATTACTGGTTGGTCAGACGGCAGGGCGCGCACGGCTTGAATGATCTCGGAGTGGTCCCAATGATAGGCAGTCAATCCATCACCGGAATGATAGAATTCAACTTCACCCCGCGTTTGTGGAAAATACCAAATTACACATATGGCTGCTATCAACCAGGGGAGCGTCTGAAGGACGAGAATCCGTCCCTTAAACCAGGCTGATTGCCAAAGAGCAAACCCACCGAACAGGCTCATCACGGTACTAACATAGAACGGCAGAAGTATTCTGTTATCAATATCAATTGTTGGAGAAGTAAACAAATATGTGGCGATCAATACTGCCAAAAAGGTTATTGAAGACAACCCAAAAAAAGCAAAAATATGCATTCCGGATTTATGAGCTCCTTCAGCAGAATCCTTGTGCAGCCGACGCTCCGCAAGAAGGGAAAGCGCTAAAATAATAACCGCCCCGATCGCCATTAAAACGAATCTGAGCCAGTAGCGTAATAAAGCATTATTTGATTGAAATGGAACCCATTTCCAGACCGTATCCATGAAAATACCACGGAACGCCTGGAACTGAGCTGAAAATCCGCCCCAATTCACATCGAGGCTGCGCCCGCCTATGGTATGGGCAGTGGAAAAATAGACCCATACGAGCCATATTAGAATTGGCAAACTCGCTACAAAAACAAACAGGACTGCCTTTTTAACGTGGGACCAGGTTTTCCCTGAAGAGAATAATAACACGCTCAAACATCCAGCGACAACCATTGCAATGCCGGCATAACGAGTCAGGGGGGTCATACCAACCAGTAAAGCACTTATCAGGAGAATGGACAGCTTTTCATGTTGTAAGTAAGTTAACAGGCAAAACCCACCCAATAAAAACAATAGGATGAAGAGAGGTTCAGAATAGGCCGAACTAAACATCACGACCATGTATGGGAAAACGCACATCAAAGCACTCGCAATAATACCTAATGCCGGTGCACGGCAAAAACGGAAAAATATCAAGCCGGCAATAAAAATCGACGCCACAAATGCAAAAATATTCAACCACCGGGCTCCCGCAACCAGGTTGATTTTAAACAAACCCAGGACACTCAAAACCATCGAATAAAAGGGGGGTTGAATGGTAAAAGGTTTAAAATCAGCACCTGCCTCAAAGTAACCCAACCCTTGACCGTTAGCCAGGCTACGGGCAGTGGAAATATATGCGACCGGATCGGTATACCCCCACGGGCCATGCGCGGTAGTGTAAGTGGCTATTACACCACCAAGGATGCTGATGAGAACAATCACTATCAAAAACAAGGTTTTTGATGGAAATTTCTTCATCGTTCCACCTGATTTTTGTTGACTTTGTGGTTTTCTTTTTCCGGTTTCGGGAACAGGCGCTGCTCCACGATGCCGCAGATGACATGCCAGACAAAAATGTGGCTTTCCTGGATGCGGGGAGTATCGGTGGATGGGACAACAAGGCATAGATCACATTTCGAACCCATCTTTTCACGTCCTTTTTCACCGGTAAATGCAATGGTGGTCAGGCCGAGCATCCGGGCAATATCCAGCGCCCTAAGGACGTTGGGGGATCCACCGCTGGTGCTGATGCCAACCAGGATGTCACCTGGTTTGGACAGGGCTTCCACCTGACGGGAGAAGATATTCTCGAAGGCCGAGTCGTTTCCGATGGCGGTCAGGATGGATGTGTCGGTTGTAAGAGCGATGGCGGGTAAAGCTGCATGATCATAGCGAAAACGGTTGACAAACTCACCCGACACATGCTGGGCGTCAGCTGCGCTGCCACCATTGCCGCAGATCAGGAGTTTGTTACCGTGCCGGAAACAGCGAACGATCGCCTCCGTGATCTGCTCGACCATATCCGCCGTCTGTTCAACCGTTTGTTCCAAAACGGCCTGATGTGACTTAAGTTCAGTTTCGAGTATGGATGTTTTCATCACTTCCGCCTTTACCAGCAGCTCCGGCCGCCGTCGATGACGAGGTTGGTGCCAGTCATGTAGGACGACGCATCTGAGCACAGGAACAGGATGGCTGCCTGGTACTCGTTGGCGTTTGCCATGCGGCCGAGGGGAATCAAGTTGGCCAGCCGCTGGACGAATTCGTCAGGCTGGTTGTTGTAGATGCCACCCGGAGAGATGGCATTGACGCGAATGCCCGCATCGGCCCAGTAGGTGGCGAGGTAACGGGTCAAACCGATCAAGCCAGTCTTGACCACCGAATAGGTGACGGGTTTCACCGGCTGCTGGTCTGCAGGTAAGTTGGGTTTACGATACAAGCGCTGGTCGGGGGCGATAACCGCCAGGTCGGAGGCAACATTGACAATCACGCCTCGCTTGTGCTTCACCATTTCTGACCCGATGACTTGTGAGCAGAGGAAGGCGCCCGTTAAACCCACCGACAGGTCGGCTTCCCATTGCTTCAAAGGAAAGTTCTCCAGACGGGAGAATTCCACGTCGGCGGTCTTTTCCATTTTAGGGTTATTGGCCGCGTTATTGATGAGAATGTCCACCCGCCCGTAGCGGTTCAACACTTCCGCCAGTAGAGCTTTGACGCTCTCCAGTTTGGTGATGTCGGTCTTGGTGGCAAATGCTTTGTCACCAAAGTGCTCTTTGAACGCCAAACTATGCGGGTCAACACTAACCAGACTGATATCTGCCAGCACCGGGATGCCACCTGCGCCGGCAATCGCCTCAGCATGCTGCTGGCCCAACAGCCCAGCGCCGCCCGTAATGACGGCCACGCGACCGGTCAGATCAAACATGGTTTCTAGTTTATTCATACAAGTCACCTCGAAAAATTCACTATTTTACCTGTTGCCAGGGACTCTTTTGCAGCCAGTGCCATTCGCAGGCTGTTTGCTGCCTCACGCACGCTGACGAGCGGGCCTGGAATCCCCTGCTCCGTGCTGGAACCGGGACTGCCATGAAGGCTGGCCAGAAAATATTCCATTTCATCCAAAAACATCTGGTTACGCTGAAAACCAGCATAACTGGTGGCTTCGACCTGTTTTCCTTCGCCATCGAAAACATCCACGCTGAGCGCCGCCAGGTTGACCAGAATCTTGCCATGGTCGCCAATGACCTCGCAGGTACGGCACGGCGGGCGCTGGAGATAATCCTGGTGTAGGCTGACGGGTATCAGATGACCATCAAGCTCAAATTCCATCAGGGTCTCAACGCTATCTTCAACATCAATCTCTAGCTGGCTGAGGTGACCTCCAAGTGCATACACGCTGTGGGGCAGGCCAAAAAGCCAGTAGAGATAATCCAATTCATGGATTTGTGAGAGAATCACGCCTCCTCCCAAATCCTGCCTGGAAGCATACATCTGGCGATAATCCTCATAAGTATGCCAGCCTGGCAGGTACTCACCAATCTCTGCCCGCACAGACAAAATTTGGCCAACTTTCTTCTCCTGCACAAGCGCATAAAGACGCTGAAGGCAGGGATGGAAGCGCATTTGGTAGCCGACTATCGCGGTCTGGCCGCGACTTTCCACCAAGCCGATTAGTTCCTCCACCTGATCCAGATTATGCGAGAGCGGTTTTTCGATAAAAAGTTGGGATCCTGCTTGCGCTGCCCGCAGCGCCGTTGATATATGCAGACTGGTGGGGTTACAGACAAAAACGGCGTCCGGCTTCCAAGCCAGGGCAGTCTCGAGGTCCGGGTAGATATGCAATTTGTATGTCTCTTCGAGGGTTGTGCCTGCCTTCACCTTGAGTTGATCGGTTAAAACCGGGATATTGCGGCGCAAATCTACGCCACTTGTTTCTATCACAGTCCCTTGCAGCGTCCGAATATTTCGAAGATGCCGCTGACCGATTCCGCCCAAGCCTGCAATCAGGATTTTCATGCCCATCTCCTATTTCGTGACAAAGTTCTTCAGCACGAATTCGCGATTCTGCCGGATCCAACTAATTTCGTCGCCACTGACACTGCGCGCCACCTGCAGGATGAAATCGCCCGAGTAGCCGACCATTTTCAAGTTTTCAGCCAGCGCCGGGAAGTCGGCGTCACCCGTACCCGGCGCGACAGTGCCTCCGCCCAGAAGGCGATCCTTGATGTGTACACTGCCAACGCGCTTGCCATAGGCGGTGAATTCTTCGAGCGGTTTGTAGCCCAGAGAGGAGCTGTTACCTGAATCGTAATTGACCTTCAGCAATGGATGGGGTAGACGCTCGAGCAGGGAGGCGAAACGGGCAGGCGGAAGGGATGTTTCGAGATGGATTTCGATGCCAGTCCGCTCGGCCATCATCAGAATCCGCAGGAGAGTCTCGATCACGCCCTCGAACTCCGAATCGGTCTCGATGCGGGAAGCGTCCACGAAGGGCACCACCACGCGGTTGACCCCCAGCAGGTGGCTGCGCCCGAGTAGCCAGTCGATCATCGCCAGTCGTTCAGCCAGTTCACCCGCGCTGGCGCGCACCAACGGGCGCTCCATGAAGTAGTCAGCGCAAATGGACAAAACCTGCACACCTGTCTTCTGAGTCAGCCTCTTCATCTGTGCAATGCCGGTATCGGAGGCAATCGGGTTGACATCAGCACCGTAGAAATCGTAAATCCACTCTATACAGTCAATATCAGCCTGGGTGCCCAGTTCGAATTCATCAGCCCAGTTCTGGCGCGGGAAGCACTGGATGCGGTTGTCAGTGGGCGGTACAAGTCGTCCTTGCATGATACCGATCAGCGTCATTTTGGTTTCGCCTATTGTTTGCTGCCGACCGTGTCTACGCGGCGGAGTTTCTTCATTATGGGTTCTTCGCGCTCGGCAAGACGTTTGACACCGTCGCCCATGGCGGTCTCCACCAGACGGATATCGCGCACCAGGTGCGCAAAGCCTTGCGGTTCGACGGAGGCTGCATGATCAGACCCCCACATGGCACGGTCGAGTGTAATATGGCGTTCCACCACGCAGGCTCCCAGGGGGATGGTCGCAATGGAGGTGGAGAGACCGGTTTCATGCCCGGAATACCCGACCGGGACGCCATAGCGTTCGCGCAGTAAGGGAATAACGCGCAGGTTGAGTTCCTCATACGCCGCCGGGTAGGTACTGCAGGTATGCAGGAGAATCAGATCTTTTTTACCCAGGACGTTCATAGCATGGTCGATCTGCTCCAGCGTGCTCATACCTGTGGAGAGGAGGATCGGGCGCCCTTTAGCGCGCGTGTGGAGCAGCAGGTTGTCATCAGTCAGGGAGGCCGAGGCAATCTTGTAGCAGGAGACGTTAAACTGGTCGATGAAATCTACTGAGGCTTCGTCCCAGCAGGAAGCGAACCAGTTGATATTGCGTTCCTTGGTGTAGCGGTCTATTTCGCGATACTGTTCCAAGCCGAACTCCAGGCCGTATTTCAGGTCGCCATTGGTGGTGCCAAAAGGACTTTCGCGCAGTCGGGCCAGTTCCTCGGCTGAGTAGACCACATCCACGGTCCGTTTCTGGAACTTGACAGCCTGGCAGCCCGAGGCTGCGGCCACGTCAATCAATTTTTTGGCGATATTAATATCACCGTTATGATTAATGCCAATCTCCGCCACCACGTAGCAGGGATGTTGGTCCCCAACCAGTGTATTGCCAAGTTTGATTTCAGTCATTCTAAGCCTCCAAGGAGTGTAATATCCATTTGTTCTTCGCAGGGCAGCTTTTAACCTGCCCGATAAGTTATAACTTGTTCTTGGATAAAATTAGTTCGCACAACTCCCGCACAGCTCCGTGACCTCCGGGTCTGCTTAGCACAAAATCAGCCTGGCGCATCACGTCGGGGACCGAGTCAGCCACCGCCACCGCCCAGCCGACCAGCGGGAAACACGGCAAATCGTTTATATCGTTCCCGCAGTAAACTGCATGGGCTGGGTCAATGCCAAGATCTGCCAACAGTTTCTCCAGTGCATTCTCCTTGTTGTCTTCGCCCTGGATGTAAGGGATGTTCATTTTTCGACAACGCGCGGCTACCACCGGGTTGGTCTCCTTTGAGATGACAAAGACCTGCACGTCCTTCTCACGCAGCATATTCAGCCAGAGACTGTCACTGCGGTTGGCAGCCACCAACTCACGCCCATCCTGATCCACCCAGACGCGGTTATCGGTTAGAACGCCATCGAAATCCATGACCAGTATTTCAACTTTCCCTGGCATAGTACGCCGCGGCTGTCCCGGCCAGATCATGGGCAAGCCATTGCGCATCAAGCGTTCTTCGGCCCGCCGCCAGTCATCGAGTGTATCCAGGTCAATATCATAGGCCGGGTCAAACATAACAGGTAGGATTGTCTTGCCACTCATCGAATTCAATTTCAGGATGGTCGCCGGGCGGATGATGTCGATAAGGCCGGTGTGTGCATAAGCGGTCGGTAAGACCTGGCGAGGTGCATTATATGACTCTTCGGTACCGGGGACGTAAGTCAGCGGGCGGATAGGTTTTTCTTCGTCGTCCATCAGCCACATCTTGAACGGGTTTTGATGGGCGGGAGTGAGAGCGCGCACCGAATCCGCTTCGGGGTGGTCGAGCAGGATGTGAACGGCGCGGTCGACCAGGTCGGGCGGACGAAGTGGTGTTGTCGGGCGCAGATGAACAACCACGTCGGGATGGTAATTCTCGTGCTCGGCCAGCCATGCCAGAGCGTGCTTGAAAACGGGCAAGTCAAGGGTGCGGTCCCCGGCCAGTTCGACAGGACGCAGGAAGGGGGTCACTGCTCCAAACCGGCGGGCGACTTCGGTAATTTCTTCATCGTCAGTCGAAACCAGCACGCGCGTCACCGTCTCAGCCTGGAGCCCGGCTGCGATGCTGTATGCAATCAGCGGGTACCCGGCAAAGAGGCGAATATTCTTACGCGGGATGCCTTTCGACCCGCCGCGGGCGGGGACGATAGCAAGTACTTCGGGTTGGGTCATTTTTTATTCTCCGGCCAGACCATCTCCAATTTACGATTGGCAACCACCCATTCACCATATTGCCAATCTGCCAGTGTGTCCAGATCAACTTCGTACCGAGTATCGACAACGAGTGGCAGAATAAACTGACCGGTCATGGAACCAGCCTGGATCGTTGCCGGTCGAATAGCATTCGCATGACCAGTCTGCACGTAAGCCAGCGGGAGGCTCTGATGCGGAGTGTTATATGGCTCGGTAATTCCAGGTACACTCAGCAGCGGAATCATTCGACCAGTCTGTTCGTCAATGCGCCACATTTTATATGGGCTCTGAGAAGGCTCCAACACACTGCGTACACATTCAGCCTCCGGGTGCTCTAACAATAACCGGATTCCCTGGTCCAGGCACCCCACTGGACGTACCGGACTTGTAGGATGCAAATGGATGACAATTCCGGGATGGTAGTTTTCGTGTTCAGCCAACCAGATAAGCGCGTGCTGGAAAACGGGCAGGTCGGTGGTATGGTCAGCGGCCAATTCAGTAGGGCGAATGAAGGGGATCTCGGCGCCAAAACGGCGGGCAATCTCTGCAATCTCTTTATCGTCTGTGCTGACAATCACGCGCGACACCATCTCAGCCTGCAAGGCTGCAGCAATGCTGTAGGCGATCAACGGATGTCCTGCAAAAGGACGGACGTTCTTGCGCGGGATGCCTTTCGAACCGCCACGGGCAGGAATGATTGCAAGGACTTCAGGTTTTTTCATCAAATCTCTTTTCATAAGAACTTTCTGTCAGTCCAGCTGGACTTCAGAGCGGTCAGCGGACGTTGCAAGCCTCGCTTACCGTTCTCCAGCTTGCAGATTGGTATGACATCACCACGGTCGACAGCCAGGAAGTGGTACATTTCTTCGAAGTACATGGTGGGACACTGAGCGCGGATTTTAATTCCATTGCACACTCCCGATCGGACCGCCAATGTGGTCGCGATAAAGTGCATATGCCTGCCCTGGCAATAAAAGCGGAAGGAAAGTGAATCATTCATTTCGTCTTGCCTAAAACTTCAGGTAACGCCAGGATAGATCCTTCAAACGGGGATGAAATTACACCATTCAGGTCATCTGCATTCATTAGGCGATATCCACATTCTTGAAGAAGCGCCAGCACCTGTTTGGAAGAACAGTTCAGCGAGCCAAGTAATTGGTCAGATAGTTCAAGCAATAAAACCGGATGACCTTCCCGTAAGGTTTTCACAGCGCCGCGCAGAACAAGTAGTTCAGCACCTTCAGTATCCATTTTGATAAATCCCGGGTGCAGGTGGTAGCGTTCGACCAGGATATCCACCGTTTCTCCGGTCACCGAGATTTTCCGGGTTTCCTGTCCGACAGTTGAGGGATGGACAATTTCTCCCAAACTGGAATACTCTTCCTTGCCGGGGATGATATTAAGAACATAGCGTCCGGGTTCTGCTGCAACCAAACCTTCGAAATTTATTACGGAAGAGACAACCCCATTGCGTTCAATGTTGCGGCGGAGGTATTGTTGGGCAAGCGGGGTCGGCTCAATCGCCAGCACTTTACACGAAGCCTTAACTCGCTGCGCGAAAAAGACCGTAAACAGGCCAATATTGGCCCCTACATCGAGTACATCTTTATCAGGGTTGAGGTACTGCCCGGCTATGTTAACCAATTCCGGTTCGTATTGTTTCTTCCGCAGGATGCGGAGCAAGATGTGGGAACGAAAATCCATCTCATACCGGCCTCCCAAATTTGGAACATTGACTACCAGACTTCCACCTTCAACATTTGAAAAAGCCATGTCAACAAATTCCTGAAAAGCCAAAGCCTCCGCTTTTTTGCGGCGTTTCACCTGCCTTGCCCGCCATGACTGGAACGGAAAAAGCCAATTACGCGCCCAAGGTAGTTTTTTGATAGTGTCCTTAATCCAGCTTATGTTTCTCATGAGCTCAACAACCCAGACATAATTTTTTTTCGCAATTAAGATTCTTAGCCATATTCATAGTCTATGTCAATAATAGTTACAGCCATGAAAGGATGTGTTGCGCAGTTCTCTCACCGGCACTGCCGTCCGTAAAGGTGCATTCATCAGCGATAAACTTGCGGCGTTCCTCGCGGTCGGCAGCAGGATCATGGAGAAAGAAGTTGATCAGTTCGCGTACTTTCTCCGGGTTGTCTGCCACCCGGCCAGCTCCAACCAGGCGGAAACGCTGGTGGGTGGGCCAGTCGCCAATTGCAGTAAGGGACAGGGAATAGACATCTTTCATATTCCAGCCTCCGGGCGTGTCTATTGTCACGCTGATGATTGGCCGGTCGTGGATGGCCGTCTCCACCACCATGGTGGAATAAACGGTCAGGAACACATCCGACCACGCCATCATGGAGGCCTTCTCAGGCATATCTTCACCGGAATAGTGACCCAGCCCGCCTCCTAATGAGATGGGGTCGACGGTGTGAACATGCGGCATATCCTTGACGTATTCAATTGTGCGTTTTCTCTCGTCGTCGAAGCGCGAGCCTTCAATGAAATGATTGGGGTGAAAACGAATAAGCAACTGGCAGGGTTCTGCCAATCCGTTGTTATTCACAAGGTCCACAATGGCTTTCATATTGGGGAAATTCGGATGGAGGGTCTCAAAACTGCAAGCGTAAGAGAGCAGTTTGCGGTTTGGATCAAGACCATGCTGGCGGAAATATTCGTCATGCGGGATTAGCCATTCGCATTTGAAATAGCCATCGTATGCGGGGACCCCGCCAATGAAGACGCATGCTGGATCCCAGTCAGAGCCAAGTACAAGCTCTTGCTTCTGAATCTCCGACCAGCAAGTTATATAGTCCACTTGCGCGCCGCTCTGACTGTAGGAGGAGGGGTTATCCCAGCCGACGGTAACGGCCGAGGTACGGATGCCGCGTGCGGCTGCCTCCCGCAAGATATAGCGATCCAGGCGCCAGCCGGGAGTACGCGAAACAACCATGTCAGGTTGGTATTTTTCGAATAGATCATCGTAAATGTGGGGTGTAAAGCGGTTTTGGGATTGGACAATCAATCTGCGCAATAGACGCGAGCGGCGCATTAGCCAGATTACGATCTGCAGGAAGGGAATCGCCAAGCGGCTGTAGCCTGTATAGCCAGTCGTGATAAGGTGGTAATTGCCATCTAAAGCCATGGTGTTGATCCGCTTT
>Ga0209048_10002204_pt1 | contig 19556 bp, 19 predicted proteins | sample FrelakmetCRP12CR_FD_187146 | JGI IMG/M metagenome (GOLD analysis project Ga0209048, IMG submission 187146) | Freshwater lake sediment microbial communities from the University of Notre Dame, USA, for methane emissions studies - CRP12 CR (SPAdes)... | ecosystem: Environmental > Aquatic >... | reverse complement strand
GATTATGGCTAAAGATTTAAAGCCTAACGACATCACCCTTTGACAAAACCGGCATCCTTACCCTAACCCCTGAACTAAAGACTTTTATTCTCGTTCTACGAGGCTCCGGATCACCTTCATATTCTTCAGGTCTTCCACGGTATCCTGTCTCGGGGTCTCCATAATCCCGGGGAGGTGCCTTAACGAGGGATGGTTGACCAGATATCTGAATCCTTCCAGTCCGATACACCCCTCGCCAATATGCCAATGCCGATCTTTTTTCGATCCCAAAGGCGTTTTTGAGTCATTGAGATGGAAAAGATGGAGTCGTTTCAAGCCAAGCGTTCGATCAAAGTTTTCAAGGGTCCTTTCAATTCCATCCGTATTAGAAAGGTCGTATCCCGCCTCAAAGGAATGAGCCGTGTCAAGACAGACTCCCATTCTTTCATGGTCAGAAACTCCCTCGACGATTCTCTGGATCTGATCAAAGGTATATCCAATCTCTGTCCCCTGCCCTGCTGTGTTCTCCATGAGGAGAATGACAGCATTCTTCACCTTTTCAAAGGCCTGATGGATCCCCTGAGAAACAGCCTCAATGGCTTGATCTTCGGAGGATTCCATTCGGTGACCGATGTGAATGATTAAGTATTGAGCTCCCAGTTGTTCAGCCCTTTGAAGATCTGTGGCGATGGAACGGATGGATCGCTTATAGAATTTTGATTTTGACGAGGCAATATTGGGTAGATAGGGCATGTGGAGAAAGAGTGGGGAGAGATGGGAGGATGGGAGGGAGGATCGGAATGCTTTCACCTCCTTTTTATTCAGAGGAGAATATCTCCATCCCCTCGGGTTTCGGGAGAAGAATTGGATCGTCTCGCAACCTCTCGCCTTAGCCCTTTCGACTATCCTGGAGAACCCTCCTGCAATGGAGATATGAAAACCAAATCGCATCTAGATCTATTGAATTAGGAAGATTTGAAAGTTAAAATAAGTATATAGATTCAGGAATTCTTGTCAACATAATTATCAACGATTTTTATGCTTGACAAAAAAAGAGGGTTGGTTTAGTAAATGGGCATCAAATTAAATAATTCACAAAGTTAGGTTAAAAAGGAATGGCTGAGGGATCAAACTTTAAACCCATTATTATTGCCTTCTGCTGTCACTGGTGAAGCTACGCAGGCGCTGACCTCGCCGGTTCGATGAGGCTGAAGTATGCTGCCAACGTCCTTCCCATCCGCGTGATGTGTAGTGGCAGAATTTCTCCACATTTTATTTTAAAAGCCTTCCAGGAAGGGGCGGATGGTGTCCTGGTAGCGGGTTGTCATATTGGGGAATGCCATTATGGGAAAGGAAATTTCATTACTGCCAAAAGGATAGCCGTGATGAAGGAACTTATCCAATTCATCGGCCTTTCCCCAAAACGATTGAGACTCGAATGGATTGCAACCTCTGAGGGAAATAAGTTTTCTCGGGTCGTAAGTGATTTTACCGAAGAGATCTCTCACCTCGGTCCTTCTCCCCTAAAACCAAAGAAGGTTCCGAAGTTTGATGCAGAACAGAAAATAGCCGGCACCTTGGAGGCCCACGGTTAAGGAATAGAATGGATAAGACCCGAGAGAAAATGAAGAAGATGCTGGAGGAAAAAGAGGTCTCAGCCATTTTGGCTCTGAGGCGGAATAATGGCCATCCCACTCCTTTTCTCTTTACCAAAGCAGAAGATTTGAAAGAATGGGTAGCTGAGGAAGCCAATCGATATCCTCTTACAAAGATTCTTATTAAAATTGCAAAGAAACATCCGAATGAGATCATCGGCATTGTGGTGCGGGGATGTGAGGAGCGGTCCCTGGTTGAGCTCCTAAAAAATTTTCAACTCCGACAAGGAAAGGTGAAAGCCATTGGGATCGCCTGCAGCCAAGAGCTGGCAAACCGATGTCGTTGTCCTCTCCCTTTTCCTTCTCAGGTCGAAGAAGGAGAGTTGGCCAAACCTGTCGAGGACTTTTCAGACCTCGAGGAGATTGAGAAGCTTCCGGAGGAAGAGCGTTTTCAGTATTGGATGAGACAATTTGGGAAATGCATCAAATGCTATGGTTGCCGGAATATCTGTCCGGCCTGTTTCTGTCCCACTTGCACCCTAGAGGATGCCCATCTCATCAAACCCGGTGGGATGCCCCCTGAGATCCCCATTTTTCATCTCCATAAGGCCTATCATATGGCTGACCGCTGTATTGACTGTGGTCTCTGCGAAGAGGCCTGCCCCATGGGAATTCCAGTGAGAAGGCTTTATCGGAAAGTCAAAAAATCGGTAAAGGACCTCTTTGGATATATCCCAGGGAAGAAAGAAGAGGAGAAAGGGCCTTTAGAATTTTTAGGGGACGGCAGTTATGAACTCCCCGGAGCCGGGAAGTAGAAGTAGGCTAGGAGTGCTTCAAAAGTTTTACAAAGCGGTTGTAATATTTTATGGGTATCATTTCTCTGCAGTAAAGTGACACTTGGAATGGGGTTTGGAATCTTATATGGAAATGTTGAGAAGGTTGCCGCTGTAAAACTTTTTCAGCACTCCTAGCCCCTTTTGTTGTGTTTCTATAAATAAGAAGAGGTAAACATCAGTGAATTACGAAACGGTTTTAACCACTTGTACGTATTGCGGCTGTGGTTGCGGACTTCTCCTTCAGGTGCTGGACGGAGAAGTGATCGGGACCCTTCCACAAAAGGATCATGCGATCAACGAGGGAGGGGCTTGCATTAAAGGTTGGAATGCCCACGAATTCATCTATAGCGAAGGAAGACTGAAAAAACCCCTTCTAAAAAAAGACGGGTCTTTAAAAGAGGTCTCCTGGGAAGAGGCCTTTGAGGAAGTGGCCACTCGCCTCACGAAGATTAAAGAGGAGAACGGGCCGGACAGCATCGCTGGTTTAACCTCAGCGCGATGCACCAATGAGGAGAACTATATTTTTCAAAAGTGGGTGCGGGCAGTGATCGGAACAAATAATGTGGATCACTGCGCCCGTCTCTGACACTCCTCCACAGTGGCTGGTCTAGCCAAATCATTTGGAAGCGGGGCCATGACCAACTCGACCCCCGAATTGGAAGAGGCAGATTGCATTCTGATTACTGGGTCCAATACCACCGAAACTCATCCCCTCGTAGCAAGCCGAATCTTGAAGGCTAAGGGGAGGGGCGCCAAATTGATTGTCATCGATCCAAGAAAAACCCAGATTGGTCGGTATGCCGATATCTTTGTTCGTCAACGATTGGGGACAGATGTGGCTTGGATTAATGGATTGATGCATATTATCCTCAAAGAAGGCTGGGAGAATAAAGAATTTGTCTCAACGCGGACTGAAGGATTCGAAGAGCTGAAAAAGGAAATAGAGAATTATCCTCCTGAGAAGGTCGAAGAAATCACTGGCATCTCTAAGGCTGATTTAAGAGCGATTGCCGAGGCCTATGCCAAGGCCAAAAAGGGAGCCATTGTTTATGCCATGGGGATTACGCAGCATATTACCGGAACGGAAAATGTCCTCTCTCTGGCCAATCTCGCCATGTTGACCGGGAACATCGGTCGTTTGAACACAGGAGTCAATCCACTCCGAGGCCAGAATAATGTCCAGGGCGCTTGCGATATGGGCGGACTTCCCGATGTCTATACTGGGTACCAATCTGTCGCTGACGAAGGGGTGGCCAAGAAGTTTGAAGAAGCCTGGAAAGTTTCCCTCTCTAGAAAAGTCGGATTCACCATCATGGAGATGTTCCAGGCCATTGAGGAGGGAAAATTGAAGGCCCTTTACATCATGGGTGAAAATCCCATGGTGAGTGATCCAGACCTCCATCATGTGGAGAAAGTTCTGAAGAAATTGGAACTCCTAGTGGTGCAGGATATTTTCATGACGGAGACAGCAAAACTCGGCCACGTGATCCTTCCCGGAGTCAGTTTTGCAGAAAAAGATGGGACGTTTAGCGCAACGGATCGTAGGGTTCAGAGAATAAGGAAGGCGATCGAGCCCTTGGGAGAGGCAAAACCGGATCACGAGATCATCTGCAACATTGCCAGAAGAATGGGAAGTGCAGATTTTCAATATAATTCAGTCGAAGAAATCTTTAAAGAGATTGCTCAAGTGACGCCTATCTACCAAGGGATCACTTATCAGCGAATCGAGAAAGATGGAATTCAGTGGCCCTGTCGAACTCCTGAGGATTCCGGAACTCCATTTCTTCATAAAGACCAGTTTTCGAAAGGAAAGGGTTCTTTCTTTCCCATTCCTTATCGGGAGCCTGCAGAACAGGCCGATCAAGAGTTCCCTTTCTGGTTGACAACGGGAAGAATAGGTTTCCATTACCACACCAGGACGATGACAGGTGTTTCCCCTTCCCTTCAGAAAGAGGCAGAGCAAAACTATATGGAGATTAACCCCTTTGATGCCGCTGAACTTGGCATTGAAGAGGGGGAAGCCGTAAAGGTGGTCTCCCGAAGAGGAGAGATTCAGATCAAAGCAAAGTTGACCTTCGTAGTGGGCCGTCAAGTTGTTTTCATCCCGTTCCATTTTGTGGAGGGGGCAGCCAATGTTTTGACTAACACGGCCATCGATCCTGTCGCGAAGATCCCTGAATTCAAGGTTGGCGCTGTCAGGGTGGAGAAGATTGAAGAAAGGGTGAACGCATAATGCCAAGAATCGGAGCTTTCATCTGCCAATGAGGAACGAATATCGCGTCCGTGGTTGACGTGAAGGCAGTGGTGGAAGCTGTTAAGAAATTACCCGGCGTGACTTATGCCGCAGACCTCCAGTATAGTTGTTCTGATCTTGGGCAGGGGGCAATTAAAGAAGCGATCAAAGAGCACAATTTGGATCGGGTGGTGGTTTCTTCTTGTAGCCCGCGCATGCACGAGATTACCTTCCAGCGGTGCATTGAAATGGGGGGTTTGAACAGATACCTTTTCGAAATGGCCAATATCCGGGAACAGGTCTCTTGGGTCACACCGGACAAAGAGAATGCAACAGAGAAGGCGATCCGACTGACAGAGATGGCGATTGCCAAAGCCTCGGGACTCCAACCCCTCATGCCGATGAAATCACCCGTGGAGAAGAGGGCATTGGTGATCGGAGGGGGAATCTCTGGTATTCAAGCTGCCTTAGATGTCAGCCTGGCCGGGTATAAAGTCACCCTGGTTGAAAAACTCCCGACCATCGGCGGCCGCATGGCTCAGTTGGAAAAAACCTTTCCAACCCTCGATTGCTCTGCCTGAATACTCACCCCGCGGATGACGGAGTCATCCCATGATGAGAATATTGAGCTGATGACCTATTCAGAGATCGTCGAGGTCAAGGGTTTCGTAGGAAACTTCGATGTGACGATTCGGAAGAAGCCGCGGTATGTCGATCTGAGCAAATGTACAGGTTGCGGCCTCTGTACAGAGAAATGTCCGACCAAAGTTCCGAGTGAATGGAATCTCGATATGGGATTAAGAAAGTCTATTTATAAACCTTTTGGCCAAGCCGTCCCCAATGTGCCGGTGATCGATAAGGAGCATTGCCTCTTCTTTACCAAAGGGAGATGTAAGATTTGTCAAAAACTCTGCCCTGCCGGTGCCGTTGATTTCGAACAGCAAGAGGAGTTGGTGACGAAGAAATTTGGGGCGATCATTGTGGCCACTGGGTTTACTCAATTCGATCCCAGCGTCTATGGAGAGTACGGTGCTGGAAAGTTTAAGGATGTCATCACTGGATTACACTTAGAGAGGATGCTGGATACCTCTGGCCCAACCGGAGGACATGTGGTACGGCCTTCGGACCAGAGGGAGCCCAAGAACATTGTTTTCGTTCAATGTGTGGGATCGAGAGATGAGTCAAAAGGTCGTCCTTACTGTTCCAGGATCTGCTGCATGTACACGGCCAAACAGGCGATCCTGCTCAAAGACCATTATCCAGAGACTCAATCTTACATTTTTTATATTGATATAAGGGCCGCTGGAAAGAATTACGAAGAATTTGTCAAGAGAGCTCAACAGGAATACGGAGCCATCTATATCCGGGGAAGAGTCTCGAAGATTTATGAAAAGGGTGATAAACTGATCGTCCGGGGTGTAGACACCTTAGCAGGAAAACAGGTGGAGATTGAAGCGGACCTCGTCGTTCTGGCGACGGCTGTGGTTCCCCAGCCCGATGCCATTGAGCTGGCGAAGATCTTAAATATTCCCTATGATCAGTATGGTTTTTATTCTGAGGCCCATCCAAAACTCCAGCCGGTCGAAAGCGTGACCAAAGGAATCTTTCTCACCGGTTCCTGTCAGTTTCCAAAAGATATTCCTGATTCCGTGGCGACGACAGGTGCGGCTTCGGTCAGGACCTGTGGGATCCTTTCTAAGGATGAGTTGATTCTCGATCCGAAGGTGGCCTTTGTCAATTCGGATATCTGCAGCGGTTGCCTCAACTGTGTTGAGGTTTGCCCCTTTAATGCCATTGAATCAACAGTCGTCGATGGGAAGACCGTTGCCCAAGTAATCCCCACCCTCTGTCACGGCTGTGGAAACTGTGCTTCGACCTGCCGGACCAGTGCAGCCAATGTTCAAGGGTTCACCGATGATCAGATCTATGCCCAGGTGGCTTCGGTATTCGAGATTTTGAAAAAGGAGAATCTCCTTGAGTTATCTGAATAGCCAGGATATTCATCAATTCAGGAATCGGATTTTATCCATCAGCGGAGAGGATGCCTCAAAGTGTATCCAATGCGGAAAATGTTCTGCGGGATGTCCTATCTCGCCGGAGATGGACGTTCAGCCAAATCAAGTTCTCCGTCTGATCCAGATCAATGATCCAGACGCCTTGCTTCGGTGTTCGACGATCTGGATCTGTGCATCCTGCCAGACCTGTTCGGTACGCTGTCCAGAAGAGATCGATATCGCAAAGATCATGGATTCCATAAGAAAGTTGGCCTTGGAGGCAAAAGGTCCATTGGGAGAGGAGAATGTGGTCAAGTTTGATGAGATCTTTCTTGATTCCATTCGAAAACGGGGCCGAGTCCATGAACTCGAGTTAGTCATGAAGTATAATCTCGCACTCCGTCAACCCTTCAAGGATGCCCACCTCGGCCCGGTGATGTTTGCTCGTGGGAAACTGGGTTTTTTAGGTCATAAGATTAAAGAACTTGGGAAGATCAAGGAAATTTTTCAGAACAGTAAACGATTATTGAAACCATAGAGGTTGATTCATGCAGGTAGGTTACTATCCCGGTTGCTCCCTTGAGAGCAGTGCCAAAGAGTTCGATCTTTCCATTCGAGCCATCTTTCAGGCGATGGAGGTTTCATTAAAAGAGATCCCTGATTGGAACTGCTGCGGAGCCAGTCCTGCCCACTATCTCAATGAAGAACTGGCTATGGCTTTGCCTTATCGAAATTTGGTGAAGGCGGAAGAAGCCGGTCTCGATCGAGTGATCTCACCCTGCCCAGCCTGTTACAGCCATTTAAAACACGTCCATGAAGAGGTTTCTAAGGAACGCCATCTTGCGGAGCGGCTTGGGACGATTGTTGGAAAAAGATACAAAGGCGGGGTTGTATCAAAACACTTGCTCGACTTCCTTAAAGAGGACATCGGCTCGGAACGATTGAAAACGAGTATCAAGGTTTCGCTCAATGGATTGAAAGTCGCGAGCTATTATGGATGTCTCACCCGATTGCCAGGCGTTGATATCGATGATCTGGAAAACCCGATCCTCATGGACGAGATCATCGGTGCTCTCGGAGGAGAACCTTTGGATTGGTCTCATAAGACAGAGTGCTGTGGGGCCAGCCTTTCTGTGTCACGGACCGAAATTGCATTGAGATTGGTAAACGCCATTCTGGAAGCAGCCAAGGGGAGAGGCGCAGATTGTATTGCGGTTGCCTGTCCCCTCTGTCAGTCCAACCTAGATACCCGACAAGGGGATATTCATAAGAAGTATGGAACAACCTATGGAATCCCCATTCTCTATCTCAGCCAGTTGATTGGCCTGGCCCAGAAACTCGACTATTCACAATTGGGGTTGGATCGGCTGGTGATCACCCCCAAAAATCTCCTCATCGAAAAGGGAATCATTGAGAAGTAAAAATCAGGCCGATTCACAATCATCCACAATTTCTAAATTTATTATATGCCATTGCCCTTATTATTCTTCGAAAGAAAAATTTCTAAAAAAATCTCTTCACTTAAATGTTATTTATTTCACTAATAAATTATTCCATTCTAAAATTTAGTCCTTTTTAACCAACAATTTTAAATAATAACATTACGTTATGTTTAGGTTAAAAAAGCTATATCACCAGTAAAATTTTTCTTGACAAAAAAGAAGCAATCTTGTAGTTTTGTGCGGAATAAAAATAATTTCACACATTCAACCTCAGAAACAAGTATCCGAAACTTTAAATCTTATTGAAGGTCGCTTTGGAACGACATCCCGATCTTGAGAGAAAGTATTTCTTCTGTCGGGATAAGGAGGGAGCATGCTGATCGAGTATTTTGCCATCCTTATTTATATTGCCATCGCTGTTGTATTTGCCCTCTTTGCTATTGCCGCTTCCGCTCTCTTAGGTCAGAGAAAACCCACGGCTCTCAAACAAGCGCCTTACGAATGTGGAATGACGACTGTTGGCTCAAGCTTCCGCAGGATCCCCATCAAGTACTACATCATTGCCATGCTTTTTCTCCTCTTTGATATTGAGGTGGTTTTCCTCTATCCGTGGGCAGTGGTCTTCAAAGAGTTTAAGGTCTTTGCCTTTGTCTCAATGGCGGTCTTCATTGGAATTTTACTCATCGCCTATATCTACATCTGGAAAAAAGGAGCTTTGGAATGGGAATAGAAACTTATCTTGAAAAAACCCCTTTTATGCCCGCCCTGGATTGGATCATCAACTGGGGACGAAAGTATTCGATCTGGCCGGTGACCTTTGGCTTAGCCTGCTGCGCCTTGGAGATGATGGTTGCTGCGGCCTCCACATGGGATATTTCTCGTTTTGGTTCGGAGGTGTTCAGGCCCTCCCCTCGACAGGCAGATTTGATGATCGTTGCAGGGACCTTGACCAAAAAGATGGCTCCCATGGTCAAGCGTATTTACGAACAGATGCCAGAGCCCAAATGGGTCATCGCTTATGGAGCTTGTGCCTGTTCGGGTGGAATCTTCAAAACGTACAGCGTGGTTCAAGGAGTGGATCAAGTCCTACCCGTCGATTTCTATGTTCCCGGCTGTCCACCCAAACCGGAAGCGTTGCTGGCAGCACTGGTGAAACTGCAGAAGAAGATCGGAACAGAGTCCCTGGCGGATCGAAAGAATGTTCGAAGCACTCTTGAAATGAAATAAAAGAATAAGGTGAATAAGAGTCGGAACGAATCGGAACGATTGTCGTACCGACACCCCACCACGGAAGGAAATGGGAATGACTGAAATCAACCTCACCGTCAAGAAATTGGAAGAAAAATTTCTGAATTCCATTTTAGAGGTGGCGACTTTTCGGGGTGAAGTCACCGTGACCGTATCGAAAGAAGGGATTCTTGAGATCTGTAAATTTCTCCATTCAGACCCAGATCTCCAGTACCATCTCCTCACCGATCTCTGCGGCCTTGACTTTTTTCCAGAAACCCCTCGCTTTGGAGTCGTCTACCTTCTTTATTCACTGAAGAACAATCAGAGGCTGAGGGTCAAGACGAGAGTCGGAGAGGTGGAATCGATTCCAAGCGTGGAATCAATCTGGAAGGTAGCAAACTGGTATGAGCGGGAGGCCTATGACCTCTTCGGGATCAATTTTGAGAACCATCCTGATTTGAGGAGGATTATGCTGTGGGATAGTTACGAAGGTCACCCGTTGAGAAAAGATTTTCCGGTCGAGGGACCGGACTTCGATAAACCCTTTGTTCCCGAGGTTTGAAATGGCAGAGACACGGTTAATGACCATCAATATGGGCCCCCAGCACCCGGCAACGCACGGAGTATTGAGAATCGTGTTGGAATTGGATGGAGAGATAATTGTTCATTCAACTCCCCATCTCGGCCACCTCCACCGAGGGATGGAGAAACTGGCTGAGAGCAAGACCTACCATCAGGCCATTCCTCTCACCGACCGATTGGACTATACCAATGCCATGGGAAATAACTTCGCCTATGTTTTGGCGGTTGAGAAGCTTTTGGGCATTGAGGTTCCCAATCGGGCTCAATACATCAGGGTGATGATGGCTGAGCTCCAGAGGATTGCTGCCCATCTCATCTGGTTAGGAACGCATGCGTTAGATATAGGTGCAATAACCCCCCTCTTCTATACCTTTCGAGAAAGGGAAGATATCCTAAGAATCTTTGAAGAGGTCGCAGGAGGGAGGCTCACGCCGACCTACTTAAGAATTGGCGGGGTTTCCAAAGATTTTCCAGAAGGGATAGAGGAGAAGATCAAGGCATTCGTCCAGGCTTTTCCTGGCCATATCAAGGAGTATGAAACCCTCCTGACAAAGAATATTATCTGGCTAAAAAGGACCAAAGGGGTTGGAATCATCTCCAAGGAGGACGCGATCAGTTTTGGAGTCACAGGGCCTACCCTTCGTGGCTTTGGTGTGAAATACGATGTGAGAAAGGCATTTCCCTATTCGAGTTATGAAGAATTCGATTTTGAAATCCCCATTGGCTCAGTCGGGGATGTCTATGATCGGTACATCGTGCGTTTGCGAGAGATGGAATGGTCGAATGCCATTGTGGAACAGGCATTGGAACGGCTGCCCAAAGGGGCTGTTATCGCAAATGATCCACGGATCACCCTTCCGCCGAAAGACGATGTCCTTACGGATATCGCTTCACTGATACGACAGTTTAAGATTGTCTCCGAGGGATTCCAGCCGCCCAAAGGCGAAGTCTATGCAAGCGTAGAGGCACCCAAAGGGGAATTAGGATTCTATCTTGTCAGTGACGGATCGAACCATCCATTCCGATTCAGGATTCGCACCCCTTCCTTCGCCAACCTAAGCGCTCTTTCCAAAATGATCGAAGGCGGCCTCATTGCGGATGTGATTTCAGTGATCGGGAGCATTGATATCGTTCTGGGAGAAGTAGACCGGTAAAATAGATAAACTCGAAATTCGAAACAAGCACCAATGTTCGAAATCCAAATGTCTTAAATAAAAAAGTTTGGAATTTTGATATTCGATTTTAGAGATTGTTTCGGATTTCGATATTCGGATTTAGAATTTTCCTGAGTTTGAGAGGTTGTTATGACGGACATTCTTTTCAGTAGTTGGGCGGGAGTCGTCACCGATAATCGAGGAAAACCTGAAGCAAAGAGGCAACCCGTCGCGGCTCTCAGTCTACCCCTGGAATTGGATAAAGAGAGAAAGATCAAGGCCTTCATCGGATGGGATGGGATTGTCCTGAGAGACCCGGAAGTCAATATGGTCGATTTGATTCGGGCCTACCTTGAAGCGGTCCAGGATGAATCCTGCGGAAAGTGCACACCCTGCCGGGAAGGGACTCGAGTCATGGCGACCATTGTGAATCGGATTGCCGATGGGCAAGGCAAGGTCGAGGACTTGAAACAATTAAAATATTTGGGGGAGACCATTCAGAAGATCTCCAAATGCAACCTCGGGCAGACCGGTCCGAAGCCTGTGTTGGATGCCATCGATCATTTTGAGGATCAATTCTCCGGCGCGATCCAATTGCAGAAAAAGATTCCTCGCCTTGAATATAAAATCAAGGTGACCGCCCCCTGCGAAAGCGCTTGTCCTTCTCATCTTCCTATTTCCCGTTATATCGAATTGATCAAAGAAGGAAGGTTTGAAGAATCTCTGACTGCCATTCGAGGGGCGACTTGTCTGGCCGGAGTCCTGGGAAGGATTTGCGTCCGTCCCTGCGAGGATAATTGCCGTCGGGGAAATGTGGATGAATGTATCTCCATCAAATGGCTCAAGCGGTTTGTCGCGGATTATGAACTGGAAAAGAGGAAAGGTCCTTTAGTTAAGAAAGAGGAAATGCGTTCAGAGAAAGTGGCCGTCATCGGCGCGGGTCCAGCCGGCCTCTCCTGCGCCTACTACCTTGCCCTCAAAGGGTATCCTGTGACCATCTTCGAAAGATTGGGTGAACCGGGTGGAATGGCGGCCATGGGGATCCCTGACTATCGCCTCCCGAGAAATATCGTTGGATATGAAGCAGAGATCGTACAGAGATTGGGGGTCGAGATTCGGTATAACACTCAAGTGGGAAAGGATATCACCCTCTCTCAGATGTTTGAGCAAGGCTACAAAGCCATCTTCATCGGTGTGGGAGCCCAGACCAATACACCCATGGGGGTTGAGGGAGAAGATAAGGGATATAAGGGATTCATCCCGGGCGTTTATTACCTGTTGGAGATCAATCTGGGAAGAGACCCTTATCCGGAAGGCAAGAGGGTGGTGGTGGTCGGTGGTGGAAACGTGGCCATCGACTGTGTTCGGTCTTCTTTCCGCATTGGCAAGCCGGATGTGAACCTGGTTTATCGAAGGACGAAAAAAGAGATGCCTGCCGATCATGTGGAAATCCATGATGCAGAAGAAGAGGGTGTGAAGTTTCATTACCTCTGCAATCCAGTCCGGATCATTGAGAAGGAGGGAAAGGTTGTTGGAATGGAGTGTATCCGGATGGAGTTGGGCGAACCGGATGAGAGCGGAAGGCGCAGACCCGTTCCCATCAAGGGTTCAGAGTTTTTCATCGAAGCGGATATTGCCATCCCGGCCATCGGTCAGGCCATTGACCTTTCGTTCCTCGAGGAGAAAGACGGGGTGAAGACGACGAGACGATCCACCATCGCCATCCAGGAGGGGACCTTCTTGACCAGCCGTCCGGGGATCTTCTCCGCCGGGGATTGTGTGACCGGCCCCGATGTTCTGGTACGCGCGGCGGGTCACGGAAAGAGGGCCGCTGATAAGATTGACCTCTTCCTTCGCGGGATGGAAGTGAAGGAATCTGAGGAAGAACTTCTGGAGGCCCTGGTGGAGAAGATCAAGGTTTATAACAAGAATGAGAAGATTGGAATCTCCGGCGGGCAGAAGAGGGCGATGTTGAACCTGCTTCCTCCTGATTCGAGAAAGTGGATCTTCGATGAGGTGGAAGAAGGATTTTCCATTCCGGTGGCTCAAAAGGAAGCGGAGCGCTGTCTCCGATGTGTGCGTATTGGACTATTTGCAGTGTAATATTTTCCCCCTCACCCGTTCCCTCTCCCGCCAGGGGAGAGGGGATTAATTAGGTGAGATGATAATATGGAAACCCTCCCCCTTGACGGGGGAGGGGAAGGGTGGGGGTGAATGGAGGCTCTGATAGAGAATGCTGAAACTCACGATTGACGGGAAGGAAGTGACTGGAAGGCCGGATGAGACGATCTATGAGGTGGCCAAAGAAAATGGGATTTATATTCCCACCCTGTGTTATCATCCCAGGTTAAGTTTGCTTAAATCCTGCCGTATCTGTTTGGTCGATGTCCAGGGTGCAGAGATGCCTATGGCCTCTTGTGCAACGCCCGTGGTCGAGGGCATGGTGGTTCATACCCACACGGAGCGCGTTGAAAAGATGAGGCTTGAGGCCTTGAAATTATTGCTGGTCAACCATCCTTTAGACTGTCCTGTTTGCGATGCCGGAGGAGAATGCCAACTCCAGAATCGAACCTATGAATTCGGGATCCAAAAAAACGAGTATCCCCCGGAGAAAAGAGAATTTCCCTCCATCCCCTATGGGACCCCCCTGATCCGGCAATGGTTTGATCGATGTGTGATGTGTCTCCGCTGCATTCAGGCCTGTGTGGATGTGCCAGGAGCGGATGTTCTCGAGGTGGCAGAGCATGGCTTTCCTTCCCATGTGAAAGCGGTTCGGAAAGAAAACTGTATCTCCTGTGGGGAATGTCTCCACATGTGTCCGGTCGGTGCCTTAACAGAAAACCTCAGCCCCATCAAAGGAAGAACATGGCAACTGGACAGAATACAGACCACCTGCACTTTTTGCGGATGCGGCTGTCAGCTCGAGCTGAATACCCTTGCCGATAGGAAAGTGGTCAAGGTGACCACAAAGGGGGAGGCCGGGGTCAATCATGGGAGCCTCTGTGTTAAGGGAAGATTCGGATTTGATTTCATCCATCATCCGGACAGGCTTCAAAAGCCGCTTATAAAAAAATCCGGAGTTTTTGTGGAGGCCTCCTGGGAAGAAGCCCTGGGCCTGGTCGCTACAAAACTTCAAGAGATAAAGAATAAATACGGTGCCCAGAGTATCGGAGGAATCTCTTCCTCCAGGGGAACCAATGAGGAGAACTACCTCTTCCAGAAATGGATGAGGGCCTGCATCGGAACAAACAATATCGATAATGGCGCCCGATTGTCCAGCGGATCTTCTCTTTTTGGGATGATGGCCTCGACTGGATGCGGGGCAATGACTCATGCAATGGACGATGTAGCCAAGGCCGACCTCATTCTTATCGTCGGTGCAGATGCGTATGACGATAACCTCATCTTCAGCAATAAGATGAGAAATGCCATCCGTGAGAGAAATGCTAAAGTCATCCTGGTCGATCCCCGGAAGACCCAATGGGAAAAATGGGCTGACTTCTGGTTGAGACCTCTGCCGGGAACAGATATTGCCTGGATCAACGGTCTGGTCCGTCTCCTCATCGAGAAAAGGGCTTCTTCAAAGGAATTTGTCGAACCCAAAGCGGAGGGTTTTGAAACCCTGCGGTCCTCGGTAGAGAAGTTTTCTTCCGAGTTTGTCAAGAACATGACAGGGATCTCTCCAGCAGATCTAGACGGAGTCACCAAGCTCTATCTCTCAGTGAAAAAGAGGGCAATCGTGTTTGGGTCTGGGGTGACCCAGCATGCCCATGGAACGGAGATCGTAAAAGCTCTCTGCAACCTGGCCTTGCTGACTGGAGAGACAGAAGAGGGAGGCGGGGGCGTCTATCCGCTGCTCACTCAGAACAATGCCCAAGGGGCCTTCGATATGGGTTCTCTTTCCGAATTCCTCCCCGGTTATCAGAAAGTGGAAGACGAAAAGGCGCGTAGAAAGTTTGAGGAGATCTGGGAGAGGGAAATCCCAGAGAAACCAGGCCTCACCTCTATGGAGATGTTCGATACGATTCTGGAAGGGAAGACCAAAGCCCTCTATATTTTCGGTGAAGACCCTTTCATCAATCTTCCTAACTTAGAGAGACTCAAGAACGGACTCCATCAATTGGAATTTTTAGTGGTTCAGGATCTTTTCATGACCCACATTGGAAGCTACGCCCAGGTGATCTTGCCAGGGGTGAGTTTTGCTGAGAAGGATGGAACTTTCACCAGCATGGAGAAAAGGGTCCAAAGGGTGCGAAAGGCCATCTCACCGGTCGGGGATTCCAGGCCGGACTGGAAGATCCTCTGCGACCTTTCGACGAAGATGGGTTATTCAATGGGATATCAGAGTCCTGCTGAGATCATGGAGGAGATTGCTTCAATCGTGCCCATCTATGCCGGAGTCCGTTACTCCACCCTGGAGAAGGACGGAATTCAGTGGTCCTCAAGGAATGGGTGGAAACGAAGATTCATCCCCGTTGAATACAAAGGCCCGGCAGAGCAGCCTGATGATAAGTATCCTTTATGGATCATTCCCAGAGGGTTTCATTACCATTACGGAATTGGGACCACAACCAAGAGGGCTGCGGGGCTAGCCAAAGTCTTTCCTGATTCCTGCATTGAAGTTCACCCGGAAGATGCTGCAAAGGCAGGGTTGGAAGAAGGAGGAAAAGTGAAGGTCGTCTCGCCCAGGGGTGAGGTGGAGACGAACTGTAAGATTTCCGGAGCCATTCCAAAAGGAGTGGCCTACTTTGCCACCACATTTTTCCCTATTTTTGTAAATAACCTTTTAGTCTCCGGGTATGATGCTACGAGTCAACCCGTTGAATACAAAGTCTTTATCGGAAGGATAGAGAAAAGGTAGGAAATTTCTGGAAAATATGAATATTGAAGGCTGATCAAAAATGCTCAGATGCAAGGCGTCCGAAATTCCGAGGAATGAGGCGTACAAAGAGGTACGCCGCAATGACAAGGGATGAGGGCAACGCAGCAGATGGATATTTTTCATCAGCCTGAGGAGAAGAAGGATGCAGCTACTGTATCTTCTCATTGAGATCATCGTCAAATGCGTGGTGGTTTTTGCCGGTCTGATGATCGTGGTCGCCTATATGACGTTGATGGAGAGGAAGGTTTTGGGTCATATCCAGGTCCGTTATGGTCCGAATCGTTGCGGGCCCTATGGATTGCTTCAGCCCTTTTCAGATGCAGTCAAAGCCTTCTTTAAAGAGGATCTGGTTCCCGGAAGGGCGGATAAGGTAGTCTTCATCCTGGCGCCGACGATCTCGATGATTGCAGCCATCAGCATCTTTGCGGTCATTCCCTTTGGCGATCAGTTTGCCATTCCTGGGACGGATTGGGTGGTCAAACTGCGAATAGCCGACATTGACGTAGGGCTTCTCTATATCTTTGGCATAGCCTCCTTAGGCGAGTTTGGAATCATCTTAGGAGGCTGGTCCTCCGGGAATAAGTATGGTTTGATGGGTTCCCTTCGAGCAGCGGCTCAGATGATCAGTTATGAAACGGCTCTCGGCATCTCGATCGTCGGAGTCCTCATTCTCTCACAGAGTTTGAGACTCACAGAGATCGTGAATCTCCAAGGAGGAGGGTTCTGGAATTGGAATATCTGGTATCAGCCGGTGGCCTTTGTTCTTTATCTGATTTGCGGCCTGGCTGAGATCAACCGGACTCCCTTTGATATGCCCGAGGCGGAAGCCGAGTTGGCCTGCGGGTTCAACATCGAATACAGCAGTATGAAATTTGCCCTTTTCTTCATGGCCGAGTACGCGCATATGGTCACGTTGGGCGCGGTCGCCGTGACGCTCTTCATGGGAGGATGGCAGCCGATCATTCCTCAGCTCAGTTTCATTCCCGGCATCGTATGGTTCTGCGGGAAGCTCTTTATCATCCTCTTTTTCTTCATCTGGGAGAGGGGGACCATGCCTCGACTCCGATACGATCAGATTATGAAGTTTGGATGGAAGGTTTTAATTCCGCTGGCGCTCATCAATCTTATCATCACAGGGTTGGTCGTTTCACTGAAAGGGTAAACCCCGTTAGAAAGGGTGGGGCTTTAAATCCCATCCTGAATAAGGAGCTAATATTCTTTTTATCATCTCCGTTTCAAGGAGCGGGGGGGTTCTAACGGGGTAAAGAAAGAGGTCGACGATGATCATTCCATTGCTGAAAGGTTTGGCACTGACGTTAAACCGGTTCTTCTCCAAACCCATTACGGTTCAATATCCTGAAGAGAAAATGCCTCCGGCAAAACGTTGGAGAGGCATTCAATATTTTGAGAAGGATGAGCGTGGGAAGACCAAGTGTGTGGCCTGCGGCCTCTGCATGATCGTCTGTCCTTCCCAATGCATCTATATCGAGACTGCTGAGGATGAAGAGGGGAGACGGTACCCACTCACCTACGAACTGGACGCCACCCGATGTATCTTTTGCGGATTCTGCGAAGAAGCATGCCCAGTAAAGGCGATCTTTATGGGAAAGACCTATGAATGGGTAGAATCGCAGCGGAAACCATTACTCATGGATACAGAGAAACTTTTAGAAGAAAAAAAGGTTAATCCGTAGTTCAAATCCCTCCCAACCGTCCGGCGCCAGAGTCCCAATGTCTCGCTTGGGTGAGTAATGAGGCTCTGGACGGCGGCGCCTCCCTTTGCTAAAGGGAGGAGAAACAAATCATTTCCCCCTTTAGAAAAGGGGGATGAAGGGGGATTTTAAAATATAGGAGGCAAGGAATGGCTGAAAATATCGTGACGATATTTCAATGGTTAATTTTTTTGGGAGCGGCTTTTGGTTCCATCGTCGCCTCGTTGCTGGTCATCACTCGAAAGAACCCTATTCACAGCGCTCTTTTTCTAGTGTTAACCTTCCTTTGCGTGTCGGTGCTTTACTTGCTCCTTTACCAGCAATTTATGTTCATCATCCAGATTTTCGTTTACGCCGGTGCCATCGTGATGTTGATCGTCTTTGTCCTCATGCTTCTGGATCTGGAGGAAGAGCTTCGATCCGGTTTGAAACTTTTTTATTCGAAGGTGATTTGGGGCATGCTCGCTGTTCTTTTTCTCTTCGGGATCATCTATTCTGTAGTGGCGAAGTCCCCGACTGGAAAGGTGGGGTCCTATACACCGGATAAGGTGAGTGGCAATGTGAAGGCTGTCGGTGAGATGCTTTTAACTCAATATCTTTTCCCCTTTGAAATTGTCTCTGTCCTTCTCGCGGCAGCCATCATCGGAGCGGTCATCTTGAGCAAGAAAAGGACATAGCTGAACATCAATAACCAATGGTCAATGATCAGTGAGCAATGAGCAAAGACTAATGACAGATGACCAAATGATTATTTAGTGAGGTCGCTTATGACAATTCCATCCGTTCCCCCTGAATGTTATCTGGTCTTGAGCGGAATACTTTTCACGATCGGAGTGATCGGAGCCCTGACCCGGCGAAATGCGATTGTGGTCTTTATGTGCATCGAGATGATGCTCAATGCGGTGAACATTTCTTTCATTACCTTCTCCCGTTTTCTCCAATCCCTGGACGGGGTACTCTTTGCCTTCTTTGTCATAGCTGTAGCAGCAGCGGAGGCAGCCGTTGGGTTAGCGATCTTTGTGATGATCTATCGCTCAAGAGAGACGATCAATGTGGATGAAATCAATATCCTAAAGTGGTGACCCCATTGCGGAATGCAGAATGCGGAATGCGGAGTAAAATTCCGAAATCCCCAATCCGAAATCCGCATTGATGAGAGGAGTCTTTCATGCTCGAAAATGTCTGGTTGATCCCTCTGTTTCCGGCGATCGGCTTTCTGATCAATGGGCTCTTCGGCAGAAGTTTGGGGAAGAAGGTGGTCAGTTGGGTGGGTCCCTCTGTCATCGGACTTTCCTTTCTCACCTCCATCCTCATCTTCTTCGAATTGATCGGAAGACCCCCTACGGAGCGCCTCTTTGAGAAAGTCATTTTTGATTGGGTGGTATCGGGTTCATTCCAAACCGTGATCGGCTACCAGATCGATCCTCTCTCCATCCTGATGGCCTTGGTGGTTAGTGGGGTCAGTTTCTTCATTCATATTTACTCAGTAGGATACATGCATGATGACCCGGGGTTTACGCGGTATTTTACGTACCTCAACCTCTTTGTCTTCATGATGCTCAACTTGATTCTGGCCAACAACTTCCTATTGATGTTTGTCGGATGGGAGGGAGTCGGCCTTTGTTCCTATCTCTTGATCGGTTTCTGGTATGAAAAGGATTCTGCTTCTAATGCAGGGAAGAAGGCCTTTGTGGTCAACCGAGTGGGTGACTTCGGATTCCTTCTCGGGATGTTCCTCCTCTTCACCAGTCTCGGAAAACACGGGGTCTGGACATTAGATTTTACCGAAGTCTTCGCCAATGCGAGCAAGCTCGATACAGGGACTGTAACAGCCATCACGATCCTGCTCTTTATCGGTGCCTGTGGAAAATCGGCGCAAATTCCTATCTACGTGTGGCTTCCCGACGCCATGGAAGG
>Ga0209048_10002203_pt1 | contig 19556 bp, 18 predicted proteins | sample FrelakmetCRP12CR_FD_187146 | JGI IMG/M metagenome (GOLD analysis project Ga0209048, IMG submission 187146) | Freshwater lake sediment microbial communities from the University of Notre Dame, USA, for methane emissions studies - CRP12 CR (SPAdes)... | ecosystem: Environmental > Aquatic >... | reverse complement strand
CCCGGTGAAGTGGCGCCGGACTCCCTCCGACTGAGCGCGCGGCGGGCTCTCGATCGAGATGGTCCCGCCGTGCGCCTCGAGGATGCGCTTCGCCACCGGAAGCCCGAGGCCGCTGCCGGGGTGCTTCGAGCGGTCGTCCTTGCCGGCTGCGTGGAAGAACGGCTCGAAGAGGTGCTTCTGATCCTGGGGCGGAACTCCTGGTCCCTGGTCCGAGATGGCGAAGCGAAGCGCGGCGGCGTCGCGCTGGACCTCCACGAGCACCTCGCCTCCGTGGGGGGAGAACTTCACCGCGTTTCCCACCACGTTGGCGAGCGCCTGCCGGAGCTTCTTCGGATCGGCGGTCACCGGCCCTCCGCCCGACTTCTGCACCGCCACGTGAAGTCGCGCCTCGCGTATGGCAGGGCGCAGGTCCGCGACCACCTCCTCGGCGAGGGCGTCGGGGTCGACGCCGGCCGGGAAGAGCGCCGCGTCCGAGGCCTGCAAGGAGGCGAAGTCGGAGAGGTTCTCGACGACCCGGGTGAGCCTGCCCGTGGCCCCCTGGATCGACTCGAGGATCCGCTGCTGCTGCGCCGCAAGGGGTCCCAGCTTGTCGGAGGAGAGGATCTTCAGGTACCCGGCGATGGGCGTGAGGGCGGTGCGCAGCTCGTGGGCCAGGTTGCCGATGAAGATGCGGCCGAGCCGGTCGCGTTCGACGCAGCGCTCCTCCCAGTCCCGCGCCTCCTCGAGCGCATGCTCGAGGTGACTGGCCATCGCGGCGGAGAGCGCGCGCAACCCGGCCCGCTCTCCGGCCTCCGGCAAGCGTTCCCGCTGCCCCGCCAGGACTGCCCGGACCTCGGCGGTCAGCCGCTCGTCGTCGACGGGCTTCGCGAGGAACGCGTCGGCGCCTGCTGCGAGTGCGACGTCGTGTTCCGACTGTGCGTCCCCGAGCGCGAGGAACGGCACCTGGGCGAGAGACTTCTCCTGCTTCAACCGGGTCGCGATCTCCACACCGTCGATGTCCGGAAGGTGCACGTCCGCCAGCACCAGGTCCGGCGGCAGGGTGAGGGCGCGATGAATGCCTGCGAGTCCGGAGGCGGCCTCGTCCACCGCGTAGCCTTCGGCCTCCAGTGCGCGCCTCACCCGGGCGCGGAGCACGGGGTCGCTCTCGATGCAGAGGATTCGCTGGGGCATGGTAGGGCGTTCCGGCGGCGGCCGGCGGCTGCCGGCGGCGGGATGATAGTGCGGCCGGAGCCGGGCGGCTCCGGAAATCGACGCAGCGGGTCAACTCCCCCCGCGACCCTCCACCCTGCCGTGGCGCGCGTGCCACCAGTCGCGCAAGTGCCCGGAAAGGTTGGCGCGAGTGTTCGCCGACGGGTCATCCAGCACCACCTCGAGCAGTCGGCGGAGCCCTTCCCCGACCTCCTTGCCCACGGGAGTCCCGAGGATCTCCATGACGTCCTTGCCGCCGAGCGCCAGCTCCGAGATCGCGAGCGGAGCCCCTCGACGAAGTTCCGCCGTGACGCCCTTCCGCAGCCGCTTCACCTCGGCGACGCGGCGAGCCGACCGGGACCCCTGGTGGCGCGCGTCGGCGGTCCACAGGTCGAGAAGGAGGGGCACGTGCTCTCGACCGACGGCCGAGAGAAAACGGCGAACGGCGGCTCCTCCGCCGTCCAGCCCGGGAGGTGGGCCCTCGTCGAGCCCACGCCGGGCGCCTGACAGGGCCACCACCGCGGTCGCTACCCGGTTGGGAAGTCGCAGCTCGACGACGCTCTGGAGCGCTTCCTCCGGGGGAAGCACGTGCAGGAGCGCCGCCAGCCGGAGCAGACGACACCTCTCCCGGTCGCCGCCGGCCCCCTTCGGGGAGCAAGGCGCAAAAGGTTCCGACGCGACGGCCAGGGCGTGCCTGATCTTCCCCGGGGGCATCGAGCCCAGGCGCGGCAGGACGACCGCGAGAAGGCCGGTCCCGAAAAGGGTCCGGAGCGCTCCGGCGGCATGGGGCCCGACCAGCAGCCGGGACAGCTCCTCCGCGATGCGCTCGCGCGAGACCTGCTCGACCACGGAGAGCGCCGCTGGTATGGCCCGCCGGGTCGCCGGTGCGAGCGTGAAACCAAGCTGGGACACGAATCTCGCCGCGCGCAGCGGGCGCAGCCCGTCCTCCGAGAAGCGCTCCCGCGCGTCGCCCACCGCGCGGATCATCCGGCGAGAAAGGTCGTCCTGTCCGCCGAACGGGTCCCGCAGCTCGTGCACGAGGGGGTCCCACGCCATCGCGTTGATGGTGAAGTCGCGCCGGGCCAGGTCGGCCTCGAGATCGCCGTGAAAGGTGACCCGGCTCGGGTGCCGGCCGTCGAGATACTCGGCTTCGCCGCGAAAGGTGGTCACCTCGACCCGCGCGCCTCCCTCCAGGACCGTCACCGTCCCGTGCTCGATGCCGGTGGGGATGACCTTCCGGAAGAGGCGCTGGACCTCGTCCGGAGTGGCCGGAGTGGCCAGGTCGAACTCCCCCGGATCGTGCCGCTCGCGCGCGAGGAGCAGGTCGCGAACCACGCCGCCGACCAGCCACGACCGGTGACCGGCCTCACCGAGCCGCCGGAGCACCACCCTCACCTCGTGAGGGACGTCCTCGGCACGGAGCCGCTTGGTCGTCTTGCTCGCCATCCTCGCCTACCCAAAGCCGATATTCGCCCGAAGGTCCAGTCCTCCGGAACCTGATACCCTCGCAGGAGCAAGGGGGATCTCCTTGGCGCGGGCTTTCGAACCATCGCCGTCGCAGGAGGGCGGGCACCCGGCGCCCGGCGCGGTCAGCCGCCTGCTCGAGGAACTCGCCGAGGCGCCGCCGACCGACGTCGGGAACGGCTGGAAGAAGTGGCTCGCTCCCGGGGTGGTGGTCGGGCGATTCGAGCTGGTCCGCGAGATCGGGCGGGGCGGCTTCGGCGTGGTCTGGGAAGCCGTCGACAGGGAGAGCGGTCGACGGGTCGCCTTCAAGGCCGTCCGGCCGGGTGGGAAGGGCGGAGTCCGGGAGGCGCGCCTGCTCCAGGAGGCGGAGGTCTCGGCCCGCCTGTCCCATCCAGGAATCGTCTCGCTCCTCGACGTGGGGCGGAGTTCCCACGGACCCTATCTCGTCCTGGAGCTGCTGCGGGGCTGGACGCTCGCCTCCCGGCTCGACTACGGCGCCCTGCTGCCCGCCGAGGCGCTGCGAATCGGCGCCGCAACTGCAGCGGCCGTGGCACACGCCCACGCCCACGGCGTCGTCCACCGCGACCTGAAGCCGGCCAACGTCTTCCTCTGCGAGGACGGGGGAGTGAAGGTCCTCGACTTCGGCCTCGCCCACGCCTTCGGTCACCGGCGCGCCGACGGGGGGACGCCGGCCTACATGGCGCCAGAACAGCGGCGCGGCGCTCCCGAGGACGAGCGAACCGACGTCTTCGCGCTCGGGGTGATGCTGCACCGGATGCTGGCCGGCGAGTTGCCGTTCCCCGACCTGGCTGGGCGGTCGGTCGAGGGCCCCGAGCCTGCGCCCGCGCTCGAGGTCGTGGGCGCCCCGTCTCTCGGGCCTCTTCTCTCGAAGATGCTGGAGAAGGATCCGGTCCGCCGCCCCAGGGACGCCGGGGCGGTGCTTCCGGGGATCGAGGCGGCGCGAGAGGAACTGGCTCGGGCCCCCGCACAGGTGGCCGTCGCGCCGGTGCGGGTTCGACGGCTCCCCTCCGCAGATGCCCGGGCCTACGACTATTGCCTGCGTGCCCGGCAGTTCCTCATGGTCCCCCTCAAGGCGAATCTCAGGTTCGCCTGCGAGATGTTCGCCCGCGCCGTCGAGGTGGACCCTCGTTACGCGCCCGCGCACGCAGGGCTGGCCGAGGGTGCCGCCCAGATGCACATGTACTACCCGTCCGCCGAAGGCGACCAGCTGCAGGTTGCCCACTCCTCCAGCACCCGGGCCCTGGAGCTCGATCCGGGGCTCGCCGAGGCCCACGCAGGACGTGGCCTCGCACTCTTCCTCTCCCGCCGGATGGAGGAGGCCGAGCGCGAGTTCAAGGCCGCCATCGCGGCCGACCCGACACTGCCCGAGGCGCGCTACTACTACGCCCGCGCCTGCTTCCAGCAGGGGCGACACGCGGAGGCGGCCCGCCTCTGCCGCGAGGCCAACGCGGCGCGGGAGGGATACCAGGCTGCCTTCTTCGCGGCCCAGGCCAGCGAGGCCACCGGGGAGCACGCAGAGGCCCTGGAGGCCTACCGGCTGGCGCTCGGCGTCTGCGAGCGACACATGGAGATGAACCCGGACGACCCGCGAGCGGCGACGATGCGGGCGGTCTGCCTGGCCCGGGTCGGCCGGCGCGAGGAGGGCCTTCACTGGGCGCGACAGGCCCTGGCCATCGACCCGCTCGATCCCGGCGTCCGGTACAACGTGGCCTGCCTGTACTCGGTCGAGGGAGCAACGGACGAGGCGCTCGACTGCCTCGAGGACGTGGTTCGCGCCGGGTTCATCAACCCGGAGTGGATGGAGAAAGACCCGGACCTGTCCTCGCTGCGCGGGCGTCCTCGGTTCCAGGCCCTCATGGGAGGCCTGGCGAGACAGCCGCCCGCCCCGCCCGCCCCCGTCACTTCGGGAACATGAAGGTCACGACCATGCGGGTCAGCCAGGGGGACGCTCCCTCCGGATGAACCACGTTGGCGTAGAAGCCGAACGAGAGCGAGATGGGAAGCTTGGCGATGGAAAGGGTCTTCGAGATCGTGGCCCCCACGGGCACGAGCCACTGCTCCCCGTGAAGGTTCCAGTTCTTGATGAAGGTCGGAACCGTGCCGATCGCCCAGGCGTTGGGCAGGTTGAAGTTGACGAAGACCTGGATCGACGTGGTGTCGAGGTGGAGCGAACCCATCCGTGCATAGGCGTCGAGCTGGGTGATGAGCGTCCCGAGCACCCACGGGCCATCCATGTAGACCAGAGCCACGACCGGGCCAGCCGCGAAGCACCCGGTGGCCACCGCGTCGTTCGTGGCCGTGGGGAAGGAGAGCACGGGCCCGATGCCCCAGATGAACTTGCTGGCCTTCATCGGGGAGAGGAACGTCTCGATCATGATCTCGCCGAGCCCGGTGCTCCGCTCGCCGTTCGCGAGGGGCACGTTGTAGTAGGGAACGATGGGGCGGACGATGAGGTTCCAGGTCGAGTCGAGCTCGATGGGGATGACCGGCTGGAAGTTCAGGTTGTAGGCCGCCGCGTTCCCGGCCGCTCCGCCCCCGTTGAAGTTGTTCTGGAAGGGAATGGAGACCAGGTCGGCGAGCGGGTTCTGGAGCTGCTTCGCCAGGTCCTCGAGAGAGGCGCCGGCGGGCGCGGCCGCGCCGTGGCTCGGGGGAGCCCCGCCCGTGGCGGGCGCTGGGGCGGGCTCGGCCGGGGTGGCGAGGAGAAGCAGCGCGGCGAGCGTGGCAACCATAACCGGGGAGTTTCCGCCAACCCGGCGCTCTCCCCTAGCGGAAACGGAACTGGTGGCCCCGACGCGACTCGAACGCGTGGCCTACGGTTTAGGAAACCGTCGCTCTATCCACCTGAGCTACGGGGCCTCGGAGACCGAAGGCGCATCAGATACCGCGTACGCCCGCGCCCTGCAAGGAACACGGCCATGGATTGGCGATACCGTCGCCGCATCCGCTAGGATCCGCCGGTGACCCGGGAACCTTTCCTTCGGACGCGCGCGGGCCGGGTGGCACTGCTCGCGATGTTGCTGATCGACGTCTTCGTCGTCCCGGTGCTGATCAATCTCGAGGCGCTGACGCCGCGGGTCGGCGACGTCGTGTTCGCGGTCACGATGATCGTGGCCATCACCTCCTTCGGGACCGGCAAGGGGCGGCGGCTGGTCCTGGCCGTGGCCATCGCCGCCTGCGCCGTCCAGTTCCTCCGCCTCGCAGCACATGGCAACGCGATCGTCATCGCCGATGCGTCCCTCTCGGCGCTGGCCATGGGCACGTTCGCGGCGATGGTCCTGGTTGACGTGACCCGCAGCGACCCGATGCCCGACCGGCTCATCGACGTCATCCTCGCCTACGTGCTGGTGGGCGCGATGTTCGCCTTCGTCTACGAGATCGTGAATGTCACCGTCCCGGGCTCCCTCCTCATCGACGGCCACTCGATGGGCGTGTCCGACTACGTCTATTTCAGCTTCACCACGATGACCAGCGTCGGCTACGGCGACGCACTCCCCATGCACCCGATCTCCCGCACGGTCGCCATGGGAGAGGCACTGACCGGACAGCTTTACGTCGCCGTCCTCATCGCCCGCTTCGCGACCCAACGGCAACGCGCCGCCCAGCGCCCCGATGGCGACGCCGGGTGAAAGTCGTGGGCACGCCCCATCTGGCGTGGATTTCCGGCCCCCCGTCCCGCTAGTCTTCGCAGGATGGCGGCAGCCGAGGCGACGGTCCACCGGGACGGAGATGAAACACTCGCGGTCCGGGTGTCCGGTGACTGGTCGCTGGAGGCCGCGGCCCCCGCCCCTTCGGCCGTCGAGCAGGAGGTCCGGGACGCTCCGCCCAGGAGGCTGGTCTTCCAGGCCCGCGAGCTCGGCCGGTGGGACTCGTCGCTCGTCTCCTACCTGGCCTCCATCGCCGAGGTGGCCCGCGGCGAGGGGCTGACCGTCGACACGACCGGCTTGCCCAAGGGGCTTCAGCACCTGCTCGCGCTCGCCGGTGGCCCCCGCCGTCCCATACCGCCGCCGCACCCCCACCAGACGCTTCCCACCCGGGTGGGCGTGGCGGGCATCGACGTCGGAGCGCACGCCGCCGGCATGCTCGACTTCGTGGGACGGGCCTCGCTGGCCGTACGGGACGTGCTCCTGGGACGGGGCCACTTCGAGCGGCGCGATTTCTGGCTCCTCGTCGAGCAGACCGGCGGAGCTGCCCTTCCGCTGGTGGCGGTCATCAATTTTCTCGTGGGGGCCGTGCTCGCCTTCCTCGGCGCGGTCCAGCTCGAGCAGTTCAACGCCACCATCTACGTGGCCAATCTGGTGGGGGTCGGAACCGTTCGCGAGACGGGCGCCCTCATGACCGGCATCGTCATGGCGGGCCGGACGGGAGCCTCCTTCGCCGCGGTGCTGGGGACCATGACGGTGAACTCGGAGGTGGACGCCCTGGAGACCATGAACTTCCCGCCCATGGAGTTCCTGGTCGCGCCGCGCATCCTGGCGATGATCCTGATGATGCCGCTGCTCGTGCTCTACGCCAACCTCTTCGGCATCCTGGGCGGGTTCGTGGTGGCCACGGGCTTGCTCCATCTCACGCCGGCCCTGTACCTGACCCAGACCCGGGAGGCGATGGTCTTCGGCGACGTGATGGTCGGCCTCCTCAAGGCCCCCGCCTTCGGCGCCGTGGTCGCGCTCTCCGGAACCTACTTCGGCATGACCACCGGCAGGACGGCCTCGTCGGTCGGCATCTCCACGACGCGGGCGGTGGTCTCCGGAATCCTGCTCGTCATCGTCGTGGACGCCATCCTCACCGTCTTCTTCTACGCCGTGAAGCTCTAGGAAGGCTCCGTGCCCACCCCGATCCCAGGCGCCGATTTCGTGACCGTGGACGGGATGACCATGGCCTACGGCGACTTCGTCGTGCAGCGGGACCTCTCCTTCTCCATCCGGCAGGGAACCATCTTCGTGGTGATGGGGGACAGCGGGAGCGGCAAGAGCACCCTCATGCGCCACATGATCGGGCTCGACCGTCCCGTGGGCGGCGACGTCCGATACGATGGCACCCCGTACTGGGGTTCCCCTCAGCTCGAGCAGCACCGGCTCCGGAGCCGGTTCGGCGTGCTCTTCCAGGGTGCCGGCCTCCTCAGCTCGATGACCCTTTCCGAGAACATCTCCCTGCCTCTGCTGGCGCACTTGAAGGTCCCTCGAGAGGAGGCGCGGGAGGTGGCAGTCACCAAGCTCGCGCTCGTCGGCCTGGGCGGGTTCGAGGACAGCTACCCTTCGGAGGTGAGCGGAGGCATGCGGAACCGAGCCGGCCTGGCCCGTGCGCTGGCACTCGACCCCGACATCCTGTTTCTCGACGAGCCCTCGGCAGGCCTCGATCCGCTCTCGGCGCGCCACCTCGACGACCTGATCCTCGAGCTCCGGGCCAGCCTGGGAGCGACCTTCATCGTCATCACGCATGAGCTGCCGAGCATCTTCGCCATCGGCGACGACGCCATCTTCCTCGACGGCGAACGACACCAGATGATGGCGCAGGGTCCCCCCCGCGAGATGGCGGAGACCACCACCGATCCCAAAGTGAAGGCCTTCCTGCAACGGGGGCAGTACCCATGACGAGAGCGAACCCCAAGATCGTGGGCGGCTTCATCATCGGGGGGACGCTTCTCCTCCTCCTGGCGATCGGCGCGCTCGTGTCCGGCAAGTTCTTCACCCACGCCACCAGCTTCGTGTCCTTCTTCCCGGAGTCGGTTCGCGGTCTCCAGATCGGCTCGCCGGTGACCTTTCGTGGCGTACCCCTCGGGCAGGTGATCGCCATCGAGGCCTTCATGTCGCGCCAGGAGGCGGGCATCGACATCGAGGTCACCTTCGAGGTGAACCTCGATCGCATCCACGACCCGGGCGGGGGGGCCAACCAGATCCAGGGGATGCATCCCGCCGACGCAGCCAGGTTCCTCGTCGAGAAGGGACTCCGGGCCGAGCTGCAGAGCACCAGCCTGGTCACCGGCCAGCTCTACATCGACCTCGACTTCCACCCCGGACAGACCCCGCGGCAGCTGGACATTCCCACCCGCTACCCCCAGATCCCCACCACCCCCACCAAGCTCCAGCTCCTGGGCAACCGGATCGAAAAGCTGGCCACGGCCCTGTCCGACCTGCCCCTCGCCGAGATCGGCCGCGACCTGTCCGAGACGCTCCTGGCCATCCGCGACCTGGCCCGCTCCCCGGAGATCCGCCAGGCGCTCCTCTCGGCCGGCGGCGCGGGGAAGGACCTCTCCCGCACGCTCTCGAGCGTGGACCGGCTCGTGACCGAGCTCCGGAGCAAGGTGGGCGACGTCGACGTGAAGCAGATCGTCACGGACCTTCACGTCACGCTCGACGCCGCCGAGAAGGGGCTCTTGCAGATCCGGAGCACGCTGGCTGGCACCTCGGGCGCACAGCGCGAGCTCTCCCAGACCCTCTCGGAGATCTCTCGCGCCGCCGCTGCGGTGCGCGTGCTCGCCGAGTACCTGGAGCGCAACCCGTCCGCGCTCGTCGACGGCAAGCCGGCGCCGGCCAAGTGAGGAACCCCATGCGACCCATCGCCTCGACACTCGCCGCCCTGGCACTCCTCTCGACCGGATGCTTCGGCTCCTCGCCGGCTTCCAGGTTTTACCTCCTCTCGGCCAGCCCGGAGGGCGCCTCGGCGGTCCCTTCGCTGGGGCAGGAAGGCGCGCTGGGCGTGCTCCCCACCCGCATCGCTGCCTACCTGGACCGGCCGCAGATCGTGACCTTCCTGGGGGACAATTCCGTCGACCTCGACGAGTTCAACCGCTGGGCGGAGCCGCTCGGCGCCGGAGTCTCCCGGGTTCTGGCCCAGGACCTGTCTGCCATGCTTCCGTCCTGGCGGGTGATGCCGCAGCCTTGGGATCCCACCGTCCCGCTGCGAGCGCGCCTCGTCGTCGAGGTGACCGCGCTGGGCTGGAACAAACGCGGGGAGGCTCGCCTGGAGGCGAACTGGGCGCTCCTCACCGCCACCGGCGAACTGGCCGCGGCCCGCGGCCGGGTCGTCCTCCGACGCGAGGTTTCCGGTACGGGGACGGAGGCTGCAGTCTCGGCGACGAGCCTGCTCGTCACGGAGATGGCACGGGACATCGCCGTGGCTGTACGGGGATTGCCGCCGCCGAGGTGACGGTCGGCGCGATCAGGCCCGAAGCAGGCCCTTCGCTCGCCGGCCCTCGCCGAAGAACTCCTCGACCTCGCTCCTCCGCGCCATCGTGTCCTCGTAGCCCAGCTCGAGGAGGCGTCCCACGTAGACCGGCTCGAAGGCGAGATAGCTCAGGAGATCCGAACCGTTCTCGGCCTGGGCGCCGATGCCGGTGAGCATGTAGCGGAGAACGCGGGGAAAGCGACGGTACTGGTCGCCGGCGAGCTCGCCCAGGTCGCGGGAGGGGCGCAGGACGAGCGCCGGGATGACCCGGAGTCGCCCGGGTGACCTTCCCCTCTCGGAGGCTGGCAGGCGATCCACCAGCCGGTTCACCATCTCGAGCCGCTCCACGTCGGCCTCGATGGTCTCGAGGAACACCGCATTGAGCAGCGTTCCTGCTATCTGCGCCGGGGCCAGGACGTCGCGCCGGGCCGGACGGCGAACCGGCTGCAGCTCGTCCGGCTCGCGCCACCGGCGAACCCCGATGACGAGCAACCGCTCCGCCCCCATGTGGATGGCAGGGGACAGCGGCGCGGTCATGCGGACGCTTCCATCGCCGTACCACGCGCCCTGGACACGGACGGGCGGGAAGAAGATGGGAATGGAAGCCGAGGCCATGACGTGATCGAGCCGGATCTGGGTGCGGACTCCCACCCGCGTGGCCCGCACCCAGGGCTGGATGTCCTCGGCGCCGTCGAAGAAGGTCACCGCGGCGTTGGTGGAGTAACTGGTGGCGGTGACGGCGAATCCCCGGATGGCTCCCGAGGCGATGTTGCGCCGGAGGTCGGCGAGCGGGAGCCGCTCGTGGAGGAAGTCGCGAAGCGGCGTGGCGTCGAGCAGGTAGTTGATCCGGCTGGAATGGAAGAGCCCTCCCGCCGAGAGGTCGCGCATCCAGCGGCTGCCGATGCCGAGCAACCGGACGCCGTCGGTCCGGAAGACCCGCTCCGGCGAGAGCTCGAGCCAGAGCTCCCGCAACCTGTGGCAGGCTTCCTCGAAGTCGCCGCGCCATGCGCCAAGGAACACGGCATTGAGCCCGCCGGCCGACACGCCGCAGATCGACCCGAAGGGCATCGCGCCGCGCGGAAGGATCTCGGCCATCGCACGCAGGACGCCCGCCTGGTACGCCGCCCTCGCTCCGCCTCCGGTGAGCACGAGTCCTACATGCACGCACGCCGGAGCGTACCACCGGATCCATTTCCCGTCACCGGGGAGGCGCCGGAAGCCCGGCCTCCCCCGCCAGCGGGATGGGAGGATGTGCGCGGCCGACTTTTCTTTCAGTGAACGCCGGCCCGTCTCCCCCATTTTACCGTGAGTCGATGTAGGGGCGAGTGGTCGCCTTGCCCGTCACCGCGGCGAGGGACTGGCGCACCCTCTGGAAATGCAGCAACCATGGGGCATGCAGAACACCATGCGATGTGTCTCCCTCGACGCGGCCACGGTCCAGTTCCAGTCCGAGCACGAGGTCGACAGCGCCATCGACACCGTGGTGACCTTCGCCTTCGGCAACTCCGAGCCGCTCGATCGCTACCTGTTCCGCATCCGCGCCGCCCTCCCTTCTCTACCGACAGTGAAAGAGCTGGTCGACGCGGTCTTCGCCACGCGCCTCGAGTTCGGTCCCATCACCGACGAGGTCGTGCGGCGGGAGAACGCCGCCCTGGCCATGGCCGCCTTCCTCTCCGCCGACCCGGCCGATCTCGGACTCGAGGCCGCCATGTTCCGCCTGGGCGCGGAGGTCTGGCTCACGCCGAGCCGCACGCCGCGGAGCTGACCGGCCTCCCGGATCAGCGCGCGACCGCCAGCGCTCCGTCCACCGCCCGCAGGACCTCCGGGATCTCGCCGGGATGGTTCGGCCAGTGCGGCGAGAAGCGCAGGACCCCGTCCGGTGTCGCGCAGGCGACCCCGCGGGACGCCAGCGCCCGGAAGAGCGCCGAGGCCGTGACGCCGGCGGGCGGCTCCAGCGAGAGAATCCCGGCGCGTCCCGACGCCTGGCGCGACCGGAGGCTCCGGAAGCCCCTCCCCACGAGGTCCGGCTCGAGCCGATCCAGATAGCCGTTCACGTGCTCCTCGATGGCCGCCGCGCCGAGCCCGAGGAGGACCTCCACCGATGCGAGGAGCCCGGCCAGGGCCACCTCCGGCATGCCGCCACCTTCGATCAGGTCGGCGCGCCGCCGGATGGGCCGGTCGTAGCGCACCATCCCCGGTCCCTCGACCAGGAAACGCACCGGGTCCTCGTGGGAGAGCCAGCCGGCGGTTCGCGGGACGAGCGCCCCGGCCCGCTCCGGCCGGACGTAGAGGAATCCCGCGCCCAGCGCGCCCATGAGCCACTTGTGGGCGCCGGCAGCCAGGTAGTCTATCCCTCGCACGTCGAGGGGCAGGCAGCCGGCGGCCTGTACCGCGTCGACGAAGATCTCGGCGCCCGCCGCGGCGCAGCGGGATGCCATCCCTGCGATCGGCATGCGCAGCCCGCTGCGGAACTGAACCGCGCTCACGGCGAGCAGCCGGGCCCCGAGAGCCAGCTCGCGGTCGAGGAGCGCGAGCCCCTCCTCCGCCGAGCGAAGGAAGGGAGCGAGCGGCAGCCAGCCGATCTCCAGGCCGAACAGCTCGGCCGCCTGCTGCCAGGGGGTCACGTTGGCGGGAAACTCTCCGTCGACGAGGAGGATGCGGTCACCGCGCCGCCACGGGAAGTCGAGCGCCACCGCCTGGATGCCCGAGCTGGTGTTGGTCGTGAGCGCCACGTCCTCGGGGCGGCAGCCCACGAGCTCGGCGAGGCGCGCCCGCAGCCGGGCCTTTCGGTCGACCGCCGTCGCCACCGCCGCGCCGCCGCGCCGGGCGAAATCGTCGACGGCCTCGTGGACCGCCAGCCGCACGGGTTCGGAAGGTGGCGAGACGCCGGCGTGGTTCAGGTAGGCCCGCGGCTCGAGCAACGGGAAGAGCGAACGATCCCCCAGTCGAGGCGCGATCACTGTGCGGTGTACCCGCCGTCCATCACCGCCACCGAACCGGTGATGGCTGCGGCTGCGTCGGAGACCAGGAAGAGCGCATAGCCGACGACCTCGTCCACCGTGAGGAGGCGCCGCATGGGTACGAGCGGGTAGATCACGTCCTCGAGGACCTTCTCGACGGGCACGTTGCGGTTTCGGGCCAGGTCGGCGAGCTGGTTGCGGACGAGCGGCGTGTCGACGTAGCCCGGCGCGAGCGCGTTGACGGTGATGCCATGGGCGGCACCCTCGAGCGCCGTCACCTTGGTGAGGCCGATGACGCCGTGCTTGGCGCTGTTGTAGGCCGCCTTCCCCGCGAAGCCCACCAGGCCATTGACGGAGGCGACGTTCAGGATCCGCCCGTAGCCGTTCCTCTTCATCGAGGGGAAGACCTTCTTGATGGCGTAGAAGGGGCCGAAGAGCATGACCCGGACGAGCAGCTCGAACTTCGCGGCCGGGAAATCCTCGATCGCCGACACGTGCTGGAGGCCGGCGTTGTTCACCAGCACGTCGAGCCGCCCGTGGGCTGCCAACGTGGCGTCGATGGCCGCGACGATCGAGTCCTCCTGCCCCACGTCGGCCTCGAGCCCCAGGGCTCCCCCGCCGAGGCGCCCGGCGGCCGCCCGGGCCGCGGCGCCGTCGAGGTCGGCTATGGCGACCTTCGCGCCCTCCCTGGCCAGCATCTCGGCGATCCGGAAGCCGATTCCGCCCGCCCCACCGGTGACGAAGGCCACACGGTCCTGAAAGGTCACGCCCATGCCGACGCTCCTAGAAAGGGAACTTCCTCAAGAGGTGCAGCGCCTCGCCCACGAAGCCGCGGCGGAAGGCGAGCACCCCGGCCACGAATACGCATCCGATGATCACCGTCACCCAGTCGCCGAAACCGGAGAGGTAGTTGTCCATCGTCACGACGAGGAGCGCGCCCACGGAGGGTCCCATCACCGTTCCCATCCCCCCGAGCAACGTCATCAGCACGACCTCACCCGACTTGTGCCAGTGGGCATCGGTGAGGGTCTCGAACTGGAGCACGAGCGCCTTGGTCGATCCCGCCAGCCCGGCCAGCCCGGCCGAGATCACGAAGGCGACGAGCTTGTAGCGATCCACGTCGTAGCCGAGCGAGAGCGCCCGCGGCTCGTTCTCCCGTATCGAGCGCAGCACGTGGCCGAAGGGCGAATGGATGGTCCGGTAGACGAGGTAGAAGCCGACGATGAAGATCGCGTAGGTGAAGTAGTACATCGCGAGGGTGTTCTCGAGCGGCACCAGCCCGAAGAGCTTGCCGCGGGGAATGCCCTGCAGCCCGTCCTCGCCCCCCGTGAATGGCAACTGAACCGCCAGGAAGTAGACCATCTGGGCGAAGCCCAGCGTGATCATCGCGAAGTAGATCCCGGAGCGCCGGATGGCCAGGCCGCCGATCACGAACCCCAGCCCGGTCGCCACCGCGACGCCGGCCAGGACCCCGACCTCCGGCGGAAGCCCCCAGACCTTCACCGCGTGACCGGTCACGTAGCCGGCCGAGGCGAGGAAGGCGGCGTGGCCGAAGGAGAGGAGCCCGGTGTACCCGAGGAGCAGGTTGAACGCGCTGGCGAAGAGCGCCATGCAGAGCACGTTCATGAGGAAGACGGGGTAGACGGCGAAGGGCAGCAGCGCCCCGAGCACGAACATCGAGGCGAAGAAGGCCCGCTTGCGGGCGGGGGTGATGACGCCCTGGCGGAGCAGGGCTCGCCAGTCGTTCGTCCCGTTGGTCACTTCTCCCTCCCGAAGAGACCGGCGGGACGAACCAGGAGGACCAGCGCCATGATGATGAAGACCACCGTGGAGGCAGCCGGCGGGTAGAGGTACTTGGTGAGCCCCTCCACGAGCCCGAGGCCGAGCCCGGTCAGGATCGACCCGAGGATCGATCCCATCCCGCCGATGACGACGACCGCGAAGACCACGATGATCAGGCCGGACCCCATGGAGGGACTCACCTGGTAGATGGGCGCGGCCATGACGCCGGCGAACCCCGCCAGCGCCACTCCGAAGCCGAAGGTGAGCGTGAACATGAGGGGAACGTTCACGCCGAAGGCCTGCAGGAGCCTCGGGTTCTCGGTCCCGGCTCGGAGGTAAGACCCCAGCTTGGTCCGCTCGATGACGAACCAGCTGGCAAAGCAGACCGCCACGGAGACGACCACCACCCAGGCCCTGTAGCGGGGCAGGAACATGAATCCGAGGTTCGCACCCCCCTGGAGCGCCTCCGGCACCGGATAGGAGTTCCCGGAGTTGCCGTACTGGTGGTGGAAGATGCCCTCGATGATCAGCGTCAGGCCGAAGGTGAGCAGGAGGCCGTAGAGGTTGTCGAGCTGGTACAGGCGGCGCAGCATGGTGCGCTCGATGACGACGCCGAGGAGCCCCACGGCGATCGGCGAGAGGAGCAGCGCGCCCCAGTAGCCGATCCCGAGGCGCTCCAGGCCAAACCAGGCCACGAAGGCGCCCGTCATGTAGAGCGCCCCGTGGCTGAAGTTCACGATGTTCAGGAGGCCGAAGATGATGGCGAGCCCGAGCGACAGCAGCGCGTAGAACGAGCCGTTGATGAGCCCGACGAGCAGCTGTCCGAACAGGGCCTGCATGGCGTCTCCCCTCCCGCTCCCCTCCCGGTCACTTCTTCGCGACGAGCGGGCACTTCTGGGCTTCCACGCTCGGGAAGGCCTCGGCGGCGGGGATCTTCTTCATGATCTTGTAGTAGTCCCACGGCGCCTTCGACTCGGCCGGGGTCTTGACCTGGGCCAGGAACATGTCGTGACGGTGGAGGCCGTCCGGGCCGATGACGCCGCCGCGAGAGAAGAAGTCGTTCACCGGGGTGGCCTTCATCCTGGCGATCACCGGGTCGGCGGCGTCCGTGCCGGCCGCCTGGACTGCCTTCAGGTAGTGGGTGACGGCCGAGTAGAGCCCGGCCTGGACCATGGTCGGCTTCGCCTTCTTCTTGTTGTCCGGGTGGTCCTGGAACCTCTTCGACCAGGCGCGGGTCTGGTCGTCGTAGTCCCAGTAGAAGGCGGTGGTGAGGAACATCCCCTTCGAGGATTCCAGACCCAGGCTGTTCACGTCGGAGATGAAGACGAGGAGGCCGGCCAGTGTCTGCTTGGGCGTGACGCCGAACTCCTTGGCCTGCTTGATGGTGTTGATGGTGTCGGCCCCGGCGTTGGCCATGCCGACCACCTTCGCGCCCGAGGCCTGGGCCTGGAGGAGGTAGCTCGAGAAGTCCGCGCTGCTCTGCGGGTGGCGGACCGCGCCGAGCACCTTGCCTCCGGCGGCCTTGACCACCGCGGCGGTGTCCTCCTCGAGCGACTTCCCGAAGACGTAGTCCGCGGTGATGAAGAACCAGCTGTCGCCGCCCTGCTTGACCACCTCGCGGCCGGTGCCGTTGGCGAGCGCCCAGTTGTTGTACGTGTAGTGGATGTTGTACGCGGTGCACTTCTCCCCGGTGATGGCCGTGGTGGCCGGACCGGAGAGGAGCGTGATCCGCTTCTTCTCGGCCGCGACCGGCATCACCGCCAGCGCCGTGCCGCTGTTGACCATGTCGACCGCGATGTCGACCTGGTTCTCGTCGAACCACTTCCGGGCGGTGTTCGAGGCGATGTCGGCCTTGTTCTGGTGATCGGCCGAGACGACCTCGATCGGCTTCCCCAGCACCTTGCCGCCGAAGTCGTCGACGGCCATCTTCACGGCCAGCACCGAGCCGGGGCCGGCCAGATCCGAATAGAACCCGGTCATGTCTGTGAGGACACCGATCTTCACGACACCGTCGGAGACGGCGTCGGCGGCGACCCCAGGTGCGGCCCAGGCGGCCAGCGCGGCGATCACTACCCATCGGGACGTGCGGTTCATGTCGTTCCTCTCCGTGGTGCGGTTTCTCCCCGGCTAGACGCCGAGGAACTTGTGAAGCTGCTCCGTGCGGGACGCGAGCTCGCCCTGCGGGATCATGTCGACGATCCGGCCGTGCTCGACGAGGTAGTGGCGGTCCGCCAGCGGCGCCGCGAATCGGAAGTTCTGCTCGACCAGGACGATGGTGAAGCCCTCCTCCTTCAGCTTCCGGACCACCCGGCCGAGAGTCTGGACGATCACCGGCGCCAGCCCCTCGGTGATCTCGTCGAGGAGGAGCAACCTGGCCCCGATGCGGAGGATGCGCGCCACCGCCAGCATCTGCTGCTCGCCTCCGGAGAGGCGCGTGCCCTGGCTCTTGCGCCGCTCGTAGAGGTTCGGGAACATCTCGTAGATCGCCTCGAGCTTCATGCCCCCGGAGCCGACCAGCGGCAGGAGCGTCAGGTTCTCCTCCGCGGAGAGGCTCGAGAAGATGCCGCGCTCCTCGGGGCAATACCCGATCCCGAGCTGGACGATCTTGTGCGAGGGGCGATCGATGGTCTCGTTCCCGTTCACCATCACCGACCCGGTGCGGCGCCCGGTGAGCCCGAGGATCGCCTTGAGCGTGGTGGTGCGCCCCGAGCCGTTCCGCCCCAGCAGCGTGACCAGCTCGCCCTGGTTCACGCTGAAGTCCACCCCGTGGAGGATGTGCGACTCCCCGTAGAAGGCGTGCAGGTCGGTGACCCGCAGGAACTCCACCGGCGGGGGACCCAGGCTCACGACGCCACCCCGATGTAGGCCTCGAGAACCGCCGGATTCCTGGAGACCTCCTCGTAGGGCCCTTCCGCGAGGACGCTTCCGCGGGAGAGCACCGTGATGGTGTCGGAGAGGTCGGCGACGACGGAGAGGTTGTGCTCCACCATGAGGATCGTGCGCCCGGCGGAGACCTTGTCGATGAGGGCGGTGACCCGTCCCACGTCCTCGTGACCCATTCCCTGGGTCGGCTCGTCGAGGAGCATCAGCTCCGGCTCCAGCGCCAGCGTGGTCGCGATCTCCAGCGCCCGCTTCCGCCCGTAGGGCATCTCCACCGCCACCGTGTCGCGGAAGGAGAGGAGATCCACCGCGTCGAGGAGCTCCTCGGCCCTCCCGTGGAGGACCCTCAGGCTGTGATCGCTCTTCCAGAAGTGGAAGGAGGTCCCGAGCTTCCGTTGAAGCGCGACCCGCACGTTCTCGAGGACGGTGAGGTTGGGGAACACCGCCGAGATCTGGAAGGAACGCACCACCCCCCGCCGCGCGATGTCGGAGGGGCGGTCACCGGTGATGTCGATCCCGTTGAAGACGATGCGCCCCGCGGTGGGCGCGTGGAACTTCGTCAGGAGGTTGAAGACCGTGGTCTTCCCCGCACCGTTCGGCCCGATGAGCGCGTGGATCGCCCCCCGTCGAACGCGAAGGTTCACGTCGTTCACCGCGACGAATCCCTTGAACTCCTTCTTCAGCCCGTCGGTGGTGAGGATGAAGTCGTCGGCCATGGACCGCCGGGATGACACCACGACGAACACCGAGGTGTCGAGCCCTCCCGATGAGCGTGTCGACGAACCGATGGCCCCCCGTCCCGCGGATGACGCGACGCGCCATCTCGCCCGTCCTCTCTGGTCCTCCACTAACCCCGCCGCTCCCCTGGCACCGGTGACATCGCTTGCCGTAGGCTGCGGTCTCTGGAGGTGACATGAACGTCTCGCGACGAGGCTTCCTGCAGTTGACCGCGTCGGGTATCGGCGCCACCACCATCGGGGCCCTGGGTTTCTCTCCCGCCCGAGCGCTCGCTGACGCGAGGCTCTTCAAGCTCGCGCACGCCAGCGAGACCCGCAACACCTGCCCGTACTGCTCGGTGGGCTGCGGCGTCATCCTCTACGGCCTGGGTGACAAGTCGAAGAACGCCCGGACCGACATCATGCACGTCGAGGGCGATCCCGATCACCCGGTCAACCGCGGGACGCTCTGCCCGAAGGGAGCGAGCCTCCTCGACTTCATCCACAGCCCCACCCGGCTCAAGTTCCCCGAGTACCGCGCACCCGGCACCTCGGAGTGGAAGCGGGTCACCTGGGAGTGGTCGATGGAGCGCATCGCGCGCCTCATGAAGGAGGACCGCGACAAGAACTTCGTCGCCAAGAACGCCAAGGGCCAGACGGTGAACCGCTGGCCGACGACGGCGTTCCTGGCCGCCTCGGCCTCGTCGAACGAGACCGGCTACGTCTTCCACAAGGTCATCCGGGCGCTCGGGGGGGTAGCGTTCGACAACCAAGCACGTGTTTGACACGGTCCCACGGTGGCCGGTCTGGCCCCCACGTTCGGCCGCGGTGCAATGACCAACAGCTGGGTCGACATCAAGAATGCCGACGTCATCCTGGTCATGGGAGGCAACCCCGCGGAGGCGCACCCCTGTGGCTTCAAGTGGGCCCTCGAGGCCAAGATCAAGAACAAGGCCAGGCTCATCGTGGTCGATCCGCGCTTCACGCGGACCGCGGCGGTGGCCGATTTCTACGCGCCCATCCGGCCCGGCACCGACATCGCCTTCCTGGGCGGCGTCATCAAGTACCTGCTCGAGAACGACAAGATCCAGCACGACTACGTGCGGAACTACACGAGCGCTTCCCTGCTGGTCCGCGAGGACACCGGCTTCGACGACGGCCTCTTCACCGGATATGACGGCGAGAAGCGGAAGTACGACAAGAGCACCTGGACCTACCAGCTCGACAAGGACGGGTTCGCCAGGGTCGATCCGACGCTGCAGGACCCGAACTGCGTCTTCCAGCGGTTGAAGAAGCACTTCTCCCGCTACACCCCGGAGATGGTGGAGCGCACCACCGGCACCCCCAGGGACAGGTTCCTGAAGGTCTGCGAGACCATCGCCTC
>Ga0209048_10002202_pt1 | contig 19559 bp, 20 predicted proteins | sample FrelakmetCRP12CR_FD_187146 | JGI IMG/M metagenome (GOLD analysis project Ga0209048, IMG submission 187146) | Freshwater lake sediment microbial communities from the University of Notre Dame, USA, for methane emissions studies - CRP12 CR (SPAdes)... | ecosystem: Environmental > Aquatic >... | reverse complement strand
AGTCGCGACGCGTTGCCCATCTTCGAGGAGCGCTATCTCGCCAAAGAAGTCGCCGGCACCGCAAGTGGCCACCACGTCACCGTCAATGACCACATCGACCGTGCCTTCCAGAACGATGATGAACTCACGTCCGCTTGCGCCCTGGTGGGTCAACTCCGACCCTTTGGACAGGTTCAACCGCGTAGCCAGACTCCCCACTTTCCGCAGGTCCTCCTTTGAGAGCCCAGCGAACAAGGGGACTTCAGCAAGCACTTCGTCAGTTGTCTTCGCCGTCACGTGACGTCCTTTCGTAGTCAACGGGCGGGTTGAGTCTGCCACGTCGGTTCCGATACAGCTCGGCCGTGGAGTTCTGGTGGTGGACTATGAGTACTCACCCCGACCCTTGTGCAGCGGCACGGCAAACGGACAGGCGGGTGTCGGACCCAGAACTGCATGGCTAGGCGACGTCATGGGGCTGCACGCGACTGGATCTTGGTCAGGGCCGTCAACCGTCAGGCGGAGCCAGCCCGAAGGTGCCCCTGTGGATGCCGAGGATGCCATCCGGGTACCTTGACCAGGACATTCGTGAATCGGCCTGTTGCGACGAAATCGGGCTTCATACGTGGCCTGCCTCTGCGTTGCGACTCCCTTTCCGCACATCTGACATCGGTTTCACGTCCCCCACCCCTCGGCACGCTCGGCGCTGAGGATCTCCAGTCGCTCGAGGTCCGAGATGAGCTCGCGTAGGCGGCGGGCGGCCTCTATCCGGGGCCGGTAGCGCTCTTCCTGCTCGGGGGTGAGCCAGCGGGTGAACCGCTTGTTCTGGAGCGTGTAGCTCCACTGGAGGTAGGGGCCGTGCAGTTCGGGCGGCTCGGCGTGGCAGCGGCAGTTGGCCTTGCCACAGCGCGTACTGCGCTCGAGGAGGCTGCCGGGAAGCACATGGCCGCCCCGGGCGAGGAAAGCGATCAGGCGCTCGCGGGCCTTGTCGGCGCGCCGGTCGTCGCGTGCGCTCACTGGAGTGTCCGCCCGTTCATATCCGTCACTGTATACAGTGTAGGCCATGGTGGCAAGCACACGGGGGCCGTTCCGGTTGCGCACCGAGGTGCTCGGCGCCCTGCCGGTGATGGACCACTTCTTGGAGCGCCTCGGACTGGCGGGGTTGCTGGACGACCACCTGCCTGCTCGAGATGGCCGTGTGCGGCTGGCGCCGGCCAAGGCAATCGGCGTGGTGGTGCGCAACCTAGCGCTCTCGCATCAGCCGCTGTACTCGTTCAACGAATGGGTGGGGGGCCACGACCCAGCGGTGCTCGGGCTCGGGCCCGACGAGGTCGCCTTCACCAACGACGACCGCATCGGGCGGGCCCTCGAGTGCCTCTTCGAGGCGGATCGCTCCAGCCTGCTCGGCCGTTTCGCGCTCGATGCCGTGGCCAGCTTCGACATCGACTGCTCCGAGTTGCACAACGACTCGACATCCATCAGCCTCCACGGCACCTCTACGTCGGCGACCGGGGCAATGCGCGGCGGCAAGCGGACGGCGGCCGCGGCGAGAGGGCACGGCAAGGACCACCGCCCGGACTGCTGCAGCTGGTGTGGATCCTCACCGTGACCGCCGATGGGTTGGTGCCCTTCGCCCACCGGGTGGAGTCGGGCAACACCGAGGACTCGGCCACCCACATCGCCACCTGGGACGGCCTCGGTGATCTCCTCGGGCGGAAGAACTTCCTCTACGTGGCGGACTGCAAGCTCGCCACCAGGGAGAACATGGAGCACATCGACAAGGGCGGCGGGCGCTTCGTGAGCGTGCTCCCCGCCACCCGGAACGAGGAGGGGGTTCCGGCGTCACCTGGTCGACCACGAGGTCGAATGGACCGAGGCCATGCGCCGCCCCGCCCGGCGGATGGGCGAGCCCGACGATGTCTTCTCCACCACCGAGGCGCCCTGGCCGTCGGCCGAGAGGTTCCGGGTCGTGTGGGTGCGCTCGTCGCACAAGTTCGTCCGTGACGCCGACTCGCGGGCTGAGCGCGTCGGGACGGAGGCCGCCGCCCTCGATCACCTGAACCAGAAGCTCTTGTCGAACCGTTCGCGGATGAAGCCGCTCGAAGCGGTCGAGGCCGCGGCGACCAAGGCGGTCGAGGGCGCCCGGGCGTCGCGCTGGGTGGGGTTCTCGACAGAGGAGTACACCGAGGTGCGCCACCGCCAGGAGACACGTGGGCGTCCCGGCGCCAACATCCGCTACCGCCAGATCACCCGCACCAAGTACCGCGTCCACTGCGTCGTGCGCGAGGACGTCATCTGGGCCGATGCCCGATCCGATGAGTGCTGGCCGCCCATCACCAACGAGAACACGGCAACCGGAGCCAGCATCCTCACCTCCCACAAGCACCAGCCGAGTCTCGAGCGCCGTCACTCCCAGCTCAAGGGCGACCAACTCGTCGCCCCGGTGTTCCTACGCGACCCGGCGCACATCGAGGGGCTCATGGCATGCCACTTCATCGCCCTGCTCAACCACGCGCTCGTCGAGCTCGAGATCCGATGGACCATGGCCGCACGGGGCCTGAAGAAGATCCCCCTCTACCCCGAGCATCGACCCTGTGAGTCGCCGAGCGCCGTGCGGAACTTCGAGGTCTTCGGCGGACTGGCCCGCCAGCACCTCATCGACGCGAGTGGAGACGTCGTGCAGACGTTCCCACCCGAGCTCACGAAGCTGCAGGCAGTGCTTCTCGACCTGCTGGGGATCCCAGAAGTCCGCTACGAGTGACCTGTGGGGGACGTAGAACCGATGTCAGATGTGCGGAAAGGGAGTTGCTACGCCGCAGGGATGCCATATTCGGTCCGATCCGCGAACACGGGCTGGTGGCGTGACCTGGCCGGATGGGAGTTTCAGCACCCACAGGCTAGCTTTGGGCCGCTTGTCCCCATCGGCGGACGGGAAGCGAGGAACAAGATGAATGACGGAGCGAAGGTATGGCGGACGCCCTGGGTACGGGGGTCCCGCGGAGAGCGGGGGTCCCGCCCACCAGTCCCCAGGCTCGCGGTATTGGGTGCACTACTGGTCTGCGTTGCCCCCGCTGTAGCCACCGCCGCGCCTTCGCCGGTCGGCGCCGCAACCCTGCCCCACAGCCTGTCGATCTCCCTGGCATGGCAGCAGGACCTGCCAGATGCAGGAGCGCCAATCGCCCAGAGCTCGCCGAACGTGGCCACGCTGGACGGAGGCGGCCCGTCCGTGGTCGTGGGCGATCGGGCCGGGGGTGTCTACGCCTTCCACCTGTCGGACGGCTCCGGTGTCCCGGGCTGGCCCGCCAACGTCGGCGCTCCTGTCGACTCCACGCCTTCGGCGAGTCCGGATGGGTCGGGGACCGACTTCGTCTACGTGGGATCCGGGAATGCAGCACGCCCGAAGACGGGCGGCTATGTGGGGCTGACCAACACGGGCGCCCGGATCTGGTCGCGCCCGGCGACCGACCCCAACGGCAATTACGGCGTCCAGGCCTCGCTAGCGGTCGGGTCGCTGGAAGGCGTCCAGTCCGTGGTGGCGCCCTCGCTTGGCCAGAATGCCTACGCCCTCGACGCCGGCAACGGGGCCGTGCTCCCGGGCTGGCCGTTCTTCGCCGCGGACAGCGGGTTCACCACGCCATCGCTCGCCGACCTGTACGGGAACGGACAGACCGAGGTCGTCCAGGGCGGCGACTCGACGGCGGGCCTCGCCGGGGGCCAGCAGTACATCAACGGCGGGCACCTCCGGGTGATCGGTGCCGGGGGCAACCTCCTGTGCCACTACGACACCAACCAGACCGTCGACTCCTCGACTGCCGTGGGCAACTTCCTGGGTGGAGGGGCAACCGGGATTGCCTTCGGCACGGGGTCGTACTTTCCTGGAGCCCCCGACTCGAACACCCTGTTCGCGTCCGACTCCCACTGCAACATCGTCTGGCGGGACAATCTCGGTGGGAACACCATCAGCAGCCCGGCCATCGGTGACGTGCTCGGCAACGGCAGCGAACAGGTGGTCGAGGGCGTCGACACCGGATCCGGCGGTTCCGTATGGGCCCTCAACGGGTCGAGCGGCGGCGCGCTCCCGGGCTGGCCGGTCTCCACGCCGGGCCGGATCATCGGTGGCGTGACCTTGGCCGATCTCACCGGTGGTGGCTACAACGACGTGCTCGCTCCGACAACATCCGGCCTCGAGATCTTTGATGGCAAGAGCGCCCAACAGGTCGCCACGCTCGGCGCAGGCGACCTCGCGCTGCAGAACTCGGCACTGGTGACCGTCGACCCGAGCGGCTCCATCGGGATCACCATCGCCGGGTATGGAGCGAACAACGAGGGCATCATCCAGCACTACGTGGTGGCGGACTCGTCGGGCCACCAACTCGGGCTGCGGTCGTGGCCCATGTTCCACCAGAACCCGCAGGTGACTGGCTGGCTCGCCTCCGCCGCTCCCGGGCACCTCAACTCGCCGATCGTCGGGATGGCGTCCACACCGACGGGGCGGGGCTACTGGAATGTGGCGGCCGACGGTGGCCTGTTCGCCTTCGGTGACGCCGGGTTCCACGGTTCGATGGGCGGCCACCCGCTCGCCCGGCCGGTGGTCGGGATGGCATCCACGACGGACGGCGGGGGCTACTGGGAGGTGGCAGCCGACGGCGGGCTGTTCGCCTTCGGCGACGCCGGCTTCTTCGGGTCGATGGGTGGCCAGCCCCTGGCGCTGCCCGTCGTTGGGATCGCTGCCACCCCGGACGGCGGGGGCTACTGGGAGGTGGCAGCCGACGGTGGGCTGTTCGCCTTCGGCGACGCCGGCTTCTTCGGGTCGACAGGTGCGATTCACTTGAACCGCCCGATCGTGGCCATGACATCCACGTCCGACGGCAAGGGCTACTGGCTAGTGGCGGCCGACGGCGGGATCTTCGCGTTCGGCGACGCCAGGTACTTCGGCTCCATGGGCGCTCAGCCTCTCAACCAACCCATCGCGTCGGTGGCCGCCAACGGCTCGCAGGGCTACTGGATCACCGCTGCCGACGGCGGCGTGTTCAGCTTCGGGACCGCCCCGTTCCGGGGGTCGATGGGCGGGCTACCGCTCGTCCTCCCGATCGTCGGCTTGGCCTCGGCTCCCAGCGGCTCGGGGTACTGGATGGTGGCGGCCGACGGCGGGATCTTCGCGTTCGGCGACGCCGGATTCTTTGGCTCGATGCCGCAGGTGCTGGCCCCGCCCACGGGCCCGGACTGAGCGTGTCGCCCGGCACTGGGCGCAGCAAGGTGGGCGAGCGCGTCCCCGCATTAGTTGTATGAACATAGGAGACTGATCCACATCGTCGGCCCGGGAGGTCAAGATGTGGAGCGTGGAGCCGTTGGAACTGACCCTCGAGGAGCGGGGCGAACTCGAGCGACGGTGCGGGCCCAGAACACCGCACCGTGACCGCCAGCGAGCAGAGGTGGTTCTCTTGGCAGCCGATGGCGTGCCAGGGAGCCACATCGCCCCTCGGGTGGGGACTCTCCAAACAGGTCGTGTGCAAGTGGCGACGACGCTTCCTCGTGCATGGTATCGACGGTCTCGACGATGCCCCCCGGTTCGGGTCGCCCGCTCGTCTACGGCCCGACGGAGCGGTTGGTGCTGATGGCCAAGGTCACCGAGGAGCATCCCGAGGTCTCCTCCCAGTGGAGCCACTCCGAACTGGCCACCGCCATGGGTGAAGCCGGCATCGGTATCTCAGCGTCCCAGATCGGCCGGATCCTGGCTGCTGACGATGTGGAGCCGCACCGGGTCGACGGGTGGTTGACCCGCCGGGACACCCCCGAGTTCTGGGAGCGTGCCGCCGATGTCTGTGGGCTCTACCTGTCACCGCCCGAGAACGCAGTCGTTCTGTCCATCGACGAGGAGACGGGCATCCAGGCCGAGAGTCGCAAGTATCCGACCCAGCCAGTCCGATCCGGGCAACCCGCACGCCGGGAGTTCGAGTACGTCCGGCACGGCCCGGCCTCCCTGATCGCGGCCATGGACGTTGCCACCGGCAAGGTGACCGCCACCGACATGGAGCGCAACAACTCAGTCACTTCATCGCGTTCCTCCAAGAGATCGACAAGAGCATCGAAGACGACATCGCCATTCACGTCGTGATGGACAACGGAAGCTCCCACACCTCCAAGGCCACCAAAGCATGGCTGGCCGAGCACCCGAGATTCGTGGCCCACCACACGCCGACCCACGCCAGTTGGCTCAATCAGGTCGAGGCGTTCTTCTCCATCCTCACCCACAAGCTGTTGCGTCGCGGGGAGTTCGGGTCACGTCAGGACCTTGTCGACAAGATGCCGGCCTTCATCGATCACCACTCCGCGAGCGCAGAGCCCTTCAACTGGAGCCACGACGCCAAACGGGTGTCGGCATGACCCATGTTCAGGGAACTTCTGCGCGGTACCTTAGACAGCCGGAATAGGCCGGACCTCCGATCTGCGAGTCCGCTCGCTACGTGCGACCTCGTGTCGCAGCTTCTTCTTCGTATCCGCGTTGATTACCGGCTGGCCGTCGGCCACATAGGCCGCGGCGGTGTCGTCTAGGTACTCGAACTGGGCGTTGCGGTCGAGGCGGCTGGTCACCTCCTTGGACTTCGAGGGGGCCTGCAGCGAGAACCCGAGCCGCTTGAACAGTCGGCCGACGGTGTCGTCGGACACGGTGAAGCCCTGATGGACCAGGTCCTTGACCAGATGTGCGGTGGACTTCGACGTCCAGCGCAGGAACGACATCGGGTTGCCACGGGTGTCGGGATGGACCAGTTCGTCGAGAGCGGAGAGTAGATCGGGTTGGGTCTCGGTGATCGTCTTCACTCCTGCACCCGGAGCCCTCACCCGATCCGACGGCTCGATGCCCGCCTCCACTCCGACACGGCCTTGATCACGGTGTTGCGGCCCATGCTGGCAGCTTCGGCCACCAGTGTCTTCGTGTCTGGACTGCACATCCCAACTGCCGCACCGACGACAATGCGGCGCTGGAGCTCGTTCAGGTGTGGAAGTACCACCTCGAAGAACCAAGCGGGTGCCGCAGGGCCGACCTGCACACTGCAAGGGCAGAGCGCGCTCTATTCAGCGGCGGGCCCTTGGGTTACACAGGTTTCAACTTCTGGAGGTAGGCCGTTGTGACACCAGATCGGGAGTTCTTGTTCCCTGGTCGGGCCAGGCTCAGCCCGTGCGGTGCCGGGGCACACCCGGTCGTGAGGATGCGGGGGGCGTGCGACCTGCGGCGGGTCCCTCGCCCCGGGGCGAAGTCACGACATGGCGTAGCGAAGTAGAGTTGGCCATCGCCATCGCCACCCCTCCTCGCTCCCGGGCCGGCCGTGGTCGGCGGACCGGTGGATCAGGCAACATGGGGCGCGGGGCATCCTGTCGGCCCCGGCGACCGAAGCTGTCTCCGGGTACATGAGCCCGCCACGCCTGCTCTACCTCGTCCACTGCCTTCCCCCCGAGGAGCAGAGCGGCACTCCCCTGGTCGCCTACGGGTACGCCCTCGCCCTGGCGGCACGCGACTTCGAGGTCACCGTGGCCTATCCCACGGCCACGGCCACGGCCACGGCCACGCCATGGGAGCTGGTCCCCGAACGGTGGGTCGGCGAGCCCTTCGACCGGGTGGTCGTACCAACCACCTCGTTCCGCGGCGAACACTGGTCGATCGACGCGGCCTCGGACGACGGAACCGATGCCCCCCGGGCAAACCGGGCGTTCCTGGGCCTGCTCCGGCTGATCGTCCCTGATCTCGTCCACGTGGTCAACAATGTCCACCTGCCGCTCAGCTGGCCGGAGTTGGCCCATGAACAGGGGATACCGGTGGTCCGTTCGGTCACCTGTACCGAGGACCTCTGCGGCCTCATCGCTCCGGTGTCCCCCCGGTCGGGGTCCGGCGGCTACTGCCAGGCACCTCTCACTCCCGAGGGCTGCGCCCGTTGTGTGGAAGCCCACCGGTCCGCATCTGCTGTTGTGGTGCCGCCCGCGGTCCGGGGCGACGGTCCGGGGACCGTGATCTCGGTGCCGTCGCCCCCGTCGGTGACGGTCCCGGATGACCAGGTCCCTTCGGACCACACGCTCCTCCCGGCGATCGCCGACCAACACCCCCGGCTGGTGGACACCCTCCGGCACAAACGCGCCCGGAGCGCATCCCAGTACCGGCGCGTGTTCGACCGGGTTGTCTTCGCCACCCCCGGGTTCCGCCACTACTTCGAGCAAACTCTCCCCCTCGATCCAGGGAAGGTACGGGTCATCGAGATGGGTATGGAGCTCTCCCCATGGGGCAGCCGCACCGATGGCGGCACCGGCGCCGCGTTCGCTCCCCTCCCGAGCGCGGAGCCAGGACACCCGGTGGTCTTCTGCCTGGCGGCCGGGTTGGCCACGATGAAAGGGTTCGACGCCGTGGCCGAGGCGTTCACCAGCCCCGGGCTCCTGCGGCGGGACGACTATCGCCTGGTGCTCCTCGGAGGGGGCGACGAGCGCCTGGTGGCACCGATGCTGGCCGCCAACCCGAACATCTCGTGGCAAGGTCCCTACCGGTCCGACGACCTTCCCGAGCTCCTGTCACGCGTCGACGTCGGGCTCTCCACCTCCTACTTCGAGACATTTCACCGGGTCACCCGGGAGTACCTCCTGGCCGGCCGGCCGGTCATCGGCTCCCGGGCCTTCGGGATCCCCGACATCATCCGGCCCGGCCGCAACGGCCTGCTCTTCGATCACCGGGATGCCGGCTCCCTGGCCCGGGCCGTCATCACGCTGCTCGACGACCGCGAACTGCTCGCCACCCTGGCCGACGGAGCGCGCGCGACCAACGTCCGCTCGACCGACGACGAGGCCGACGAGCTGGCCGCCCTCTACACAGAGGTGCTGGCCGAGGCCTCGACCCTCGGGTAGCACGGGCCGCCAACCCCGGGGCCGGGAAGACCCGCTCCGGGGCGACTGCAGCCTCCGCCCGACCCCTCTCAGCCTCGCTACCGGGCCCCCACTCGACCGATCACCGCCTCCACCCGATCGACGAAGGCTGGGGTCGAAGCGAACTCGGCATCGGCATACCGCTTCCCTTGGGCGCCGAGGCGGCGGCGCACGTCGGGCTCGAGCATGGCCTCCACGCACCAGATGAGCTCGCCCGGTGACGAGAACCACAAGCCGCCCGCACCGGACTCGGCGTGCTGGCGCGCACGGGAATCGGCAGGCACCACCACCGGGGTGCCGCACAGGAGCGAGTCGATGCACCGCCGGGCGAAGAGGGCCCCCGGCCGGAGGTCAACCGTCATCGCGGCTCCGCCCATCAACCGGAGCACCGCGGAGGCGCCCTCGGGGACCGGCGACCGGGTCCGCTCTCCGCCGAACCAGACATCGAGGGCGTCGGTGGACACCACGGTCACCCGGACGCGCGGAAATGCCAAGGCCGCCAGCCGGGCCAGCGCCACCGCACGATCGTGGTCATCGGCCCCGCATCCGGTGAACATCACCACGCCCGACCCGCTGTCTGCCTCACCGCCGCCAGGGCCGGCGTCCGAGGGGTGACGCTCCACGTCGGCACGGGCTGCAGGTTCGATGGTGGCGGGCAGGCCGACCCGATGAATGCGTCCGGGGTCGCGCCGGATGGGTCCGCACAGCTCGGTGACCGCCCGGTACTCGGACCCGGTGGCGACGAGGGTCGCCGAGGCCCGGTCGAAGATCGGATCGAAGTGAGCGAGGCCCACAGCCGGATGGAAGTCCGCCAGCGGCACGAACACCAGGGGAGTGTCGGGAACCACTCGCCCCCACAGGTCGAACGCCCCGACCTGGCGGTAGCCGGCCAGCACGACCAGGTCGGGGCGGAGGCCCAGGACCGATTCGTCGGCGGCTGCCCAGGGTTCCGACGCCCCCTCTCTGAGGAGGCGGTCCACCGACGGGCCGGTGGGCCGACCCGACCGGGCCTCGACCGTGGACAGCGCGGCAAGCAGTACCTCTCGCCTGGCCACCAGCCGCGGGGCGGGCGCCACCGCCAAGCGGTGGACGGTGCACCGGGCGCCGTCGTCCACCGCACTGGTGCCCTCGTGATCGACGGACACCGCCGGCTTCGCACCCTCCAACGTGACGACGTGCACATCGCCCCGTCGGAGCAGCGACCTTGCCACCTGCCGGGTGAACCACGCAGCCTCGGCGTCACCCGACCAACGAGCGGCCAGCACCACCACGACCGGCCGGGCCGGCCCCCCGTCCGAACCTGCGGCCCTGGTCGATGTGGCGAGAGGGCCTGCGCTCAATGCACCGCTTCGGCGACGGGGCCGGACTCCCCCCGGGAGCCCGGCGGTGGCTCAGCCTGCAGCCAGGCAGCCAGGAAGGCCTGGTTCTCCGCGTCGGCCACCTGCCGGTCGGCGACGGCTCGGGCCAGCTCGTCGCACCGACGGGCCAGGGCGTCGTTCATCCGGACCATGTGGGCCAGCAGCTCGCGCTCCTCATGCAGGTACCGCCCGAGCGCCCGGTACGTGAGCCGCCCGGCGAGACCGGCGATCCGACCGCGTACGCCTCCGCCCGTCTCCGTCCCGGAGACGTGGTCCGGCAAGGCCCAGTGGTCGTGGAGGTAGTGGAGCGACTCCTCCCCGGTCATCGGGTGCTCCCTCCACCGCTGGGTGGCCGGGGCCGGTGGCAACGGCGCCCACCGGAGTGTCCGGTGCTCGCCTTGCAGGCGTTCGAGGAACTCACGAGGATCCAGGCCTTCCTGACTCATGATGCCGTCCTCCCTGCTGCCGTTCCCGACCCGAGTCGGCTCGTCGGCGCGATGCTACGATAACTCATGCCGCTCCCCCGCTACCGCACTGGATGCGTGCCGGCCGTGCACGGAGCCGCCGAGGGTGCGTCCCGTGACCCAACGGACCGCACTGCACCGAACCTTCTCTCCCCCATGCACCCACGACATGCCGACCGCTGACCAGACGGCGCCGGCCTCCGCGGAGGCGTCGCCCTGGATCGCCGTAGCGGGCCCTCCTGGATCGGGTGGCGACGTCATCGCCCGGGCGATGGCAGGCCTCGGACTGGGCCTCGTCGAATCGAGCCGGGCGCCTGCAGGCCCCGGCCGGTCCTCCGGCGACCACGCGGGCGCCGGCGAGTTCTTGTCCACCGCCGGTGACGTGGTGCTCGGATGGCTCGAGGGGGCGTGGTGGGCACCGCCCGATCAGCCCCCCGGCTGGGAGCACCGACCCGAGGTCGCCGCCGGTGCACCGCCGATCGTCGCCTCGCTCGAGGCGGCGGTGCGGTCAGCTCGGCAGCCGAGGACCGAAGGATCCCTCGAGGACCCGCCGGCCGTCTGGTACGACCTCCGCCATGCACTGCTGCTGCCGTTCTGGCGGGCCCACCAGGGCGGCGTCGGCGCCGCCGTCGTCACCTGGCGGCAGCCCGGTGCCACCGTGGCCGAGCTCAGGAGCCTGGGCATCGGCGACATGCATGCGATCGCCCTGTGGGAGGCGCAGCTCGTCGGGGCGCTCGAGGCAGCCCGCGGGTTGCCCGTCCTGGGGGTCGACGTCGACGCGGCCGCGGATGATCCGGCTCGCTGGGCCGCATCGGCGGCCCGCTTCCTGGCCGACCAGGGGTTTCCGGTCGCCGACGACGGGGAGGAGCAGGCGGGTGCGGTCCTGCACGCCTCCTCGGATCTCTTGGCGGGCCTCGGCGGACCTGCCGACGAGGAGGAAGCGGCATCGGCCGGACGCATGGCGGCACCGCTGGCGCTGGTCACCGGCCCCCACCACCGGTGGGACCCGCACGGCAGCACCCACGCCGGGAGGTGGGCGGCGGCCCTGCTCGAGGCCCACCTGGCGAGCCACCGTTCGGCACATGGGGCGATCGACGCCTTGGCCATCACGGAGGACGCCGTCCGGGATGCCTCCTCGGCGGTGGCGGCCCTCGACTGGACGGTGGACCGCCTGGTCGAGGGCTGGGCGTCCGGGAGACTCACCGACGGCGGTCTCCCCACCCTCCCCGATTAGCCCCACTACCGTTCAGTTAGGACTACAGCGTTGTAGTTTGGGGGCATGCCCCGTGCTGGTTGGACGAAGCCCGTATCGGAACGTCGGTTGTCGGACCTGGTGTCGGTGGGCGTGCTGACCCGCACGTTTCCACCGGGTCTGGTCGACGAGGTCATTGCCGAGACGGGTAGGAAGGAGCAGCGACACCGATCACTGCCGGCCCGGACGATGGCGTACTTCGCCATCGGGATGGCGTTGCATTCGGAGGGCTCCTACGAGGATGTGCTGGGCCTGATGAGCGACGTGCGGGGGCCGAAACAGGACCGGGCCGCCAGCGTCATGATCCGGGGACATGCCTTCATCCAGAACCTTCGGCGAGGACACTACGAACTCGGGGCCGATGCACGTCCCGGACGTACCCTGGCAGCGGCGCTCGACGAGCTGGCGCTGGTGGTCTGAGCAGCGAATCCCCCGGGGACAGGTCGAAGCACGCCCGCCGATCAACCAACGCGACAGGGCCTCATTGAGCTCATTCACCAGTACCTACTCGTCACCTGGTCCGCTCGGCGCGCTATTCCGCATCCACACCTCCATGCTGCTCCAGGTCTATCGCTCATAGCGATCGGTGCACGAGCCCGGACAAGCGGAAGATTCGATGATCGCCACCGACGGGGGCCTGGATGAGCTTGAGCTCGTTGGTAACGAATCCAAAAGACAGTCCGGTGGCCGGGTCCGCCCAACCGCCCGAGCCGCCGAAGCCATAGTGCCCGAAGGCCGAGTCGGCCCGATACCGCTGCGCTCCGGCTCGGTGATAGCCCATGCGCCAATTCATCCGGATGCCGATGACCGCGTCGTGGGCTCTGGTCTGGACCTCGCTCAAGGTGCGAACCGTCTCCGGTGACAACAGCCGAACGCCCTCCACCTCGCCCTCGTTGGCGATGACCGCGTAGAGCTTGGCCAACCCATGGGCGGAGAGGAGGCCGTTTACCGACGGCATCTCCGTATTCAGCAGTGACGGCGACGGACCGGTGAAGAGCTCGTCGAAATGCGGAACGTAGAGCGCCTCGAGAAAGCGGCGGGTGAACTCCACTTTGCGGAGCGTGGGCATGGACCGGGCACTGGCGTCGGCAAAGAGGGGCGGCATGCGGCGCAAGGGCGGGGTCCGGCCCAGCAGCGGCGCGACTCGCCGCAAGCCGTCGGTCGGCATCCCGATGCCCAGGCCGTTGGTCTCGAGCGGATCGGCGAGTTCCGTGCGCACCAGGTCGGCCATGCCGAGCCCGGTGACTCTCCGGGCCAGCCCAGCCACGAGCCATCCGTAGGTGATGGCGTGGTAGCCGGGATGCCCTGGCCAAGGGTCGGGCGGCCGGGCCGCCAGCTTCTCCTCCAGGGCGAGGTGATCGAGCAGGTCCTCCGCAGAGCCGGCGAGATCGGTCATCGAGTGCAGGCCGGCCTGGTGGCTCATCAGATGGCGCACGGTGATGGACCCCTTGCCGGCTGCGGCGAACTCCGGCCAGTAGCTGGCCACCGGAGCCTCGTAGTCGATCAACCCGCGATCGGCCAGGCGATGGACGACAGTCGAGGCCACGCCCTTCGTAGTCGAGAAGGAGACGGTGACCGTGTCTCGTTCCCAAGGGCGCGACCGGGCGCGATCGGCAAACCCGGCCCATACATCCACCATGGGCTGGCCGCGCAATCGAACGCACAATGCTCCGCCACCTCTGCTGCCGGCATTGAACAATCGGCCGAAATACGAGGCGACGGGCGCGAATGCCGGATGTACATATCCTCGTACATCCCCCACGGGCGGCTCACTGTCGGTCACCTAGTGAGTCTGCCCGATTGAGGTCGCCGCCGCCCTCCCACCGCTGAAAGTCCGGGGCCTGCGCGTGATCGGGGGCACACGAAGATTCCCTCCGGCGGCGTAGCAGGGATGATCCGCGACTGGTTGCGCCTACAGCAATCTGGGAAATCGAGAGCACAGCGTGGGAGATGGCTCCGACAAAGGCGCAGATCGACCAGGTCAGGCGGGGACTGTCGCTACCCCACCACGGGGTGTCGACAGAACTGGCCGGGTCGCGTCGACAAGACTCCGGGCGGCCGGGGTGTTCGCCGGATCGAGGTGGTGTCGGGGACTGAACCATCCAAGCAGGTTCTGGGTCGACAGGCCCCGCTCGCGGCCGACACTCCCTCGTCGGCCCGTGATGCAGTCCCTACGCAGCTTCGGCGTTGTGATGCCGCCTTGGGACTGATCCACGAATACCCGCCGGTGGCCTGACCTGGCCGGATGACATTCTCGGCACCCACAGGGTCGATCGACTGAGACTTGGATGAGCGGAGACCCGGATCGCCTCACGCGGGCACGTGGTGGATGGCCCTCCAGTGTGTGACATCGTCCACGACCCGGCAGTTGCACATGACGCAGACTGGGGCTTGGTCCCTATCGATCGAGATGTGCTGCCAGCCGTCGACCGGAGAGTCGAGGGTGCGCCGGCGGCCGTTCCGATCACGACCGTCCAGCACACGCGCCGCCAGTGGTCTGAGGGCACCAGTGATGGCGACGATCGCAGTCGGGATGATCAGGTAGATCCGGTTCATTGCTCGTGCGGCCATGTCGCTCGACCGCATCCCACCTTTCATTGCGTGCCATTTCCCCGACGCACCACACGCCGAGAGTTGGGCGAGTAGTGCGTCGGGGAGAGGCTAAGTCGGTTCAGACTGGCCTGGGTGGATACTGAGCTCGGGCAGTTAGTCGACGAGCATCACCGGAGAGGTCCGGAGTTCGAAGGGCGCTGTTGCGTTGAGCGCGACCTCCCTCGACGGATTGGGCCTCGTGACGGGCCCTTGGTGTACGAGGCTGTCCGGATGCAGCATGGCCGCCTCGTCCGACCCATCCAGTCGCCCAGGTCAGCGTTCGCCGGGTTCCGGTTCCCGCCTAGGTCATCCTGCTCGCCATGCGCTGGTACCTGCGTAATGAGCTGTGCCACCCGGATCTCGAGGAGCTGCTCGCCGAGCGTGGTATCGAGGTCGACCACGTGACCCTGTTCCGATGGGTCCGGAGGTTCACGCCGCTGCCAATCGACGCGGCCCGGCCTTGTCGTCACAGCGTGGGTGCCCGGTGGCTTGTCGACGAGACCTACGTGAAGGTCTGCGGGTCCTGGCGATGCGTCTACCGAGCCGACGACCAGCACCGGCAGGTCATCGACGTGCTCGTGTCAACGAGGCGAGACCCGAAGGCCGCCACGAGGTTCTTCGAACATCCGATCGTCACCCAGCGCGAACCGGCTGAGGTCACCACCGACCGGGCCCACGCCTTGGCCCGGGGCATTTCGGACCTCCTGCCGGCTGCACTTCACGACACCACCCACTACGCCTACAACCGAGTCGAAGCTGATCATGGGCGCCTCAAGGCCAGGCTCCGCCCGAAGCGGGGCCTGGAACAGGACCGGATTGCCAGCGTCGTGATCCGAGGACATGCCTTCATCCAGAACCTGCGACGAGGCCACTACGAACCCGGGGTCGATGCACTTCCCGGACTCACCCTTGCCGCAGCATTCGACGAGCTCGCGCTGGTGGTCTGAGCCGCGAATCTCACCGGGCCTGGTCGGCCCGCGCCCGACCATCGGCCAATGCAACAGTGCCGTTCAGTCCCTCGTGCTGGAGATCCGAAGGGACCACCGCCATCGAATCGGAGGACCCCCACCGGTCACGGGACGAGTAGGCGCTCGCTGTGGTCACCATCGACCCCGGCTCTGCCCGCCGTCGACATCACGGTTCGGCAACGCCCTCGAACCACCGCACCGTGTCCCGGACCGAGTCCTCGAGCGGCCGCGGGTCATGGCCCAGCTCCGTGGCGGCCTTGGTCCCGTCGACGATCGGATCGTCGAGCAGGGTTCCGATCGACGCTGGGGTGAACGCCTCGGAGTGCACCAGGCGACCCACCCGCTCCCCGAGCGGGGCGAGGCTGCGTGCCATTCCACTGGGAAGTGCCACGAGCGGTCCCAGGTGACCGTTCAACCCGGCGGCCAGTCGCCCCAGGTGCATGGCCGTCGCCCGATGGCCTGGCAGGAGGTAGCTCTCCCCCGTTCGGCCGCGGACGAATGCCGACACCAGTCCGGCGACCACGTCGCCTACGTCGACCCAGTCGAATCCACCCTCCACCACCACGGGCAGGTGGCCGCGGGCGGCCTGGTCGATGATGGCGTTGATCCGCGACGGCCCGAAGTCGACCGGTCCGATGATGCCGGTCGGGTTGACGATCGTCGCGTCCAGCCCCTGGTCGATCACCTGCCGTACCGCGGCCTCGCCAGCCGCCTTGGACCGGTCGTAGACGGGCCGGTCGTGCTCGACCGACCTGGGGCTGTGCTCGTCGAGCCGGGGGCGTGAGCGCACCAGGTCGAAGGCGTGCACCGATGAGCAGTGGACCATGCGGGCCACCCCGGCGGCGAGTGCCCCCGCCGCCACCGTGGCCGGCCCGACGGTGTTGATGTCCCAGGCCAGCGGGTCCTGGCTCGCCAGGGTGATCTTGGCGGCCAGGTGGTAGACGAGGTCGGCGCCGGCGAGGCACGAGCCCACGGCCTTCGGATCGCGCACATCGCCCACCGTGTGGCACACGTCGGCCGGGTCCACCCCGATGGTGGGTCGGAGGTCCAGCGTCCGGACGCTCCATCCGCCCCGCAGCAACTGTCGGGTGAGATGCACGCCCACGAACCCGCTCGCACCGGTCACCACCACAGTGCCGGGAGTCACCGACTGGTCCGCTCCCACGGGGCCAGCCTATGCGGGCCCCGCCCGGGGTGCACGGAGGCGACGGACGTCTGTGACTTCCGACCCTGTCAGACGCCGATGACGGGGCGTACGCTCCCAGCGGGCCCGCAGACGGGAACGGCTCCTCGTCAGCGGGGTCGCGGAGGTGGCGACATGGTTCCCGAACTGGACACGGAGATCGAAGTGCTGACGAACCCGGCGGGCGATGCCGTGCCGTCACGGCCCCACCGGCTGCGGAACATCCTGCTCATCGTGGTCGGCGTGATCGCGGTCTTCCTGGGCGTCGCCGTCGGGAGCTTCCTGTCCAGGGCCCAGCCCGGGGCACGCTCGATCCGCTCGGCAGCCCAGGCGTTCGACGCCACCACCACCACCGTGCCGACACCCCGGGTCTTCGCCCTGCCCCCCGCCGGCGTCTACCGGGCGACCGGTGCCGGGTTCGAGCAGATCGCCGTGCCCCCCGACACCATCCACGACAGCACCGTCATGCCCGTGTCGGTGTCGTACCTGCCCGGTGGCTGCTGGCGCTGGCACCTCGACTACAGCACCGCCCATTGGCACGAGTACGACTTCTGCCCCCACGACGGGCGCCTCCTCCTGCAGAATCAGCAGAACTCCTTGACCTGGGACTTCGGTCTGACCTCGGTGACCAACCTGGCCCGGTTCGCCTGCGATCCGCCCAGTCCGATCGTCGTCGAGTCGCCGCAGCCGGGAGAGGTCTTCGCCCACCGGTGCACCGGCACCAACTCGGCAGCGTCCGGCACCAGCTCCGCCGCCGGCCCGGTGACCATCGTCGGGGTCCGCGGCGTCCGGGTGGGCACCCGCACGGTGCAGTCGATCGAGATGACCCGGCACCAGACCATCAGTGGCGGCCAGTCCGGCACTCTGGACGAGACCTGGTGGTTCGCCACCTCCACCGGGATGCCCCTGCAGGAGTCCCGGAACTACCACCTCACCACATCGTCGCCGATCGGTGACATCGCCTACACCGAGATCGGCAGCTGGCACCTCGACTCCATGGTCCCGGCCGTCAGCGGAAAGCAGGTGCCATGAGCACGGGAGACGATGCCGTGGTCGGCGCCCCGGACGAATGGGCCGACGCGGAGGAGGTCGTCGACGTGGTCGTCGTCGGCCTCGGTGCCGCGGGCACGGTGGCCGCCATCGAGGCCGCCGAGCAGGGGGCAAAGGTCGTGGCGATCGACCGATGGGGCCGGGGCGGCGCGTCGGCTCGCAGCGGCGGTGTCGTCTATGCCGGCGGGGGAACCGAGCAGCAGCGCGCCGCCGGGTTCGACGACGATGCCGACCGGATGCTTCGCTACCTCACCCTGGAAGAAGGCGAGGGCGCCGACGGAGCACGGCTCCGCCGGTTCTGCGACCGCAGCCTCGAGGACCTCGGGTGGCTGACGACGCACGGGGTATCGGTGCCGATGGGCTTCGACCCCGCCAAGGCCGTCGTCCCGGTCGATGACACGACCGGTCTCTACTTCTCGGGCAACGAGAAGCACTTCGCCGCGTCGGTCCCCGCCGTCCCCCGCGGCCACCGCGTCGCCGGTGCCGGCATGAGCGGCCGCGACCTGGTGGCCGACCTCCACCGGGCGGCCAACGCCGCCGGCGTGGACGTCCGTGCCCCGGCCAGACTGGTCCGCCTGGTCCGGGACGACGGCCGGGTGGCCGGGGTCGACATCCTCGTCCTGCGCACCGACCCCTTGACCCGTCTGCTCCACTCGATCGCCTACCGCCTCATCGACCTGAGCGGGTCCGTCCTGCGCCGGGTTCCCCGTCGCCTGAGCACCGCCGTCGCCGCCCTGGAGGAACGCCATGGCCGCAAGGTCCGTCTGCTCGCGCGGCAGGGCGTACTGCTGGCCACGGGTGGCTTCTCCTTCAACCACCAGTTGATGCACGAGGTCGCTGCTCCCTACGCGGGGGCGATGCCCCTCGGTACTCCGGGTGACGACGGTTCGGGGATCCTGGCCGCCCAGGACATCGGAGCCGCCGTCCGGCTCATGGACCACTGCGGGGCGTCGCGCTTCTACGCGCCGCCGGCGGCATTCGGTGCCGGAATCCTGGTCGATGCGGACGGTCAGCGAATCTGCGACGAGACCCTCTACGCCGCGACGCTCTCGGCTCGGATCGCCGAGCACGGCGGTCGGGCGTGGCTGGTGGTGGACGGAGCCACCCGACGCCAAGCTTGGGCGCAGGTGCGCGCCGCTCCTCAGCTGCACCGCCGACCACTGCGCCAGCTGCTCGACGGGAGGGCCAACCACATCGTCTTCATCCGGCTCTTCGGATCGATCAACCTGTTCGTGAACCGGACGATGGCACCTTCCGTGCGGGTCCTGGCCGGCAGGATCGGCGTCCCCCCCTCCGCGCTCGAGGCGACGGTCGACGAGTACGACGAGAGCGCTCGCATTGGCCGACCGGACCCCATGGGCAAGCCGGCCGAGCTGTTCCGACCCCTCGGCCCCGGGCCGTACGCCGCGGTGCCGTGCCACCTCGACAGCCTGCTCTTTCCGGCGCCGTGCATCACCTTGGGCGGGCTCGACGTCGATGCCGGCCAACGAGTGCTGCGTCCGGACGGCACGTTCATCGACGGCCTCTTCGCCGCCGGTCGCTGCGCCGCCGGTGTCACGTCGCGCAGCTACGTGAGTGGGCTGTCGCTGGCGGACTGCGTCTTCTCCGGTCGCACCGCGGGCAGATGCGTGACGGAAGCGGCAGTGTCCTGACCGCCGTGGAAGGCGGGATCAGCTCGTGGACATGCAGCCCGTCGATGGAGAAGCCAACCGGACTCTGCAGCCACGTCCTGGCCAGGCACGACAACCCGTAGGTGCCGAGAATGCCATCAAGGCGCGCCGAGCAGGACCCGCTGAGTCACTTCGTCATGCCGCC
>Ga0209048_10002201_pt1 | contig 19560 bp, 17 predicted proteins | sample FrelakmetCRP12CR_FD_187146 | JGI IMG/M metagenome (GOLD analysis project Ga0209048, IMG submission 187146) | Freshwater lake sediment microbial communities from the University of Notre Dame, USA, for methane emissions studies - CRP12 CR (SPAdes)... | ecosystem: Environmental > Aquatic >... | reverse complement strand
TAGGTGCAGGTGGGGCCATGCTTGCAGCGGCTCTAAAGGGAGTTGCAATAGATACTATCCGCATGAGAACTGAAGAACTGTGCCGAGAGATTTTTTAAGCATTTACTAAAAAATTGTGCTTCTAGGATATTATAAAATAATTAAAAGGTGAATTGCGTAGTGGAAGAAATTAAAAACAAGACCGAAGGCTTTGGAAGGCTACTAAGACTTTCTTATACATTGCAAGAGGACAGTCCTGTTCACAGAGGATTGAAGAAGCTGGAGATAACCCCAGTTAATCAGATTTCTGATGGGGATGATTACAACACTTATTACATCGCCCTAGAAAATCACTGCGGAACCCACGTAGATTCCCCCGCACATTTTTTGGAGGGAGGGAGAAAAATCTCCGAATATCAGCCAGAAGCTACTTTTTAGAAATCCTTTAATCTTGAACTGTTTTAAAAACCCAGGAGAAATAATAGACACTAAAGATGTTTCTAAAATAGAATTAAAACATTATGACTGCATTTTTATTCGTACAGGATTTTATAAATACAGAAATAGTAATTTGAAAACATTTTTAACTCTAAATCCTGGAATATCACCAGGAGCAATTGATTATTTACGAAAGAATTTTCACAATCTGTCTTGTTTGGGTATAGAATCCGTCTCTATTTCACGTTTTGGCTACAAAAATGAGGCAATTGAGACACACAAAACCGCCTTAAGTGAAAGAGAAGATTATGGAAAACCTTTACTTTTAGTAGAGGATTTGAATTTCCAGTCACTATCCAACGAAGAAATTACTGAGATTTTAGTTGTGCCCTGGCAAGTGGGAGGGATTGATAGTGCACCCTGCAGTGTCCTGGCCCGAATAAAGAATAAATAAAAATTATTCAGTGCCTTTTATTTCCAAACTAGGGACGGTTAAAGCTCTAAATTTTACAAGTATGTTATAACTTATTTCGTATAACTTATAAGTTATAACAGAAATTATAAATACGGATAATTTAATCAATCAATGTTAGCCAGCTGTAAACATCTTCTAATTCCCCTTTCAACAACTTAAAAAAGCGTTCCTGTATTTTCTTAGTTATTTTGCCCCGACTGCCTTTACCAATGTATATTTTGTCCACGGATCTTATGGGCGTGACCTCTGCAGCGGTACCAGTAAGAAATAGTTCATCTGCAATATAGAGCATCTCTCGGGGGATCTCCACCTCTTTTACCTCCAAATCAAGCTCCCGGGCCAGAGTGATGATGGAATCCCGAGTTATTCCTGCCAAGAGAGATGATGAAAGAGGTGGTGTGTGCAGAATACCATCCTTCACCAAAAAAATGTTCTCTCCGCTGCCCTCACTGACATGGCCACCGTAGTCCAGCATAATAGCTTCATCATAACCATTGAACACCGCTTCCATCTTCGCCAGCTGGCTGTTCATATAGTTAGATCCGGCCTTGGCCATGTTGGGCATGGTATCCGGGGCCATGCGTCTCCAGGATGATACACCCATATCCACCCCCTCGTTGATTGCGTTTTCTCCCAAATATTTCCCCCAGGCCCAGACAGCTATTACGGATTCTACCGGACAGTTCAGAGGGTAGACTCCTAACTCGCCATAACCCCTGAAAATCACAGGGCGGATGTAGCATTCCCTGAGTCCGTTGATCTTAATTGTGTCTTGGATGGCCTTACAGAAATCTTTCTTTTTGTATGGTATTTCCATCCGGTAGATTTTGGCTGAATTATAGAGACGGGCCACGTGTTCCTTTATTCGGAACACAGCAGGTCCATTTTTAGTGTAATAACATCGGATCCCCTCAAAAACACTAGACCCGTAATGAACGACATGAGATAAAACGTGCACGTTTGCTTCTTTCCAGTTAACGAACTCTCCGTTGAACCATATTTTTCCTGACTCTTCAAAGGCCATAGCAATACCTCCTGTTTTTCTATGGTTCAACTACCTAAAAAGCTTTATAAACACCAAGATTTCTATTGGTTTTTGTAAAATAATCAGCTTAAAGCGCGTAAAATGGGAATTGGAAAAAGTATATATTATACTCCCACCAATATTGAACTCTGGGCCGGTGGTCTAGGGGTATGATACCTCGCTTACAACGAGGTGATCAGGAGTTCGAATCTCCTCCGGCCCATTTAACTATCTCAAATACTATTTTTATAGATTTAAAATTAAAAAAATCCTTATTAAATTCCTATCATAAGATTTAAATCTTAAGTTTTATAAAGTTAAGGCCGTCCTAAGGGCCGGTGGTCTAGGGGTATGATACCTCGCTCACACCGAGGTGATCAGGAGTTCGAATCTCCTCCGGCCCATATTATCGATTATTCTTTTGAATTTTTGGTTTACAATACTTAATAATTGAAGCTTCATTAGAGGTTACAATTCACGATATTTGACTTCGTCTAGGCTGGTCCAATGATGATTTCAAGATCTTCCTTGATGATGTCAGCATCTCACGTACACCATCTAAATGAATCCATCTGGTTTGGTGATTTAAATCCCCTAAAATTAGAAGTAAGTCCTGAAATTATGAATAACATATCAATAGCGTATAAGATATCTACAGAGTATCATCAGGCAGAGGTTAGCCAATTCCGTCCACCCAGCAAGGTTGGCAAAACTGAGGTTCATTAAACAATGTGATAGATGATCAGGATCACATAGATCACTAGGGATACGAAGAACACGATGGTCCCCTTGACTAGTGTGGTTGTCAAATCCCTTTCAAGGGCTAATACCAGTCCGTATGAGAGTATGACAGAGAATATTATTTTTGAAATGCCCAGAATAGCGGTGTTCTGGTATCCGAAACTTACAATATAGGTCAAAACTGAGGAGAGAAGTAGTACAATTATGATTAGAGAGATAGTGTTGGATAATATGGGCTTAACTTTGAATTCTGGGAGAGAATAGGATCTACCACGACTACCACTACCCCTGTTCAAGCTCTTTCTTCCCCTACTGAAAAAGCTTGAAGTACTTTTTGATAAAGAGGATGTGGAGGTTGATGGCGTGTTTGCTCTTGTTACCTCCACATCATCTTGGTTGTAATCAGAATCATCTTCATCTAAATTTCCTTCATCTAAATCTATTCTATGGTTGGAAAATTTTTTCGCCAGGACCATTAAACCATCTTTATCTATGATTTTGATGTTGCGGCGGCTCGCATAGTTCGTGGCGCTGTTGGTGAAGTAAGAGGTGGTGACCACCACTATCTTGGAGGCCTTGAGGGTTTTCCCTACCAATTCCATTTCTTTTAGAACGTCAAGTCCTACTTCCCAGCGGTCATCGTAGTTTTTACATGCTACAACAACTCCGACGTCCCCCAAGACGGTGGGTAGAACTCCATAAATGTCGATTATATGTCTGGAAGTTTGGAAGTTTCGGTAGACTTTGAAGCCTGATTCCTCCATTACCCTTGCCATGAAGCGGATTAATCTGTTTTTATCCATTTGACTCACCTTTACCGAGGTGATTTAACATTGCCGAATATTATCATTATTTAATAGATGACGTTATTTGTTTTCTACTTCTTTATACTTAAAACTGTTCCTCTCTCCTATTAACTTGTCACACAAACTATTTAGAGGTGAAGCTATAAATTGGCATACATGAGCATCCTTATCACCAATGATGACGGTGTCAACTCATCCGGGATTATGGCCGCTAAAAAATCAGTAGAAGACCTAGGAGAAACACTAGTAGTGGCGCCAGCAACTCAACAAAGTGGGATTGGTCATGCTTTAACCCTTTTTGAACCAGTGAGAGTTACTTCAATCAAGTTAGCCGACGGAAGTGACGCACATTCAGTTTCAGGGACCCCGACCGATGCAGTTATCATTGGAATCTTCCAAATTGCCGAAAATATACCCGAACTAGTCATATCAGGCATAAATATTGGAGAAAACCTGGGAAAATCTGAATTGACAACCTCTGGAACTATAGGGGCGGCTATGGAAGCTGCGGTCCATGGTATCCCTGCACTGTCCGTATCCTTACAGGTAACAAGAGGTGATATTAAGTTTCATGAAGGACATGTGGATATTGACTTTTCGCATGCTCAGAAAATGACGCAAAGGGTGGCGGGCACGATTCTCAAAAATGGCCTACCTGAAGGAGTGGATTTTCTCAACCTAAACATCCCTTCCCACCCCATAAGTGATGATATACTGCTCACCCGGTTGGGGCAGAGGATGTACAGTATCCATATTCAAGAACGTCTTGATCCCAGAGGAAGGCCGTATTACTGGATAGACGGAGTTTCTATTGAAGATGATCAAAAGGGAACTGATGTACACAGCCTAAAAACTGAAAAATGCGCTACTTTAACTCCCATATCTCTAGATGCTACCGCTTCCTTGGATCTTATGGAAGTTTGGAGTAACAATTTAAATAAGAATTAGGTGACTAGAAACCAATATTTTTGTTGTTTCTATTAGTTTTATTGATTTGTGGTGTTTTATATACTTTTTAAGTTTTTAGCGGACTTTTCAATGCCTTATGTTTAACCTACCAAATCTAAAGTTAATTTTGAAAATTGATGAGGTTTTTCAGTCCTTTAATAGCGTTTTAATAGATTCAACGTCTTAAATATTTCTACTGTAGAAGAAAAAACCAGCACGATTTCTGCAAAAATAAGTGAAATTTTTCTACCGTAGAATAAAAAATTTATTATAGAAGATATTCTATATGGAAGATCCAATGAAACCGCTTGATTCTCATGGCAAGTCTCTTTCTGTGGGAAATGAGGTTTTATATCTTGGAACTCATACCTATGGAAGAGTTGAAGAAATCTCTATTACAGATGGAGTTAGTTGGGTTAAAATAGATACTACTGGTCTTTATTATCGTTCAGAATATTTGGAGCACACAAAAATCCGAAAATCAGTGGACTCGATGATATCCAAAAAAGAGCAAGTAATACAAAAAATAACCCGCTCCAAGCAGACTCACCAAACTCACGAAGGAAAAATTTCAGATTATCCAGATGGGCCTGGATACGGGGGAGGGTGAATAAATTGAATTCATGTTGAATTATTTACAGACTATTATTCCCAGAATATCTTCAGCACCATTAAAAACAGCCCTAGCAATCTGAGCACTGCCCAAGGATCCTGAAGTTGGTGGAAGCAACACTAATTCGCCAATATCATCAATTTTATTCTTCAAGCTACCGTAGAAGTCGAATGGATCCCGCATAGATCCTACCGATCCGGTAATCACCACTCCATCCATTTCGCAGGTTGATATGCCGGCCAGACCCCATATTTCCATGGCTATGGTCAGTAACATGGTTTCTAGGGACAGTTCAGCCTTAGGATCTCCTTCTTGGTACCTTTTCATTACAAGATCCTTGGTATGGGATACCTTTTCATCTAAAATACCAGCCACCTTCACCGCTCCCGCATGGGAAAAGCACTGGTTGGCGGTTAGTAACCCATCATCTATATCCCTGATCATTTTTAAATCAAGAGGGCCATGCATTATGCCCATAGCCCCTAAGCAGGCATCAATAGCTCCTCTAATTTTTCCATTCTCAATCAGAATACTGACTGTGTTGGAGCTGATATCTGATACTATAAAATTTCTAAAACCGGTTTCAAGATAAGCATTGTATGTTATGCTGACCTTTTCTGCACTGGCATGGTGCGAATACGCGGCTCGGAAGCGGGGATCCAATGAAGGGGTCGCTTGGTGCAGGCCTGGTATGAGAACAGTGGGAATCCCTGAGTTCTCTAGCTCCTCATAAACAGCAGTTCCACCTCCGGTTACTTTACCAGCGCCATTGATGGAGAGAATTCCTCTATTCTTAACCATTTCAAGTGGGGTAATCTTGTTTAAACCGTCTCCCATGGCATAAGTTATGGCCATAAGCTGAATTGAATCCAGTTCCACTCTATTGGAGAGTTCGATAATGGTGGAAACCTCTCCTCTTGATAGTTCATCCCTTCCTATCTTAAAGTGAATTGGTTTATCTTCCAATATGCTGAAAGAGACACCAGTTGTGCCATGATCCATCCCTACAAAGACCATAATTCACCTATAAGTAGAAAGGACGGTGGAAAAAAAAGATTATTTCTCAAGTCCACAAAGCTTTCGCAGCTTCTTACCCTCTTTTTCGATTTCAAGTTCGCTTTCGAGGTCTTGCATCCTATTGAGCATTGGTCTTCCTGCTTGATTCTCTAGAGCCCATTCCTTCGCGAATTTTCCGGTCTGTATTTCTTCCAGGATTTTTTTCATCTCTTTTTGGGTTTCTTCGGTGATGATCCTTTGTCTACGGCTGAGTCCTCCAAATTCTGCCGTGTTACTCACATCATTCCACATTCCTGCGAAACCTTTCTGGTAGATCAGATCTACTATAAGCTTTAGCTCGTGACAGGTTTCAAAGTAAGCCAGTTCTGGTTGGTATCCTGCCTCTATTAGGGTTTTAAAACCAGCTTTTATCAGTTCAGTGACTCCTCCACACAGCACGACTTGTTCACCGAATAAGTCGGTCTCTGTTTCCTCTTTGAAAGTTGTTTCCAGGACTCCTGCCCGGGTTAAACCGCTTCCTTGTCCCATTGCCAGAGCCACTTGCAATGCATCTCCAGTGTGGTCTTGTTCTACAGCCACTAAGCCAGGAACACCGAATCCTTCCAGATACTGCTGGCGTACCATGGAACCGGGACCTTTAGGTGCGATCATGGTTATGTTAACGTTTTTCGGTGGGTTTATGTACTGGAAGTGGATGTTATACCCGTGAGAGAAGCTTAGGGTGTTATCTGCATTAAGGCCGTCTTTTATGGATTTTTTGTAGACTTGGGCTTGTATTTCGTCGGGGATTAGTATGTGGATCACATCAGCTTCTTTGGCTGCTTCTTCAACGGTTAGAACATACATGCCATCATCAATGGCTGATTCCCAGGAGTCACCCCCTTTTCTTAATCCTACTACCACATCTAGACCGCTCTCAGACATATTCCGGGATTGGGCCATGCCCTGACTTCCGTAACCAATAACTGCCAATGTCTTGTCCTTTAATATATCCATATTCACGTCTTTTTCATAGTAAATATTCATATGGGTCGCCTCTTTTAAAATTCAAAAGAAATACCCGCGTTAGGGTATAAAAGAAATTATCATTATGTCTAATGTTAGGGAATTTCATTTATAAAGTTTGTCCCGAACAAATATCTTTAAATAGGATTTTTAGGTCCTATGATGGGAAAAGAAGAAAATAATTTTTAGAATGTTGATTGCATTGGTAATAAATTCTAAATAGTCTTCGAACCTCGTGAAATTGCAGTGGGTCCTGTTCTGGCAATTTCTTTGATACCATAGTTACGTAGGAGGTCGATTAGGGCGTCAATTTTATCCTGGGTTCCGGTGATCTCTATGGTTAGGTTTTCAGGACCGGCGTCGATAATTGTGCCTCTGAAGATATTAGCATACTGCATTATCTCTGAACGTGCCCGTTCAGTTGTTGCATGGGTTTTAATCAGGCACAACTCTCTTGTAACTGTTCCTTCCGGATCTAGGTCCCTTACCTTGATTACCTCGATGATTTTATTTAGCTGTTTGGTGATTTGTTCTAAGACCCTCTCATCACCATGGGATATTATAGTCATGCGGGCCATACCATCCTGTTCAGAGGGGCCAACGGTAATGCTGTCGATGTTAAAACCTCGTCGTGTAAACAGGCCTGACACCCTTTGCAGTACTCCAGGGCTATGTTGAACTAGGGCGCTGATGATGTGGTTCTTTTGCTCATTCATCCGAGTTACCTCCCTTCTCCTGGGCCGATGGCCGGTAAGGTATCTCATCAGGATATTCCCTTTCCACTTTATACTCACCTATCATCTCGGTGAGGCCACAACCAGGTGGTACCATAGGCAAAAGCTCTTTAGGATCAATTATAACGTCGATAAGTGTAGGTTCACCAGATTCCAGGGCTACTTTGAGGGTTTCTTTCATTTCACCGGGACGTTCCACTTTGTAAGCGTTGATTCCAAAAGATTTTGCCAGTTTCACGAAGTCGGGCACGGCTCCCAGATGAGTGTGGGATAAACGTTCTTCGTAGAATAGCCTTTGCCATTGGGCTACCATTCCCAAATAGCGGTTGTCCAGAACACAAACTACCACTGGAATGTCGTATTCCTTAATTGTGGCTAGGTCTTGGCTGACCATTAGGAAACCCCCGTCTCCACATACTGCTACTACGTCCTGTTCTGGCAGTGCCACCTTTGCCCCCATGGCTGCTGGGAACCCGAATCCCATGGTACCCAATCCTCCTGAGGATATGAAGGTTCTAGGATTTCTGGTAGTGAAGTAGTGGGCCATCCACATCTGATTCTGCCCCACATCGGTGGTAACTATGGTTTCATCAGTAATGGCTTCAGATATCTCCTTTATAACTTGTTGAGGTTTCAGAGGAGCTTCGTCAAATGAAAGACGAGGCATACAGCTCGCCCTGAAACTGCTCACATAATCTGCCCAATCACTGGTTGGACGGGTTTCGGTCCGTTTTATGACTCTTAGTAGGTGGGAAAGGATGATCTTGGCATCTCCAACAATGGGGATGTCAACATCCACATTTTTACCTATTTCTGCAGGATCCACGTCTATATGAATGATTTTGGCGTTAGGTGCGAATTTAGTCACATCTCCAGTGGTTCTGTCTGAAAAGCGACATCCAATGGCTATGAGACAGTCACATTCGTCAACCACCAGATTTGATGCCTTTCTACCGTGCATGCCCAGCATACCAAGTGCCAGGGGATTGTCTTCTGGAAAACTACTCTTACCCATCAAAGTGGTAGTAACAGGGGCCCTAACAAGCTTTGATAGATCTTGCAATTCTTTTGAAGAATCAGAGAGAATAACTCCACCTCCAGCCAGGATTACAGGCTTTTTAGCATTGATAATATGTTCAGCAGCTCTTTTAACTTGGCGAGGATGGCCCTTTTGAGTGGGTTTGTAACCAGGCAAGTCAATTTTAATTTTAGAAGGGTATTCCAGTTCCTCTTCTTGTACGTCTTTAGGAAGATCCACCACTACTGGACCGGGTCTACCAGTTCTAGCTATGTAAAAAGATGATTTTATCATTTGAGGTATTTCTGAGGCGGCCATGACTTGATAACTGTGCTTGGTAATGGGCATGGTCATGCCTATGGTGTCTACTTCTTGAAAGGCGTCATTACCAATTAGGGGGGTAGCAACTTGACCAGCTAGAGCCAACATGGGTGATGAGTCCATATATGCGGTGGCGATCCCAGTAACCAGATTGGTGGCTCCTGGTCCAGAGGTACCAATGCAAACTCCTACTTTACCTGAAGCACGTGCGTAACCGTCTGCAGCGTGGGCGGCACACTGTTCATGTCTTACTAGTATGTGTCTGAGGTCTGAATCGTAAATTACATCGTAGAGGGGAAGTAAAACTCCTCCAGGATACCCGAAGACGACATCCACCCCCTCATCGGTTAGTGATTTTATTATGGCTTGACTGCCCTTCATATAAACACCTTAATTGAACTTTACATACTTTAAGTTTAGATTTGCTATCATAAAAATCCGGGATTAGTCTATTATATTGCGGTTTTTAATTTTCATGATATATGTATTTGTATGTAAATTATCCAAAATGTAACCAAGTCACTCACTAAAAGCCATTATTGATATGGTTAAAAATTAAAGATGTGGACAGTAGAATTAGGAGGACTGTTATGAAGATTCTTGTTGTAGGGACAGGAGCAAGGGAACATGCTATTTGCCAGGCGCTTCATGAGGAAGCTGAACTTTATTCGATTATGAGTAACAGAAATCCGGGAATAGCTCGGATATCCCAGTATCATCTTGGAAGCGAGATGAACATAGAGGGGGTGAAAAAATACGCCCTCAAGGAGAAAGTAGACATCGCCATTATAGGACCAGAAGCACCTCTGGGGAATGGAATTGTTGACACCTTGCAGGAGGCAGGAGTGTCTTGTGTAGGGCCTACACTGCAAGCAGCACGGATTGAGACCGATAAAGCTTTTATGCGAGATTTATTTGAAAATCATCGCATTCCGGGGTCCATTGTTTACAGAGTCTTTGATAATGTAGATGATGCCAGCCAGTTCATTGATGACTTTGGAGAGGATGTAGTGGTAAAACCTGTTGGTTTAACAGGTGGTAAGGGAGTCAAAATCATGGGTGAACATCTTCAAGATGCTCAGGAGGCTAAAGACTACGTTAAAAAGATCATAGATAACAAGATCGGCGGCCACGCCCGGGCAGTCATAGAAGAACGCCTGATAGGTGAAGAATTCACGGTACAAGCCCTGGTAGATGGACATCATCTGGTGCCAATGCCTGCAGTTCAGGACCATCCGCATGCTTATGAGGGAGATCAAGGACCTATAACTGGTGGGATGGGTTCTTATTCAGAAAAAGATGGTCTTCTACCCTTTATGGATAATAAAACTTATGAAACATCTATTAAAGTGATGAAAGACACCATTAAGGCAGTTAAAAATGAGGTAGGTCCTTATAAGGGGGTGCTTTACGGTCAATTCATGCTGTGCAGGGACGGACCAAAATTAGTAGAATACAATGCACGTTTCGGAGACCCCGAGGCCATGAACGTCCTACCCCTCCTGAAGACCAGTCTGGTTGATCTATGCCAGGAAATAGTGGATGGCAATCTTAAAAAGGCAGATTTCAAATCAAAAGCCACGGTATGCAAGTATCTAGTTCCTAATGGTTACCCCGAAAGCGGAAAAGCTGGTCAAATAATTCAAATCCAAGAAGATAAAATAAAAGGAGAGGGTGGTATTGTTTACTATGCAGCAGTAAACCAAGATGATGGACAGATATATACCACTTCCTCCCGGGCCCTGGCTTTGGTCACCACAGGTGACAGTATTAATGATGCCGAGAAAAGATGCGAAAGAGCGACCCAATATGTAAAGGGAGATCTCTACCACCGTAAGGACGTGGGCACAGAAGAACTCATCCAAAAGCGCATCAGGCACATGGAAGAAATTAGGGGAGAATAAAGTTAGTCAGAGAAAATCAGGTAAATTATAATCTTTCTTTTTCTATTTTTTTCTCCATATTACACCAAATATTTTAAGTATATCCTCTGGAAAATAATTTATCTTCACTCGAAATAAATTGGAGATGAGAGTTAATGAAACATCTCTTATCGGTACTAGATGCACAAGACCAAGTATGGAATATATTAGAAGAGGCTGAAGCCTTTAAAAGTGGAAAAGCTCAAAATAAACCACTTAAAGGAAAAACATTAGCCATGGTGTTCGAAAAGGCTTCCACCCGAACCAGGATATCCTTTGAGGTTGCCATGTTCCAGCTTGGCGGATTTGGCCTATATCTCTCTGCTTCTGACCTACAGTTGGGTCGGGGGGAGATGATCGAGGACACTGCCAGGGCCATGAGTCGTTACGTAGATGGAGTGATGATAAGGGCCAAAAAACACGAGGACCTATTAAAATTCGCTAGTTTCTCAAAAGTACCAGTTATAAATGGTCTTACAAATCTTGAACACCCCTGCCAGGCACTTACCGATATTTTCACAGTCAAGGAAAGGAAAGGCAATTTAAATGTCCATATGGCCTTCTTAGGTGACGGAAACAACGTTTGCAACTCATTACTATTAATTGCACCCCTAGTAGGCATGGATATCACAATAGGTTGCCCATATGGCTATGAACCAGATTCTAATATTTTAAAACAGGCTATTAAACTAGCCCACATTTCAGGTTCCAGAATAGAGTTAACCAGTAACGTATCTGATGCAGTGAATGGTGCTGATGTAATCTATACTGATGTTTGGGTCAGCATGGGGGATGAAGATGAGGAAGCCCAACGCATAAAGGATTTCCAGGACTACCAGGTAAATCAGAAAATACTCAAAATGGCTGACAAGGAAGCCATGGTAATGCATTGCCTCCCAGCAATTAGAGGGCAAGAAATTACAGAAGATGTACTGAATGGTCCCAAATCTGCTGTTTGGGACCAGGCCGAAAACCGCTTGCACGTTCAGAAAGCTATACTCAACAACCTTTTAGGAAAAGGTTGATTAAAAAACATAAACTTTTTTAATTATCATCTTTAAGGGATCAGTTTTAACTTTATTTAGAATTAAACTTTTTATAAAGTTTTGATCAAGTTTTTATCACATTGAAACTGGTGCATCAATTCCTAGCAGATTTAAACAGTTTTTCAGGGTGATCCTGGATTTATCCACAAGAATAAGCCTGAAAAGCTCCTTATCTGATCCTATTACTGGCATTGATTTATAGAATTTATTGAAAGCACCTGCCAGTTCCATGGCATACTGGGCCACCGGATGAACCCGCAGTTCACGGGCTGATCCCTCAACTACACTGCTAAATCGAGCTATAGTTTTTAGTAGTCCGATCTCCAAGGAATCTAGATCATCTAGAGATGTTTCCTCATTTGATAGAGATGCATCAAATTCATTTGCTTTCTCAAGTAACTTGCAGGCTCGGGCGTGGGCGTACTGTATGGAAGCGCATCCCCTTTCAAAGCTTAAAGCTTCATCCCACTTGAATACTATGTGCTTCTCTGGAGATAATCGGGCTATGTAGTAACGTATGGCGCCTATACCAATGATTTCTGCGATTTCAGCCTTTTCGGATTCAATTAACTCTGGTTTCCTCTCTTCGAGTTCATGTAGAGCCCTTTTAACGGCTTCGTCCATCAATTCATCCACGCTGATGAAAATCCCCCTACGAGTAGACATGGAACCTTGTGGGAGGGTTATGAACTCGTAAAAGATAACATTTGGAATTTTACTCCCGATTAATTCAAGAGCGATGCTTAGCTGGTCGATTGCCAGTTTATGGTCTGAACCCAGGACGTCCACCACTTTGTCAGCATTTTCGGATTTCTGTAGGTGATATGCTAGATCCCGAGTGGAATATAGGGATGTTCCATCTGAACGAGTGAGTATGAGTTCTTTTTCTAAGCCGTAATCCTTCAAATCGAGGTAAAGTACCTCGTTTTGATGTGTGTGTCCCTCTAGAGCATTAAGAATATTCTGTACTGAACCATCCCTGACAAAATCGCTTTCCCAAACGAAAATGTCATGTTTGATTTGCAGCCTCAGTGAAGTTTTTTTCACTCCCTCTAGACAAGTTGAAACAACGCTTTTGAATTTTTTTTCAAGTTCTGGCGGGTTATCCTGTTCATAAGTCTTCAAAATTGAATCTATCTCTGATTTAATTTCAGGATTAGCCTTTAATTCTTGATTAACCCTCAAATATAGTTTTCCAATGGTAACATCTGGTTTATCGTCCGGATGTATTTCAAAATCTAGGTTTAAAAGGCCCCAGACTATCATGGCTATCTGACGTCCCATATCGTTGACATAGTACTGAGTTTCCACCACATAGCCGGCTGTGCTGAGAATCCTTGCAAGTGAATCACCAATTATTGCGTTTCTAATGTGTCCGATGTGCAGAGGGCCGTTTGGATTGGCTGAAGTGTGTTCCAGAATTATTTTTTCGCCTTTTTCTTCCAGCCTGCCATAGTTTTCATCTACTGAAGTGAGTAAAAGTTTTGAAAATTGTTTGTAATCTAAATAGAAGTTAATGTAGGGACCTCTAGTTTCTACTCTATTAAAAACGGATGGAATCTCAATAAATTCGCTTAGTTTCTGAGCTATTTCTAATGGTGAAGTTTTTAGCGTCCTTGCTAGCTGAAAGGCTACTGTGGTTGCTAGATCTCCCATGCTGGGGTTAGGTGGTTCCTCGAACGTCAAATCTGAGGGAACTTTCCAGCCTAGGTTTTCAATAGCTCTTTGCACGGTTTTAACGGCTTTTTCTTCCAATTTTCTGTACATGACTTACCTGAGATTGAATTATAGCTTAATCCATAACTAAATTTATTGATAAAATGAATAAGGGTCTAGAATTATAGTCCCCGAATCCAAAGAGTTATGTAACCTATTTTAGGAATAACTACTGGTTGAGTCCCAAGGCTCACGACTTTGGCCTGCACTTGTTCTGTAGATACTAAAGCAGGGTCTTGTCTAGGATTATTATCACCTTTGGTCACGTAATATGTTTTCCCGTTAGCAGTTTGGCCAATGGCAATGATGCGGTGTATCACTGGTTCTGGGAACCAGATAGCATGATAAATGATGATGTCTCCAACCTTCAGATTATTAGGGGTGATTTCTTCCAGTCCCAAGAAGTTACTTTTCTCGATTAAAACCACATCTCCACGGTAGAATACAGGTTCCATACTCCCAGATACAACTACATTCAAATGTTGGGCCATGATAATTCCCAAAATAATGATAACGATGTAAGTGGCAATTTCTCGAGCAATAGGCTTTCCATTACCATTCTGTGAATTTTTTTGGCTAATTTTTGAGGAGTTTTTTGGTTTTTTGGCCATTTGACTACACCTATCTGAGTACAGCCCCTTCATCAGCGGAGCTTGCCAGTTTTCGGTAACGAGCAAGCCAACCTTTTATTGACTTCTTAGGATGTTCGACTTCATCGAGCCTTCTTTCTATTTCTTCTTCAGAAACCATCAAGTCAAGCTTTCTCTGGGCTATATCTATCTTTATAATGTCATTGTCTCTTACTGCGGCTATTGGCCCATTTTCCATAGCTTCAGGAGACACATGACCTATGCAAGGTCCTCTAGTTCCTCCGGAGAACCTTCCATCAGTTATAAGGGCCACAGATCCGATTTTCATGCCAGATATGGCTGAGGTAGGGTTGAGCATCTCACGCATGCCCGGACCACCCTTGGGTCCCTCATAGCGTATGACAATTACGTCTCCTTCCTGGATCTTTCCCTGAAAGATGGCTTTTACACACTCTTCTTCGCTGTTAAAGACTCTGGCAGGTCCTTGATGTAGCATCATTTCCTGATCCACTGCAACTTGCTTCACTACAGATCCTCGTGGAGCTAAATTGCCTTTTAAAATGGCTATTCCTCCTTCTTTGTGGATCGGATCATCAGGGGAACGTATCACGTCACTATCAAGCACTTCAGCCGCTTTGATGTTTTCCTTAAGGGTTTTTCCCGTACAGGTGAGCACATTTAGGACAATTTTGTCATCCAGCACCTTTAAAACGGCGGGTATGCCTCCTGCTTTATCTAGGTCCAGCATGGTGTGTTTTCCTGAAGGGCTGATGGCAGTTATATGGGGAACCTCCCTACTTAGATGGTCGAAAATTTCTAGGTTGATTTCCACTCCTTTTTCCTTTAATTCGTAGGCTATGGCAGGAATGTGTAGTGCTGTGTTGCTGGAACCTCCCAGTGCCATGTCCACGACCACTGCATTCTGGAAGGCATCTTGGGTCATGATCATCGATGGGGTGATATTTTTATCCAGTAGTTCTAGGATTTTTTCTCCGGACTTACGAGCTATTTGTATCTTCTTGGAGTCCACTGCATGGGTGGTGGCGCAATAGGGAAGGCTCATTCCCATGGCTTCAGTGAGGCAAGCCATGCTGTTAGCGGTGAAAAGACCAGCACAAGATCCTGCACCAGGACAGGCGCATCGTTCCAACTTATCAAGCTCTTCTTCAGTCATTTCACCAGCTGAAACCTTACCAACCCCTTCGAAAACATTAATAAGATCAACTGATTTCCCTTGGTACTCTCCAGGAAGCATAGGACCTCCAGTGACCACTATAGATGGTATGTCTATCCGGGCAGCTGCCATAAGCATACCTGGCACGATTTTATCGCATGTTGGCAGGAGTACTAGTGCATCTAGGCTGTGGGCTTGAGCCATACTCTCTACTGTATCTGCCACAATTTCCCTGGAAGCCAGAGAGTAACGCATACCATCGTGATTCATTGCAATTCCGTCACAAATAGCCATGGTGTTGAATTCAAATGGAACTCCTCCCGCCTGGCTTATTCCCATTTTAATGGCTTCTGCAACTTGTCTCAAGTGAATGTGGCCGGGAACTATTTCGGTAAAACTGTTGGCCACACCAATAAACGGTCTTTCCATCTCTGCATCAGTTACACCGCAAGCCCGTAGTAGGGAACGGTGGGGTGCCCTCTGCACACCCTTTTTTATGGTATCGCTTCTCATCTTATCACCTGTAATCTGGAAATCAATCTTTTTTAATAAAACTGACATTTGACTTATGGGGCCTAAGACTTTTAAAGACTATCTATGTGACTCACTATAAGCTGGCTACAAGTAAATTTCATGTATCACTAAATCGGGGGTTCTTTGTACATCTTTACTGGTATTTTTTGATATTTAAAAAATGTTATACTTTGAATAATTAATATAACGATTCATAATCTTAATTGAATAATAATTTCTCATTATTTTTTCAGTTGCACCTTTAATCTGCTGCATCAATAATTGACTATTTAATTCTTCTTTAAGCATTGTCAAACTGATGAATATAAAATGCGTTATAAACCTTGGTCTTAGTTTCAATAAATCAAAAAACCTCTGGATTAGTGGGGAGCCATGAAAAAATAAAGGGTTTTAAGTGCTCGTGTCCAATTGTAGAGCTAAATGAAAAGATAAGTCAGACTAATTACGAATAAAGACCAAAACATTGAATTCGTAAGGTAATATATAAGCACTTAGTTTGAAGATGTTTGCTACCATTTTGAGGATTTATTGGTCAATAATGTTATTATAACAGTAATAAGGCCATAAAACATTTATTTTTTATTATTGTTTGAACTTTTAAGATTTATATAATTAGATTATGGGGAACTTATAATTGTGAAGTTCATATTATCCCTCTTAGGTAGTTTATAAATAACAGCAGAATGAATTTTACTTTTAGTGTATTAGGTGGTAACATGCATATACTATTAATTCATTCTGATCATCTGAAGTATCAGACCAAATCCAAAACTAGGATCGCCGAAGAAATAAGCGATGAGAAGAAAAAAGGCGAATTTGACAATGCATTGGTGGTTTTCACCGCTGTAGAAAAGGAAGATGAGGAAAATCTTATTGAAGTGGTTGAAAAAGCTGCCTTAGAAATAGCCGACGTAAACGACAAGGTAAAGGCAGATATTGTGGTAATTTATCCTTATGCTCATCTCAGCTCATCATTGGGCTCTCCTGATGCAGCTAAGCAGGTTCTAAAGGACCTGGAATCCCAACTGGAAGGGATGGGTCTGGCAGTATTCCGAGTTCCATTTGGATGGTACAAGTCATTTGAGGTTTCATGTAAGGGACATCCCCTATCTGAACTGTCAAAGAGCATAACTGCCCAGAAGAAGGTTCAAAACAAGAAACAGGTGGTGAAAACCTCAAAATTTTATATTTTTAGTGAAGGAGAGCTATTAGACCCGGAAAAATATAATTACCAGAACGATGACTTGAGAAAACTTGTTGACTCCGAATTGGGACAGTCGGAATCCTCAGGAGATGAACCACCACACGTTAAACTGATGCGTGAGAAGAAATTGGCTGATTACGAACCATCGGCTGATGTGGGACATCTTAGATGGTATCCTAAGGGTCGACTTCTCAGAGATCTCTTGGCAGACTACGTATACCAATTGGTGACCGATCGTGGTGCCATGCCTGTGGAAACACCCGTTATGTATGACCTGGCTGATGATGCCATCCGGGTGCATGCTGAGAAGTTTGGAGAACGCCAGTACCGGATGGGAGGAAAGAAGGAGCTGATGCTCCGCTATGCCTGTTGTTTCGGAGCATTCCGAGTTTTATCAGACTCATTTTTAACTTGGAAAAATCTTCCAGTGGGCATATACGAGTTATCGACCTACAGCTTCCGTTTGGAGAAAAAAGGAGAAGTTGTGGGACTTAAGAGACTTAGAGCATTCACCATGCCTGATTTGCATACTGTATGTGCAGATTTGGATCAGGCCCTGAAGGAGTTCCAAGGACAGATAGAGATGTGTAAGCAGACAGGTGATGACCTACAAGTCAACTACGAGGTGATTCTCAGAGCCACTTCAGATTTCATGAAAGAAAACCAGGATTGGATCAACCTGGCTGCAGAGATGATCGGAAAACCATTACTCCTGGAGATTATTCCGGAGAAAAAGCACTACTGGATATGCAAAATGGATTTCGCAGCAATAGACTACCTGGGAAGGCCCATCGAGAATCCAACCATCCAGATTGACGTGGAAAGTGGGGAAAGATTCGGTATAACCTACATAGACCAAAAAGAAAAGGAACATTACCCTATAATAATCCACTGCAGCCCCACTGGCAGCATTGAAAGGGTGATATGCAGCCTCCTCGAGAATTCGGCCGTGGAAATGAATGAAAAAGCCCCTATGCTCCCAGTTTGGCTCTCACCTATCCAGATACGTGTCGTACCAATAGCCGAAAGACATTTGGAATTCGCCACCGAACTTGCTATGGAACTGCGCGAAGGTAACATTAGGGTGGACCTTGATGATCGTTCAGAAACTGTTGGAAAGAAAATCCGCAACGCGGGAGGCGAATGGGTGCCCTTTGTAATTGTGGTAGGTGATCGTGAACTGGAAGGTTCTGAACTTACAGTTAATGTTCGCGAGAATGGTAAAAAGGTTTCTATGGGTGCAAAGGAACTTATAGATACAATTAAACTCGAGACCAAGGGCATGCCCTTCAGACCACTACCATTGCCGATGAATCTTTCCAGAAGGATTCAATTCTAATCCTTTTTTATTTTTAAACTCAATGCATAGGTATAAAAATATAAGTCTCCACTTCATCCTCCAGTTGATTAATTTTTTTGAATAGACAACAATTAAAACGTATTTAACTAAAAAAAAGTTTTTTAACTAATTTATATGGGTTTGCTTCATTTGAATCAAGAAAAGAAATATTACAATGTATTTGTTTTTAAAAGGGCTAATTTAATTTTATTTTAAGAATTTAATGCCTTCTAAGGAAGATTTAGGCTAATTAAGGAAGCTATACCGTAAGAGAAATTGTCTTACAACTAATCACCATCTCCAAATGCCAAATAGAAACATGATAAAAACGTTTATTTTGCACAAATAAGCTTACATTGCGTTTCTTTTAGGGAAAAAAATCATAATCTTTATATATGGTAGGCTTGTGATAATACCTATGTTAAGTGGCCCTTGCTACAATTGATATATTTAGCATGGGACATGGAGGCGGTAAAATTAAGTTTAAATTCGAAGGCGTTATGTTATTCGCTCTAGCGATAGCTATATGTATAGCTCCTCTCAGTGAGGGGTTAGCAAACCAAAATATGGATCAAAACGGAATTAATAGCGAAATTAAGAATCAACAAGTGTCGAATGTCAATACAGTAGCAACTTCAGCCCCACTAACTGTAAACGCAGCATCCAAGTACAAGAAGAAGTACAAGAAGGTCTATGCTAAGAGAACCTATAAAAAGGTCTATGCTAAGAGAACCTATAAAAAGGTCTATGCTAAAAGAACCTATAAAACCACTGTACGCTACGTTAGTAGCGGTGGAAAAGGCACCGGAGACTGCTGGACCAACAGTGCAATACTCTACCAACAGCTAGTAAATTCTGGTCAAAAAGCAAGAATCATACAGTACGCATCCAGCTGGTCACCAAGACACAGATCAGT
>Ga0209048_10002200_pt1 | contig 19564 bp, 17 predicted proteins | sample FrelakmetCRP12CR_FD_187146 | JGI IMG/M metagenome (GOLD analysis project Ga0209048, IMG submission 187146) | Freshwater lake sediment microbial communities from the University of Notre Dame, USA, for methane emissions studies - CRP12 CR (SPAdes)... | ecosystem: Environmental > Aquatic >... | reverse complement strand
TTCCGGTCGGCGTGGCCCACCAGCCAGTGGTAGGCGGAAAAGGGGAGCAACGCGCTCATCGCGTGACTCATGTCCCGGACCCCGAAAGAGCGCGCCAGCGCTACGTGTCGAAACAGCTTGTGTGCGGATGGCACGTCGCGCTTCCAGAGCGCGCCGTACGCCTGTTGCACGACCCGCCCTTCGGTCAATTCCCGCAGTCGTCGTTTCGGAACGTGTGCGACCAAGCCAGGGTTGGCGCGCACGAAATCCTGCTGGACAGCGAGGGCATCCAGCACCTGGCGCCATTTTGTCGCGGAGATCTGGCCGGCATCGTGCCAACGGTAGAAGGCGAGGACCTCCGGGACCCGGACGATCTTGCGAGTTAGCGCGAGCGCGCGGAGCCAGAAGTCGTAGTCCATCGAGGAGAAACGGCGCACCGAGAACCCGCCTAGTCGATCGACTACCGCGCGCCTGACCAGTGCGGCATGAATGGGCCACGGACACGCGCGGATGAATTCCTCCACCGGATCGCCCTTCTCGTATTCCGGGGGCACGTATGGCTCCGACCTCACACCTTCGCCGACGTTCTGCCAACCGCAATAGGCAAGATCGGCATGGGCCCGAACCAGCGCGTCGTGAAGCCTTTCAAGGGCAGTTGACTCCCACCAGTCGTCGGCGTCGAGGAAGGCAATGAATTCGCCCTTTGCCTTCTGCAGGCCCAGGTTGCGAGCGGGATAGGGACCGCCCCGGCCGGCACGCAAGAGCGTGAGCCGCCCAGGGTGCTCCTCCGCGAATTTGGCCGTGATGTCCCGCGACGCGTCCGTCGACCCGTCGTCAACGATGACCAATTCCACGTTGCCATAGCTTTGGCGCAGGGCCGACCCAATCGCGTCGCTGAGAAATCGCTCGGCGTTATAGCATGGCATGACGACCGAGATGAGCGGATCCCCGGTCGTCATCGCATCGGATCGCATTGCCCATGGCGGTGCCATGGATCCCGGCGCGCGGAGATCCAGCGCCCAGCCGCGCCTACGAGGTCGATCGAGGTCATGCTACTCGCGGGTGCGAAAACGAGACACGGGTGATCACGGAAATTTGGCCGTTGACACGAGCAGGATTCTACCGGATCCGGCGTCGCAGCCTTGACTGCGTTTGAGCAGAACCTGACCCTCCGGGAACACAACTCGTCAAATCCAATCTGTACGATTCAATCCCAGGCCGTCGGCGAACTTGGTGCGAACGACTCATCTGCAACGTCGGAAGCGCCCATTGGGCATTTCGTAAACGCCAGCAATTCCCGTGCCCTCCAACAACCCCGGACAGCCGGCGACGTTCGTGCTGACGTGGCTCGATCCCAGTGGTCGCGGGAACGATTGAGCAAGGTTGCGCATTTGTGCGAAGATGAACCCTCCCAAAGGTCCGTATGCGCACAATTACTTCGCAAACCGCCGAAACCGCAGGCTGCCTTGTCTGCGGTGAGACGCGCGCGCGGCCGCGCTTCGTGCAACGCGGCTACCCCGTGTTTCGCTGCACGGGCTGCGGCCTCGAGTACGTCGCGCCAATCCCTGGCCCGGCCGAGCTGGCCGAGTTCTACGACCGGAGTTATGCGGTTCCGCTCGAGCTTTACGCCGCCGCGGGCGAGCGCAATGCTGCGCGGATCGCAGACCTGGAGCGGTGGTGCCCAGCGCGCGGTCGCCTGCTGGAAGTTGGTGCTTCGTATGGTCACTCATTGGCACTCGCGCGCGAGCGCGGCTGGGATGTGGTTGGCGTGGAGCTCTCCCCGACCGCATCGGAGTACGCGCGCACGCATTTCGGCCTCTCGGTATACACCTGCGACCTCGCCGACGTGCCGCTACCCGAGGGAAGCTTCGACGCGGTCGTCATGTGGCACGTCCTCGAGCATGTCCGCAATCCGAAGGATCATCTGCTGCGCCTGGCGGCGCTGATGAAGCCCGGCGGCGTGCTGGGGCTCCGTGTGCCGAACATCGCCAGCTTTGGCGCGCGCGTGACCGGGGAATGGTGGCCGTGGATGTGCCCGCCCGCGCACCTGTGGTTCTTTTCTCCCGCCACACTGCCGCGCCTGTTACGCGATTGCGGCTTCGACGTCAAGGAAGTTAGGACTTTGCGCGGCGATGGCAATAACCTGTACCAGTATGCGCTGATGGCGGCGGGGAACCAGTTGAACGACCTGCGTCTTCGTCTTCGCCCCCGCAAGCGAGCCGTAGTGCGGTCGTCGGGGCCGGACAATGACGGTGGCGCGACAGTCGAAACGTCGGCGCCACGATCACCGGTGCCTCCCCAGGAACCATCCGGGGTGCTGCGGGCCTGGCTGCGTGTGCTGAGCCGCGCCCAACCGATCACGAATGCCCTCGCGCGAGGCACTCGCCCACTGCTCGAGCCGATCGAGCGACGCGGCTGGGGAGATGAACTGCTGGTATACGCGCGACGGACTGGTTGAGGTTTAGAATTCATAGGTCTCGGAAATTGGGGTTCCTTGTCGGAGTTCGTCAGCTCCCGAGATGTGAGGGTTGAGTCCGGTTTGCCCGTCAACCAGGCGCGCGCCATGCGCCCGATGCTGCAACAGGAAGTCCGCGACGAGCGTGTGGTTGCAACGGGCCGGGCCACGTCGGTGCGGAGGATGTGCCGCATTGCGTTCGAACATGTCGATCCCGATGCCAAGAAGCGAATCGAGATAGGCCCTCAGCTCTATCGGCCGGCGGAGGTCAGATTGCTGCTCGGGAATCCGGCGCAAGCGAAGGCGAAGCTCGGCTGGAAGGCTACAACCGGCCTGGGGACGCTCATCGCCATGAGGATCGACGCGGACATGGAGCGGGCGGCGCGGCGATAGGTACGGGCAGCGTCCCGGTAGGGGGCCGCCGACATCCGTTCTGCAGATCGGGCATAATTATTGCTGTATCAAGAATCTTCGTTTGGCAACGGTTTCCCTGTGTTCAACTTCATCAAGAACGTAGCCGACAACCGCGAACTGATTGCCACGCTGGCGTGGAAGAACATCACGGTGCGGTACAAACAGGCCTATTTGGGCCTCGTGTGGAGCGTCCTCAAGCCCTTGATGCTGATGTGCATTTTCGTCGTATTGCGCAGCTTCATCGGCATCAACAGCGGCAACGTACCCTATCCGGTGCTCACGCTGGCTGCGCTCTCGATCTGGACCTTCTTCCAGGAGTCGGCCGCGGACGGTGTCACCAGCGTTGTCGGCAACGCGAGCCTGATCCGCAAGATCTACTTCCCGAGGGAGGTGTTCCCGCTCACCAGTGTCTCGACCAAGCTCGTAGAGCTCGGCATCAACTTCGCGGTCCTCGCCTGTTTCATGGCATGGTATGGGATCCTGCCGGGCATATACGCCCTCTGGGTTCCGGTGCTGGTCTTCTACACTGTAATGCTCTCGCTCACGATCGCGTTCGCCGGCTCGGCCCTGAACGTCTACTACCGCGACGTCTCCACCGCGTTGCCCGTGCTGCTCTCGCTCATGATGTATCTCTCCCCCGTCATCTACCCGCTCCAGCTGGTCAAGAACAAGCTCCTGATAGAACAGGCCGCGGGGGCGTGGTCGGGCAAGCTGTATTTTCTCTACACGTTGAATCCACTCGCAGGTCTGATCGATTCGGTCCAGAACGTGATGCTCCGGCACCAGCCGCCCGATTTCGAAGCCATGCTGCCCGGATTCTGCTTCACCCTCGTCCTGCTCCCGCTGAGCTATCTCTACTTCAAGCGGGCGGAAGCGCACTTCGCCGACGTCATCTGAAGTCCCATGCCCATCGTTGAGGTTGACCACGTAACCAAGGAGTTTCAGCTCGGGCAGCTCGTCAGCCTGAAGCAGTCCGTCGTCAACGGCCTCAATCGACTCGTCGGCCGACCGTTTGAGGGACGCAAGCCCTTCAAGGCACTGGACGATGTGACCTTCTCGGTTGAAGGAGGCGAAGTGCTTGGCATCATTGGCCACAACGGCGCGGGCAAGAGCACGCTGCTAAAGCTGCTGGCTGGCGTATCCACTTCGTCCTCCGGACGGGTCTCCGTCATCGGCAAGGTGGCGCCGCTGATCGAGGTGGGAGCGGGGATGGTCCCGGACCTCACGGGTCGCGAGAATGTCCATCTCAACTGCACGATTCTCGGAATCCCGAAGAAGGAGATCGCCAGGAAGTTCGACCACATCGTCAGCTTCGCCGAGCTCGAGGAGTTCATCGATACCCCTATCAAGCACTACAGCTCCGGGATGAAGGTAAAGCTCGGGTTCGCCATCGCCACCAGCGTGGACGCCGAGATCCTGATCGTCGATGAAGTGCTGGCCGTTGGTGATCTCGCGTTCCAGCGCAAGTGCTTTGATCGCATGGAGGACTTGATCAAGCGGCAGGGCCGTACCGTGCTTCTTGTCAGCCACAACATCCGACAGGTTGAACGTCTCTGTTCCCGCGTCCTCCTATTGGATCACGGCAAGGTCATCAACGATGGCGCGCCAACCGACGTTTGTAACGTCTTCTACGAGCTCAGCGATAAGCGCATCCTCGATACGAAGTTGAGCGCTGCGACAACATCGGGTCGCACGTTAACGAGCGGGAATGCGGAGATCGAGTACGTAGTCATGCTCGACAAGCGAGGAAATTCGTTGACCGCATTTGAATACCTGGACGACGTAGAGATCCGTGTCGGTTATCGCATCCTTGCCGATCTTCCGGACCCCATCTTCAGCATTGGCGTCCACACAACGGATTTCCTCTATCTGGCTACGAGCCAGAGCATCGGATCGCTCTCGACGGGCACGTTGTTGCCGGGTCACTACGTCCTCAGCTACACGATTCATCGATTCCCGTTTCTTCCCGGAGTCTATTCCCTGCGGCTGGGTGTCGCCCTCGGCGGATCCTTCCAGGCCGTGTTCTACAGTGAGAACGTGCTTTCGTTCCAGGTCTTGGGCAAGCAAATAAATCGAGCCGTCCAGTCGCATTACCGGGAAGGGTTCGTCGGACTCGATGGCGAGTGGGAACTGACCGCGCGGGAACTCACAGATGCCTCATCTCGAGCCGCGATCGCGACCTGAACCGGTCGACTATGCGCTTGTCGATTCCAGCAGTCCGTCGGAGTCTTGCCCTTGGAAATATTGACTGCACTGAATTGATGTCCTTCCGTGAGTGAAACCATGGCGCGCTATGTTCCTGCTGACCGCGATACCTCATTTCCGCCTCCGCGGAGTGTGCAAGACTGGCTCCCGAAACATCTGACGCGGTTCGTGGTCGGCAGTCTCGAGCGTATGGACTTGTCAGCGATCGACCAAAGTGGCGCCGGACGCGGCAATCACTGCTCACGACCATCATTCCGAGTGCCTGTAACCAACGCGGCCGTCTAGCAGCTCGCGCCTCTTGACCCCGCGGGACTTGCACACAGCGCGCACCGCGGCAAGGGCTGCCGAATCGCCAACCATGGACAAGTCGTACTCCTACGAGATTTCATTGGACGACGATGGCGTAGCCGTGCGTACGCTATCTCTAGTGGGCCCGGGGAAGCGTGTTCTCGAAATTGGCTGTGCTGCTGGTTCCCAGTCAAGAATACTCGCCACGAAGATGGCTTGTACGGTCACGGCGATTGAGATCAATCCCGAAGCAGCTGAACAGGCCAAGTCATACTGCAACAGGATGATTCTCGGCAGCATCGAGCAACTGGACTTGGACAGATGCCTATCCGGAGAAACATTCGACGTCGTTTTATTCGCCGATGTCCTGGAGCACCTTTACGATCCACTCGCCGCATTGCGTAAAGCAATACCCCATCTACGCGAGGGCGGTCGTGTAGTCGCTTCCATTCCCAATATCGCGCAAATCTCCGTGATCTACGACTTGTTATACGGGAGATTTGACTATGCGAAAACTGGGATACTTGATGACACGCACATCCGATTCTTCACGAGACGATCAGTTCTGGATCTCTTTACTAAAGCAGGTTTGTCAATCAGCCATTTTGACCGCTGGCCGATAGAGATAGAAAGGGAAAGCGTTCATTACCCCAAAGATGATCGTGACCGTGCTGTTATTGAGTTCATGCGAACGCATAACCCGGAGTGCATGACCTCCCACTTCATCATTGCGGCGTCAGTCGACAAGATTGGCGGTGATGATCTGAGGCGTCGACAAGCCGAGGCAGAAATCTTTAGCCTGGAGCAACTGGCACTTGCAAAGGAAGGCAATACCTGTTCGCAGGAGTCCATCGTCAGAAAACTTTCAGCGGACCTGGCTTGGCTGCAACTGGGAATCGTGCCGCGCATCCTTCGCAGGCTGCGGATCAAGTAGCCTTCGATGGGGAGGACGAATGACGCGCAAACAATTTCGCGAAGGAGAATCCCCTAGCGTCATCGTTTACTCACCGTATCCTGAAAGCCACGCTTGTTCATACATCCGAATTGTTGCGCCGATGCGCGCCGCAAGATGGAATGTAATGTGGGCTTCAAGGCAAGATGGCTCGGGGCAGTTACTTGACACTAGTGTGGCCCGTAAGGCCGATCTAATTCTCATACAACGTCAGTTTCCTGCATTGTCGAACGAGAAGGTGCTCAACGCGTTACTACGCCTTGGGATTCCGATCGTCTACGACTTGGACGACATGTTCCTGGATGTCCCCACGTCACACCCGAGTTACATTGAGCTAAGCAAACGCGCTGCGTACGTCAAATGGGCTCTGAATGAAGTCGACCTGGTCACGGTCTCAACTTCACAACTCAAGGAGTCCCTCGGTAGACACACTTCTCGCCCAATATGCGTCCAGCCCAATCTTTTGGATTGGAACTTGTTTGACGCACAGCCTCGGCGGCGTGATGGAGCGTTCCGCTTCCTGGTATCCGGGACATCGACCCATCGATGGGACTGGGCTCTCATCGAGGAGCCTCTTGCAGAGATCCTCAATAGGTATCGGAAGGTGGCGAGAGCTGTCTTCTTTGGGCAATTGCCCAAGAGATTCGTGGGCCATCCTTCGGTCGAGTTCATCGATTTTGAGGACCGCTATGGTCACTATGCATCGCGCCTGAGGGCACTTGACATTCACGCCGCCTTGGTCCCCTTGGAGGACAATAGTTTCAATCAATGCAAAAGCAATATTAAGTGGTTGGAATACTCAGCCGCAGGTATGCCCGGAGCTTACAGCGATCTTGCTCCCTACCAATCGTCCATTCGCCACGGCGAATCGGGTCTCCTCGTCAACAATACCGCCGATGCATGGTTTCACGCCATGGACTTCCTAATATCCAATCCGGAAGCACGATCCGTCATGATCGACAATGCGCGCCGTCAGGTACGCGAGCAATATTCTGTTGAGAACTTAGCTGACAAATACACCGCAATTTATGGTGATCTTCTCGGGCATAACCACAGACGCGATGTCTCTTGTGGGTTGTCGACACTGGGATCGCGCCTGGTGGCGCGCGCGCATCGAGCTGCAGGACGTTCGCGATTTCTTGGAAGGCATGTGACGTGGCGCATTGGCAGGAAGGGAAGTCGCGACTAGAAGTCGGTGTCGCACCGCAACCGTCGCGGGGGCCATGGTTTTGGGGGCGGCCGTACTCTTGTGCGAGACGATCATATTGCGCCGCTGCGTTGGCGCCACCCTGAAAACGCATTGAAACGCTGACAACACGATGGGATCGAAACGGGAGACAAGCCATAGCGCCGTGGTGTGCTTGACCACGTTCAATCGTATCGACTGTGCACGCATCAATCAGGAAATCATCAAGCTAAACTACAAGAGCACCTTTCCAATCGTGCATGCATGCTCCAGCGATAGCTATGAGCAATACTTGGAAGATGTGTTCATCCGCTGTGAACGCAAGGACCTGCGAACAGGTGCACTGAACCTCCTCCAGCGATCACTGGAGGCGGCGATGGAAAAGTTCAAGCCGGAGTATATCGTCCACCTTGAGGGGGACACATGGATCCTGGACGAGGCGGTGATCCATGACATCATTTCGGAGATGGATCGGAAGCGAGACGTGATGATCTGTACGTCGGCCTGGGACGAGGATTGGCTGGCTTTCAAGTATCTGGAGAATCCTGGGACTCTCTTGAAGCTACGGATGCTGCTTGCCAAGCTCGTTCGCAGGCTTGGCGTTCCATACTACCTTCAGTGCACGGACAGCCTCGCCACCCAATTCTTCGTGATGAGGGCGGTGCCGGAGGTCCTCGAGTGCTTCGCCAACGTTCGCTACGTCAAGGGCAGGGATCTCGAGCAGGCCGTATACCGGTCTTTCATGCAACGATTCAACAAGCGCAATGTTCTGCGCTTGCGTGTACGGGAGCCGATCCATCCATACAACCGATATGTATGCGAGAAGCTTTCACTCTATTCCCAGCACTGGCCTGCGAAGGGGACGGCAAACGATTCTCGTGATCCGACGCATCCACGCTATATTGCACCAACGGCGGACGGTAAGCGCGATACGCTACTGAAATTCCCTTCCGTCCGCGAGGGCAAGTACATCCAAGAGCTGCTAAATGCTAAATCGTTGGATTACTACAACCCGGGCGCTTCTCGTACGTAGGTATGCCTGCTCTCGTTGGACTAACGCTTGCCCAGCAACCAACTTCGCGGTGGAACAGAGGATGGCGAAATGCCGGTTGGAATGGGTTGGCCATTGGCCATTGTCCAGGTGAGGGCAGGGCTTGCACCTGCTTCCCAAGCGAGCCCGATTTCGGTGGCGCTGGCGTTGACTACTAGGAACTCTTGCGTGCCACCACACCTCAGGCTGGCGATGCGCAATCGGGCGTCGGTGGGAGAGGGACAAGGGATTTGCTGCCGGGGTCGGACCGCTTCAGGGTTAGCGCCGAGAAGCGATGGCGGCAGTCCCAAGCTCAGGTCTTCGGCGATCAGCATTGCCTCAGCCATGTATCGACGATACTCGGCTGCCGGATCAAAGGTGCAGAGATGGTACAGGGCCTCGAGCCAGTACCCCAGAGCCTGTCGCTGTCTCGACTCGATCCAGTATTTCAGCAGACTGGTATCGGCGACCGAACGTACCGCGCCGGCGACTATGCCGCGGTAACCGTCGGCTGGAAATCGACGCCAGAGCCTGACCAGGTCCATCAGATTCACGGTCTGATAATTGACGTCGAAGTGGGGCATCGACAGGTGTCGCTCGATGAGTCCCCCGGGCATCACCATTCTCGGGAATCTTCTCTTGATCTTGTGCAGCCGCGGCAGCAGGTACTCGCGCGCTGCCCGCCTCACCGCGCGCAATGCGAGGGGCATCCGCTTCGCTTCGGCTTCGGGGACCAGCGTCAGGCGAACCGCTCGATACACGAGGCGGTAGAGCGTTTCGGCCGGACGAAGAGCCAGCAGGGCGCGCGTCGCCGCTCGCGCGGACTCGACGTGCTCGACGTACCGGTTCTCCCCGGTGACTTCCCGGTAGCGGTCGAGAACCACGATCGCATCCAGGTGAGTATTCAGAATCAGCTTGGTCGCCGGGGATTTTCCCAGGACACGGCTAGGGATCAGCCGGGAGCCGCTCTTGCGCAGCAGATCGATGTCCTCTTCCAGGGAGTCGTGCAGGAACCAGAGTCCGAGGCTAAGGCGGTCCGTATGGCGAGACGTGAACGCAGCGGCCCTTTCAAGGGCGCCGCGTACGGCGCCGTCCGGCCGTTCCTCGAGGGCGGCCTCCAGCAGGAGGACGGCGCCGTTGTGCATCCGATAATGCGACTCCATGAAGTCGCTCCACTCCCCGTGTCGCCAGCCGCCATCCTCGGATTGGCGGGAAATGACCGAGAACAGGACCTGGCGTTTGAGCAGTCCGTAGAACCGCTTCCCAGTCGCAAGCTCGAGCCCATGCAGGGCGAGATAGAGCGAATAGGCTTCGTTCTCCGCGCAGATCTTCCAGTGGTAACGCCATTCATACCGATTCTCGTAGACCTGGCCGTGAACAAGGTACACGTACACGTCCGCAGGGCCTCGAAGGACGGTGTGCGAGCCCCACATGAACACAGGTTGCCTTTCGAGCACGAGCGGCCGCTCGAGCCCCGCGAGAAGCTCGCAGGGGCCTGCGGGCAGTCGCCAGAAAGCGCAGTCGAGATGGGAATCTTCGGGGACCTCGATGTCGACAGTCACCTCCGCAGGCGAGACCTTGAATCCGACAGGCGGCGCGGCACGTTCGGACGTGATGCGACGATGGAGGTCGATCCCACGCATGACCGGGGCTTGAGGAATCCAGTACGCTGCAGCGGCCGCGTCCATCGATTTGATCAGCCAACCTCCCGAGGGGCAGGATTCGACGGAGTATGCCCCGAGCAGAACGAATCGGGCGATGTGCGCCTCACCGCGCGGGAGGCGCAGGAAGCAGCAGCAGGCACCGTCCACGTCAGCGAACTTGTCCGAGACCAGCGTGGCCGCGCCAAATACACTCCTTTCCGTTCTCTCAAAAAGGTCCGTCTGCAATACCTGACGAATCTCGGCTCCTTCCGGAGGCTCGAACAGGTCCCCTAGCTCATACAGCTTGTGGTTTGACGGCACTGCCCCAGCCTCCCCGAAGTTGGGCTACGCTTTGATTCCGGAACCCAGAAGCCTTCGAAACCGCATCATTGACCAGGCCCAGATTCTATCCGCCCTTGTCCCTTCGAAAGCAATACGCCCTCGTCTTCGGGAGTCGGCGCCCCCGCCGGAAATCACTGTGGCCACGCACAGGACGCGCGGGACCTTGCCGGTGGTCCACACTTGCACGTATGCTGAACCGGTGTATCCGGGTGCGGCTTGTAGGTGCGGCGCGACACTGCGCCGGGAGCGACGAAGCAAAGCAGGCGGGGACCGCGTACAGCCGCAAGTTCATTGCCCCGTGGGCTTTGCGGATCCGTACGGTCAGTCGGCACCCCGGTTCGATTCGCGTCTCCTAACGCGGGAATCCGTGACACATGCACATCGCCATCGTCAGCCCGGAATTTCCGCCGGATATCGGTGGGGTCGAAACCTACGCCTTTGAATTCGTCAAGGAACTCGCGAGCCGGGGACACCAGGTCACGGTATTTACGATTCGCCACCCGGCAGGGGAGGTCGACTTGCCGGGCGTCCGCATCGAGCCTCTGCTCGCGGTCTGCCAGGTTGTCGACAGGGCGACGCTGACCGGGTTCGACGCGGACGTCTGGCACGTGCTGAACGCCGCCTACGCCTGGGTTGCGAACGAAAAGCCGAGTGGCATGGTCTCGGTCCACGGCAACGATTTCCTGCAACCCTATCACCCAGTCGCCCGGCCGGACCTGCGGCGCGTTCCATTGGTCTGGAGATGGTCGGACAGGGTTTCGCGGTTGCTGCGCCCCCTTTGGCTCCGCCTGACATTGAGGCTGGTGACCGATTCGCTGGCCCGTGTACCGCACATAGTTGCCAACAGCCGCTACACGGAGAGCGTGCTGCTGGACCAGATACCCGAATGCCGCGGGCGAACCTCCGTTGGGTTCGTCGGCGTGGCGGCCGAGTTCTTCGATGTTGCTTGGCAGCCCGCGGCGGACGGCATTCCGCGTCTGCTGACGGTGAGCCGATTGTCCGAGCCGCGAAAGAATGTGGATCGCGTTCTCCGGGCGCTGTCGCGATTGAAGGACCGCCACGATTTCCGGTACACCGTCGTGGGCGATGGATACGACCGCACCAGGCTCGAGCGACTGGCCCGCAGTCTGCACCTGGGTGAACGGGTCCGGTTCGCCGGCTTCGTGAGCCGAAAGGATCTCCTCGACATCTATGCGCACTCGGATCTGATGATCCTTGCTTCGTCGGCGATCCGCGACAGCCATGAAGGATTCGGCATCGTCTACCTGGAAGCCGCGGCCAGCGGCGTGCCCTCGCTGGCGGCCCGTGTGGCTGGCGCGGCGGAAGCGGTGGAGGAGGGGAAGTCGGGCATGTACGTGGAGGAACCCACGGTCGACGCGCTCGCCAGTGCCCTCGAAAGATTCCTCGGTCGGGAGGTCCGCTTCGAGCGGGACCCGTGCCGGACGTTCGCCAGCCGATACAGGTGGGCGAGGGTTGTAGATCACTCCCTGCGATATTACCGTCCACGAGGTTGAACCGAACATCCTCGAACACGGATTCCGTGGTTTGCCAAAGGCCATGGCCGCGCACAAATCTGCTGCGCGTGGCCGACGCGCCGATTCAGGCGCGGCTTCGATCGACCGGCGACGTCCGGTCGTCCAGGCCAAGACGTGCCCGAATTTGTTTCGAGACGGCCTCGTAACTGAGTTGCTCGTCGTACATCGCGCTGACATTGCGGCGCATTTCGACGACTTGATCCTCGTCAATGTTCGCAAGCCCTTGAATGGTCTGCGACCAGTTTCCCGCAGGCACGCCGACACAGTTCTTCCCTTCGGTGAGCTGTATGCCGTAGAGGTCCAGTTCGTCTGCGGGCAGGACCGGAATGCTTCCCCTCAGCAGTGCTTCCATCGGGCGATGCGTGACCAGCGAAAACCCCCTCGGGCACAACGTGAAATCCGATCGCGACAATACGCCCAGGAATTCCATCGGATCGATCCCGACCGGCGCCGCATCGGGATATTCGTGCCAGTACATCGACTTGCCAGTGGGCGCCGACCGCAAGCCGTCGTTCGCCGGTAGGAAGAAGGGGCGCACAGCATCGAGTATTCGGCCGCGAGCGCCGGGGTCACGACAACCCAGGAAATTGGCGAGAATCGGCCGGCGGGCGTCCGGCTTCCAGTCGCGAGCGTGCATGGCACGGAAAAGGGCTTCGTCGTGGAGGAATTGCGAATGGACGTCGAAACCCACGGTGCGGCGCAACTTGAACAGCGCGAGCAGGTCGTGCGCATAGAATCCGTCCTTGTAAAGGACACGGTCGATCTTGTGCGCGTGGAGCGCAACGCTTCGCGCCTCCGTCCATTGCAGCTGCATCGCGCCTCGCCAGGTACGGCTGCGATCCCCGGACGAGATTAAAGTGATTCTTCGCGCACGGCGCGCAAGCGGATCGATGTGCCGGATCGATTCCGTCGGACGCGGAAACACCTGGATGATCAACCGGTCGATTGCCGCGGGAAGCGCGGTTTCGTCCGCCGGGATGATCCTGACGCGGGGAGTGTCCCGCAGGCGCCTCTGAATGCCGTCGGCGGGTGCGCGGCCCTGCTCGGGATCGACGACCCAAACCGACACGTCGTGCCCGCCGACCGACAGCGCCTTTGCGACGGTGTATGTGAGTGAATCCGTTCGGAAGACGATATGCCAGATGTTCATGCGTCGCGACCCGCAAACCAAACTAGGCCGTCCGGGGCTCTTCGGCGGTCACGACACGTCTACGGATTTCGCGAAGCCGCGCAGCCATTCTGCCGCCGCGCGGCGAGCGCGCCAGAAGCGAGGTCCCTGCTTGGGTTGCGGAATGCGTCCCCGCCTCAGGGATTCCGCTCGTTCGGCTCGCGCTTCGTCGACCAGATCGGCGACGCGATATGGATAGCCGAAGCGCTGGGCCAGCTCGCCGGTCTGACTCTCGAACTCGTGGACCTCCTGCTCGGTCCATTGATCCACATTGCGCTTGCGCCAGAAGGCGTGCGGCTTGCTTTCGCGAAGCGAGTCGAAGTCGCCCTGGGTGACCTTAGCCTGGAATCCCAGGAAGTCGCAGAGCTCGCAGTACTTCCGAAAATCCAGGTCTTCGATGCGGACCAACCGGTAGCTCTCCTGCGGCAGCTCTTGCAGCGCTTCCAGCGTGCGTTCATTGAAGGACTTCCAGAACCACGCGACCTTGCCGACCTGTGTCATTTCATTCCAGGTGCGGAAGAAATCGCCACGCGGGCAGATTCTCGCAAAGAACGTAAAGAAGGGCTCCGGGCTCTGGTCCTGGTAGCCCGTCGCCAGATCCGGGTCCCTCACCATGTAGGCCTTCCGATAGAAGCCCTTGTGCACGAAGGATGTCACCACGCCGTCCGGGCGCCGGATCAGAAACAGGAACTTGGCGCCGAATCGTTCGTGGAGCTCCTTTACGGACAGCGATAGATAGGGGCTCGCCTCGAACGAGTAATTGCGCCGCTCCAGGTCAGCAGCAATCTCCTTCGCCTTCGTCGCAAGGAACCCTTCGTCGTCAACCGGAAGTCGATGCCACCTGCAGTACCGCTGGAAGCCCTCGTTCTCCGGGTTGCGCTCGTGGGAACTTGCGACGTCGGGTTCGCGATCCATTACCTGATAAAGGAACAACGTACCGCAACGCCCGGTGCCGATTGTGAATCCGACTTTGTTGGAAGAGTTCATCGCGTCCGCCTACCGAAGATGATGCCTACGACCGTCAGGCGCGGTCACGCCCCTCCGGAGAGTGACCGCTGCAGCACCGGGACCGGAGTCAACCCGTTCAAACTGTACTGTTCATCCGGCCGAGCAAGCCGTGCATGATTATTGCACACGACCCAAATCGCGACAGGCTGGAGGCGGCAGTTCAATTGCTGTGCGGCGCGGGGAATTCGGGAGCCGCGGGTGAGCGCGCATATGAGCAGGATTGCGTTATGATGGCATGGCGGTCGGCAGCCGAAGTTGCGAATTCCGCGGGGCCTGTTGGCAGCAAATGGAATGACCGGCTTTCGGCGCAAGCAAGTGTCAAACACCGTTGCATGGCACCGAACGATTTCGCAATGGCGAAGATCGGGCGAACCGATGGGGTGGTTAAGGTTCAGTGGCATTTCGAAACTTTCGCAACTGAATGAGGTCCGGGCAACATGGTGGGGGTATTCGGCGTCTTCGAGGGACGTTGCCCCTTGATGTATGCCCTATCTGAATTCAGACTTGCGCCATTAATGCGAGCGCGTCGCTCACGAATCGGCCGATCCGGCTGCTTCCGGTTCGGTCAACGCTTAAAGGGCTCGAAAATCATGTCAACCGCAATATTCCGATCCCTCCGGGCTGCCGCCATCATCGCTCTTGGCCTCTTCACCCTCGAGGCATTTGGCCAGAACACCCCTACGGCATTGGAGATGGCGCAAATGCCGAAGTTCTGCTGGGCGCAATTTCATGTGCCTGGCGCCACCACGGACGAGTTCAAGATCCATTGTGGCGTGGCCTCGAACCATTACTGCTACGCCCTCATGTACATCATTCGGGCGAAGCAGCCAGGGCTCAGCAAGCAAGGTCGCTGGGATCTTCTCGGCCATGCGGAGGTGGACATCCTTTATACAGAGCGAGGGACGAAGGACGTCCAGAGCTGTTCGATCCGCGAGCATCTCGCAGGTACAAAGGTGGAGGTCCGGAATCTTCGAGCCATGTATGGCCTCAAGCCGTCCGATGTAAGGTAATCGTGCCGCAGCGCGGGATCGCCCGTGGGAGTCGGGCTGGTGGCCTGGCAGCTTGTTGGGGGATGCAACCGACCGGCCTCTGTTCCGTGGTGTGTTCGGGATGCGCGCTCTTGCGTGGAGCCATGTGACCGTCGGTCGCCTTATGGCGCCAGCGTCCGGCGGGTACCCAACCTTCCCTCGACCTGCAATTGCCGATAATTCCGGAGAAAGACGCCTTGAGATCGCTGATAAGCACGCCTATCGAAAGGACGATCGCCGGATGGTGGGCCAGTGTCGACCAGCCCTGCAGGCGGGCATTCTTCGCCGCATTATTCGCGAACGTCCTCGCGTTCGGGTGGGAAATGACGAATCTCACCCTTCACCACGACGACGTGCTCCACTTCTTCATCCAGGACACGATTCTAGGGCATTACCTGGGGCGCTTCGGCCACGGGTGGCTCCACTATTACACGCAGAACCATTACTTCATGCCGTTCGTGCAGATGCTGCAGGGCATCGTGCTGATGAGCGCCTATGCTGTGCTCGTCGCGCACTTCTGGGGGCTGCGCCGCTCCCTGGACATTGCCCTGACGGCCGCAATCCTGTGCGTCTTTCCTTACATGGCGCACATCTATCAGTACAACACGACGATGGCGGCATACCCGCTCGCCCATTTGCTGGTCGCGTTGGCGGTCATACTGGCAACGCGGGCAACGGTCGCCAATGTCGCGGTGGCGTCGATCCTGTACGTCGCCGCGTTCTCCATCTACCAGGCCGTCGTTGCCAGCGCCGCGACGATATTCGTGATCTGGCTGCTGAGCCGGCATCTGTTTGCCGCCGACGGGGAGCGCCTCCCGTCGCGGGAGACCGTGCGAGCAACCATCGCCGTGGTGATTTCGGCCATTGCCGGCGGCGTCATCTATCTGGCCATTGTCGCCCAGATGCACCTCGAGCCCGACACGATTCACTCCTCCGACGAGGCGTTCCACCTGCGTGGGGCGCTGACGCCATTGCAGGGGATGGAGGAGATCTGGCAGGGGACGCGCAGCTTCTTCTTCTGGCCGGAGAACTATTACCCCGATTACCTGAAAGCACTCCAGATTGCCTTGCTCGTCGTCGCCGGGCTCCATTGCCTGTGGCTGCCCAAGCGGCCGGGCACCAAGATCGCGGCTGCGGCGCTGCTCGTGCTGGCGAGCTTCACGCCACGCGTTCTACAATTTCTGGCGCCGAAGGGGCATTTCCACAGCCTCACGCTCACCGGGTATGCGGTCCTGATTGCCGGCGGCCTAATGGTCATTCAGCGCGCGGGGCACACACTCACCAGAAACGCGTCGATCGTCGCGTCGACGGTCCTGCTTGCCGGCTATGTAATGCAGTGCAACTGGATCTCGACGGTGAACTACCTCAATACGATCGCTCACTTTCAGACCATGACGCAGGTACTGGCGAGGGTGAGGTCGATCCCGGATGCGCAATGGAATGGCACGAAGATCGCGGTCATCGGAACCTACGACATGTCGTCGGACTATCCGTACAGGCCGTCGACGGGTGTCGCCAACAAGTTCATGAACGCGCATCACATGGATGCGCTTGCCCGGCTGATGCGCGATCCGGCGACGTTCGTGGGAGAGGACGAGGCGACGCCGAAGGTGCTCGAATTCGCGGCGACGCATCCTGTCTGGCCGCATCCGGCCAGCGTGGGGGTGGTGGACGGCATGGGCGTTGTCGTGTTCGCCAAGCCCGGTTCTGCCGCCCAATAGCTGCCGCGTACCGCTTCGCCCCACGTGGGCGGGCTCAGGGATGGCTGCGGTGCTGCATGAGCACGCGCTGCGGTCGAGTGAAATCCAATCGCAGTAGTTCGTCGTCGTCGACACCAACGACGCTTTCAACGAGATACGAGGGCCGGGCCTTGATCTCGTCATAGATCTTGGCGATGTATTCGCCGATGATCCCGAGGCTGATCATGATGAAGCTGCCTACGATCAGCAGCGTGAAGATCGTCGTCGTGAAGCCGGACACCGCGCGCCCCCGGAACCAGCCAATCAGCGCCTCGCCAGCGACACCGAAACCGAAGATCAGCGTCATCATCCCGAGGATGGTCACGATGCGCAGCGGCGCGCTCGTGAACGAGACGATGGCCGTCGTTGCGAGATCCGCCAGTTTCCAGAGCGTCCACTTCCCTTTTCCTTCGGCCCGGGGCTCGACGTCGAACGGGATGCTCGCATGGCGGTACCCGACCCAGTCGGCGAGGCCGCGGTAGAAGCGCTGCTTTTCGGGAAGTCCCCGCGTTATCGCGTCGACGACGACACGGTCGAGAAGCTTGAAGTCGGATGCGTTCTGCAGGTTGATGCCGCCGAGCCGCGACAAGAGCGCGTTGAAGAGGCCGGCCCGCAGGCGCGTCATGATCCCGTCGGTCTCGCGGCTGCGCTTCACCGCGTCGACGACCATGGCACCCTTGCGCCACTCGTCGATCATCTTGGGGATCACCGACGGCGGATGCTGTAGGTCGGAATCCATCGTCACGACGGCCGCCCCGCTCGCGATCCTGAGGCCGGCCAGCAGCGCCGCCTCCTTGCCGAAATTTCGCGTGAACCTGAGCCCTTTGATTCGCGAATCCTCGCGCGACAGGTCCCTAAGGCGATCGAATGTCCCGTCGCGGCTGCCGTCGTCGACGACGATGATCTCCAGCGCCATCCCGCAGTTCGAAAGCGCAGTCGCGATGACGTCGATGGCATGCGCGATCCCGCGCGCCTCGTTGTGCGCAGGAACGACCACGCTCAGCATCTCGGGTTGATTGGCGTCCATCGTCTCTAGATCCGTTTCGATTCTACGTACCGTTCCTTCGCGCGACGAGCCGGCCATCGATGTTTTCCACGTGGCGGTATCCGACGAGCCGGACTCCGTGGCGATCGAGCAGCTCCCGAACGGCGGGCCCCGTCAGAGTGCGAAGCTCGCCCTCCCAGTCGTGATAGCGCAGCAGTCGCGGATCATCGACTTCGCGGGCGTCGAACAGGCCGGGGTGGCACATTAACTCATAGACGCGACCGGCGCAAAGCCGGGGGATCTTTCGTTCCAGGTAATGCAAATCGAGCCGGCCGCTCGCCTCCATCCCCAGAAAGTCCGCCGCCGGCATCTCGACACGGTGGCGATTGACTGTCTGAAGCCCCTTCATGACCACGCTGCGGATGAACGCGCCGGGGGAGGAGCCCCAGGCGAATTCCGATGTCGAAACACGCAGGTGCGCGATCCCGTACTCCCGGGCGAGCGCTCCCGCCATGGGAAAGAGCGAAGGCAGCATGTGGATGTGCTCGTGGGAATTGAGGAATCTGACGTTCAACCCGCTCCCGAGGACACGCTCGATCTGCGCCCGCCACTCGAGTCGCACGTCATCGACTTTGATCGCCCCGGAAAGGATCGCCATCGCCATCGAGAACTTGCCCGGGAAGCGCCCGGACCATCGCGAGAGCGACTTTCGAAGGTCCTCCGTCACGGGATTGCCGCCGGTCAGATTGAGGTGAATTCCGGCATCCAGCGCGTCGCAGTCCCGAAGCCAGGCGACGGATTCGGGGAAACGGGGTGCATTTGCGAACACTCCCGTGGCAGTGACGATGCCTTCGGCCGCCGCCTTGAGAATGCCCTTGCTGACACATCGGTAGTAGCCAAAGTCATCGGCGTTCACGATCAGATGAGCGCGTCCGGATGCGGGCATCATCGGCGATCCGGCGCCGGCTTCGCGCGGGCAAAGAGGCGATAACGGAAATTCCGGCCCATCAGGCAGATACCCCACGTCAGGACCGCAAACCAGAAGGGAGGCCGTATTGCCCGTCGGCCGGCGAGCGCGCCGGAAACGATGCGGCATGCGACATCCCGGCGAGAAGCGAAGAGCAGCCTGGTCAACGGCGTCCGCCGGGTCATTCCCGACGCAAATATGCCCGGTTCGACGACCGTGACCGTGATTCGACGGTCTCTCCTTTGACGTAGCTCCATGTCGAGGCTTTCGCCCCAAATGCTCAATGCCGCCTTCGAGGCGTTGTATCCGCAAGAAAAATGCATGCCATGCCAGCGGCCCATGCTCGAGACAAGTACCAGCGCTGTCCTGGGCGGCGCTTCGATCGCGCGGTCTCCATCGACTCCGGCGGGTGTCACCTCGGATGGGGCACCCCTGTTCCGCGCGCCTGGTCCCGCTCCCGGATCGCGCGCCGAGGTCTCGCTGTTGTGGCTTACTGAACCACACATCCAACCTGCGAACTCGACGATCGAAAAGAGATTGACCTGAAAGGTGTCACGCAGGCTCGGCAGCGACAGGACGGACTCCCCGTCATGCTTCACGGCTGCGCAAAGGATGGCCAAGGCAATGGACGTCGGTGGGA
>Ga0209048_10002199_pt1 | contig 19565 bp, 13 predicted proteins | sample FrelakmetCRP12CR_FD_187146 | JGI IMG/M metagenome (GOLD analysis project Ga0209048, IMG submission 187146) | Freshwater lake sediment microbial communities from the University of Notre Dame, USA, for methane emissions studies - CRP12 CR (SPAdes)... | ecosystem: Environmental > Aquatic >... | reverse complement strand
GGATCCAAGACCCTCCTTACAGGAATCTGTTTTTGTGGCATTTGCGGAAGAGGGATGCAGATGGAAACCGGCAAGGGCGGAAACTATGTCTATTATAATTGCAGGGGTTATGTTCGTTCCGGAAAATCTACTTGTCGTGGGCTAAGGATCCCTGCTCAAGAGCTGGAGAACGCTGTTTTGAATCATATGTCTCACCGTCTTTTTACAAAAGAGCGAGTTAAGAGAATCCTGGCGGGCGTTATTTCTAAATCCAAGTCGGTCATTCGGGGGAGCACCGACCTGAGGAATACATTGGCTCAAGAAAGGAAGGACATCGAGAAACGGCTTCAGCATCAATACGATGCTATCGAAAGAGGGCTCGTCAGTACCTGTGACGTTTCTGAGAGGATAAGGGAGCTTAAGACGAAACGGGATCAAATTGACGACCAGCTCAAGAAAGTTCAAGTGCCCGTTGTGTCGGCAAGTGTCTTTACCGACCGTTCCATCGAAGATTTTCAGAGCACCGTTAAAGACCTTTTCCTGAACTCGGATAGAGATTTCACCAAACGTTATCTTAAATTGTTTATAAACAGAATCACGGTTACTGGAGGACAGGTGAGGATTGAGGGAAAGCCAGCTGCCATATTGGCCACCATGCAAAGCAAAACAGCTGTAGGAAACGGAGTTCCCACAGCTGTTATTGACTGGCTCCCCTTCGTGGACTCATATCGAACCTTTATAGCCTCTCCATTCGATGAAAACCGGGAAACCTTTGAGCTCCTCCAAGCTCTCAATTTCACTTAATATACGCCGCCTTAGACAGCATTATTAGTGATCTTCTGTACAAATGGAACAACCGTAATATTGACACTAGCACAGAATAGGATAAACTAGGCAAATAAATATCAAAAGGAGATTTAACACGGTTCAAAAATCTGCCAACAATGATGAACTTGAGGAATTTCAGCAGGAACTCTTTCGAATGGAGGTAGAAGGAGTTGCCAAGCGACATGGAATAGATTTAGAGCGTGTCATAGCCATTTATAAACGAAGTCCAGACACTGGCTTTTTCCCTGTTCTCGTCCCCTTTCAGACCAATTTGGACCGAGCGATCGCCATTCTTGGAAAAAACAAGGCGCTTCAACTCTTTGAAACCGAGGACCTCAGCAAGCTTGAGGAAAGAGTTTTCTTAGTTGATGAAATTAACTTCTCCCCTCCTCCGCTTTACTCCTTAGACGAATTACAGCAAGTGCTGGAGGATTTCATTTCATATTTGCTGAAGAATCGAGTTCACTTACTTGAGACAGGGCAACCACTAACGAAATTTGATCGATCGCTCTGGCTGGATTCGCAATTAGCCAACCTTTACCATTTCGACTTCCCGCGAGGCTTTCCACCTCCCCCAAAAAAAGACAGTGATCGCTTAAAAGCAGACAGGGGGAAAATTCTTGACCTCAAAGTCGCCATCCTTAAGATACTGTCTCGAGCTATAAAGCGTAAAGCCTCCATGAACCTATGGAATGATTGTCTTCGAATATTGACTGAAACAGTTTCTTCAGAAGAAGCCGAATTCTACCTCCGCATGGATCAATTTTACATCGGCTATGACGTAACGGACAGAACGGACAAAGGAGCGCCCGAGGAAATTCCGGGCCTAGATCGTCCTGGAGGATTCACAGACCTGCTGGAAGTTATCGGGCATATTGAGAAGGAACTCACCATTGGAACCCTTGCCGAGACGCGTAACGCATTGGCAGATCTATTGACATTTGGCCAATGGAATCGGCCCCTATTATTCGTAAGCAATTATTTTGAGGCTACCGAACACCCATTGAGAGACACCCTGGATTCGGCGCTTGATTTATTTTCCTATTTAGAACTTAAAGAAAGTGATTTTTGGGAAAACTATCCCAACCGAGTAAAGGAGGCTCTCGAAAATGAATTTTATGGTGATTTCATCTATCGAGATAAAGTTAAACGTAAATTCTTCCATCAATTCGAACCACAGGCTACAAATTTTTTAAAGCTTATGAAGTCATACTTCGAAGCCACTGGTAGACCACCTCGGATCTCAATTTCTGAAGATGAAGATACCAAAATCCAGGGACAATATGTTTTTCACCAAGAGGGTCAAATTTGGACAACCACTTATAACGGCATAACAAAAAGGTTTGAAGATGCTAAAGGATTTCACTACATTGCTTACCTCCTTGAGAACCCTTGGAAAGAAATTAGGGTATTAGATTTGGTGGCGGCAGTTGAGAAACAAACTGGTCAGTCCGCTGGAACCATTTACGGTAACATGAGCGAAGAACAGCTTGAAAAGTACGGTCTACGTTCATCAAACCTGGATGATTCAGGGGACATCTTAGATAAGAAGGCCGACAAGGCTTATAAGCTCCATCTAGAGATGCTTAGAGAACAGTATGAAGCGAATCTAAGCAACCCTGAAAAAGCAGCGGAAATCAAGGAAGAGATCGATTTTATAAAAAGGGAACGTTCAACTTCCAAAGTAGGCGGCCGAATCCGTAGGTTCTCAAGTGAAAAGGAGAAAGCTGAAAAGAAAGTATCCAAAGCCATTTTCCGCTGCCTAAAAATCATTAAAAACGGACATCCCGATCTGTATATCCACTTGAACAAGGCTTTGAGGCCAATCACCGACCCTCTCCGTTACAGCCCGGATCGACCTATAGACTGGATTACCCAGTAACCCCAAATCCTTCCTTTTTAGCACCTTTTTTCATTTGAGATGTCAATTGTCGCTCCCGCCCCTCCATTTGTCGCGCCCCTCTCTTTAGGGAGATGAAGGCAATCAGTTCTTACAGGCGCATTCAATGAAAGCCACTAAACCAGATTTAATCGATCAAACAACCCATCTATGGAGGCACCGGACCGGGGGGGAAATTTCTTGTGAGGATGTGAAAGAAATGATCAATAATGTCGCCGGGTTCTTTCAAGTCCTCCTTGACTGGGATCTAAGATCGTCCAATGGAAATGGTCCTGTCAAACCATCGATTTCCGGCCATGGCTCTGGCAGAACCGCTACGAAAAATGAAAACTGGTAAGAACACTAACCCACAGGCACATCCTGTCACCAAATCAAACCCCGTCACAGGTGTGCACTATCAACCAAAAGCTGCACATCGAAATGTCCTTGTATTGCTTATCGTTACAAGAAATTGTGTAGCTGTGTAGCATTTCCAGAAAGGAGCCTAAATATGACAACAAATTCTTGGAAATCGCTTCGTGAATCATCAAGGCTGTTAATTTACCTTTTTAATAAGTACATTTATTTTGAAGATCCCATTTTTTATTTTCTTTCACCAATCTATGTTCTCATGACGTACGTATACGATATTTTCGACGAACTCGGTTACTTGCAAATCCACGGTTTGCAAGATAGTGGTAAAAGTCGTGCCGGTGATATGTTTCAAGGTTTATGTCACAATCCAATTACTATAAGTGAAATCTCCCCCGCCTTCCTTTATAGAAAAATTGCCAGAGAGGCAGAAACCGGCGGCCTAACTATAATTATAGATGAAGCAGACGATTTGAACCACCTAAAGTCTTCTCACCCCCTTGCAAGAATTCTCCGCAGTGGTTACCGCAGAAATGGTAACGTTGGACGCTGCGACATCAACCTTGAGGGCACACAATTCCCCACCTTTTGCCCAAAAATTATTATAAATCAGGGAGGAATCGACGACCCTTCACTTGAAAGTCGTGTCATCCCTATCCAAATGATAAAGTCCCAAAAGCATCTGGACAAATTTCGATTCTCAAACGCTGAGCAAGAATTCCAAAAGGTGAGAGCCCTCATATACCCAATCATCAAAGAATTTCGGAATCTCGTTTCTGAACGTTATGCCTGCTTTCAGGGAGTTGAAGGCCTTTCGGATCGGGATGAAGAAGTGTGGACTCCGATTCTAATCATTGCCGAAATTTTGGACTCCTTTTTGGCCCGACCCCGCCTATTTGAAAAAATGTTGGAATTGGCCAATAAAATTATCCTTTCAAGGAAGAAAAATCAGTTAATTGGAAATCGAGATGCCCAAATTCTTGAGTCAACCCAAGAATTTATCAATAAGAAAAAGCCAATAAACAATGAATCTATCAATAAGAAAAAGCCAATAAACAATAATGACCTTTATGTTGCAGAGGAAATAAAAGACTTTATAAAGGAGCGCTGGAGCATTCCAAGTTTGAATACTGAGTCAGTTTCCCGGACTCTCAAACGTCATTCCGTTTTGAAAATGCCTTCCCCTCGAAAGGATATAAAGGATCGAAGTTCAGACAAGAGGGTTCAAAGGATATGTTACATACTTGATCGGGATAAGCTTTCGCTACTAACCAAGGAGTTCTTCAAAGGAGGTAAAGAGCTATGAACATTCAAGATCTTCGGAAGAAATATCGGCCAAAGAGTTTTTCTGAATTCGTAGGAAATAAGGGACCCATCAAAATATTGAGGAATATCATTCGATCAGGTCGATCTCCCAATGGGATCCTTTTCTACGGACCCCCGGGGTCTGGGAAAACCAGCCTTGCACTCGTAACTGCGAAAGGCCTTAACTGCCTTGATTTTGCAGAAGACGTTTGTGGCAAGTGCGAAAACTGCATAGCGTTTGATAAACTATACTCAGGTGGAAGCTCATGGTGGCTGACTACCATCCATGATTGTACAAGGATCGATGAGAAAGTAATTGAAAAGATCTTTTACGATCTTTGGAATTTACCCGCCACAAAAATAAACCGGAACATTCACATTTTTGACGAATTTCATCGTACAAAGCTGCCTCTACAAGAACAGCTTCTCAGGTCTTTAGATATACGAGACGATATTCTGTTAATCTTTTGCTTGATCGAACTCAAAGTAAGCAAGGCGTTTCTTCAAAGGGTTATGGTCTTAAAGACCATTCGGCCAGAAATTGATGAACTCACTCCTTGGCTTCGTCGTATGTGCACTTTAGAGGGTATCGTTGTAAAGGATAGCAGGGCCTTAAAGCAGTTGGCTTTAGCAGCTGATAGATTGCCAAGAGAGTGTCTTAGCCTATTGCAAAAAATCTCATACCTGGGTGAGCCCCTAACCATAGATCTGGTTAACGAAATAACTCAAGATATGCAAGAGATTGAGGATGAGGAATCTCGATATACTTTATCCGAAGCATAGATTCATTTTTGTAAAAGAGGAGCTAAGTTACGGCCCGGAAGCTAAATGAATTTTAGCCTCCAAGAATAACAATAGAAAAGAAGTTGTTAATGTTAACTCAGGGCGCAGCCCTTCGCACTCATTCTTGAGATTTGCATATCGTTCTCAAGAATAAGTTCTTATCGGTCACCTTCCCTCAACAATAGCCTGGCTTAATGGAGAGGCCTACCCGGAGACAGGGCCGTGAACTAAAACAAGAGAATGAACAATAGAATTTCTCGTTGTTTGTTAAGTAAGGAGGTAACTTGGGTAGTATTAAATAAATAAGAAAGTAAGTTGGGTAGTATTAAAGAATAGATCAATATCAATGATACCTGAAGAAGATAACCATGAGAATGAGATTAAGGTCCCTTTTTAAGTAAATCCTCATCAGTCATTGGGGATGAACGAAGCTTCGTCCGCTTAGGATACCCCTTTGGGGAAGCCTTCAATCGAGCCGTACGGGTCGTGCCCCGCTCGATATAGAGGGAGAGCCTCACATAGGAGGAAACATAGATGAATGGATCCGAGTCATATAAAATCAATCTTCACAAAGAACCAGAGCTTCGATTCGAACTGGAAAGGGCCGGATTCCAATTCTTAGATTTCGACTACGCCTTTTGGAGAGCGACGGACCAGAAGCATACCCTCACACTCTACCGGAGCGGCAAATTATTGATGCAAGGGAAGGATGTCGACAGGATAACCAACCTCCTCTTAAATAAAGGTTTTATACTTTCAGTCCTGAACCTTACGTCACCAGAAAAACCTGGCGTTTCCAAATGGATCGGAACCGACGAGTCTGGAAAAGGCGACTATTTCGGTTCCTTAATCATTGCTGGGGTTCTGGTAACAACAGAAACCCGGAGAGAACTCTTACGGACCGGAGTGAGAGACAGCAAGCGCTTATCAGACTCTCCCATTAAGAAACTGGCTCCCAAGATCAGAGATTTGTGCCCTCACTCTATTATCGTCATATCTCCAAACCAATACAACAATGCCTACGAAACATTGCAAGATGGAAAGCACTATCGGATCTTAGCATGGGGCCACGCCCGAGCAATAGAAGATATTCTGGGAAAGGAAACTTGCGGCTACGCCATCTCAGACCAATTCGGACACGAGAGGTTTCTCAAAAATGCTCTCATGGAAAAGGGGAAACATATAAGCCTTGAGCAACGACCCCATGCGGAAGACGACATTGCCGTTGCCTCCGCTTCCATTTTGGCGAGGGATGAATATCTGAGAACGCTTAATGTACTCTCTATCGAATATTCCATTCACCTATCTCCAGGTTCGTCCCAAAAGATAATTCAAATAGGTAGAGAATTCATTTTCAGGCACGGAGCAGATAAATTAAAAGAGGTTGCAAAAATCCACTTCATTACCACTCAACACATCCTTAACCCAAGCTCCGTTACATCGGATTTCTGACCTCCAGCCTATCCCCAGCTCACGCCCAACGCCACATTCAATTACTATTCATTTTTTGAAAGCAACGCTGCCAATGTCGCCCTGATCTGCAAGCCAGACCAAGCTTAACTCCTACGAGCGACACCTCAAACCAGCCTTGTCTTTTTATGAACCGTAAGGAATGGGACTAAAACACAGATCCTGGCAAACTGCAATGGTTTGCAGAAAAGAAGCGGGATAAAAGACTTCACCCAACACCTCATGTACAAGCTTCGTCAGCAGTGATTTATACAGACAAGCCTCTACCCGTTTCCAATTAAGCCACCCAGCACCAACAGTTGAAAGGTGGATCGGACTTTTACATACGCGAAGCGCCTTGATAGAACGCGAAGACTGAACAAAACTGATCTTCCATCGCTATTAAGACGAACAGGCAATGAATCAGTAGACAGAGCTTTATAGGAAAGGAAATAAGAACGCTCGCGACCGTATTCCAGAAAGGAGGTGACATCCATGGAAACAATAAGATTTCCTTGCAAGCCAAATTGAAAATTAGAGCTGCAGCTGCCATAAAAAATTTAATATATAAAGGAGGATGACCAAAATGACATTGGAAATATTTGCCAAACAACAGAACCCTGATCAGCCCGGAGTGACTATCAGGAAAAATGGAAGTCTTTGCCTTAACCGCAAGGCGATCGACCAATTCAACATTGGAGCGATGAGATTCGCTACTCTTCACTACGACCAGCAAGAAAAACTCCTCGGTATCAAGCCAGAGACCGACAATAGCGATCCGTCCGCCTGGAGGATCTCGAAAGAGAAAAGCAGGACCTCGGTCATCTACTGCCAGGCTTTTCTCAAACATTGCCAGATTCCCTACACGCAGGGCTCAAAGACTTATCGCGCCCGCTGGGATGACAGGCAACAGATGATCCTGGTGAAGATCGATTAGGCAAGCATGGCCCCAGCTTCAGAAAATGAGGCTGGGGCCACAACCTCATCTCCTTTTCCGAGGACTTCTTCCTGAAATGTTGTTTGACAGGTTTTACTAAAAGATGTAGATTTCGACTCATAATGGATAAATCAGCTTGAGGAGGTAAGAAGGGTTCTGGGGTGATTCCCGCTGATCAAGCCAAAGGGATTTTATGATCCCGAAAGGGGTTGTCGAATGTCAACCGAGTCTCCTGAAAAGAATGTGAATCCCAAAACAAATCTTGAAGATCGTGTGAAACGAGCCCAGGAGTTCGTGGGCCACTTGCTGGCAGGGATGGACTCGTGGCATAACCACAAAGAAAACATGGCGCATGCTGCGATAGTCGTGATGCTCGCTCTTTGTGGTGGCATTCTTTCAACGGATGCCTGGCCTCCCAAATGGATTGAATCGCTACCATTTCAAAAACCATATCCTTGTTATATCGCCTTCTTTAGTGTTCTTTTCCTATGGGTACTCATCCATATCTACATGCGATGGCAATTACTTAATAGGAGGCAAGCAGCAATTAAATACAATGGTGCTCTCCGCGCCTTGGCCGAATGGGTTAGCAGAAACCCGAGTGAAGAAGATCTGACTCCTTACCATCTTGAAAAGCCGAAGCAGACAATGTCAACTCGTATTGGCGCGAAGTTCTTGGCGTTCGTTGATCGTTATGTTTTTCCGTTTGAGAGGATGATTATTTATTACGATATAGGAAAAGAGTGCTATCCTGCTTGGTTAGGTAAGGCGGTGCAAGAGACAAAACAAAAAACAATCATTCGAGGTGAACGGCTCGTAACAAGCGGAAGCTTCTTTATTTTTATTATTATTGTAATTCGAATGCTGTCATAGGTAAGGGCAGATCAAAGACAGAATCACGAACAAACTGTCCTATAGAATCGGTTTAAAAATAAATGTTCGGTCAAAACGAGAAACATAAATGGAGCACAACATGACGGACATTGATTACAAGAAATACACTGTACAAGCAAAGGCTGCGATAAAGGGCGAAGCATTCTTCGAAGCGCTTGTATCCGACTACTCGGTGCCACACCACATTGTGGGACAAAAGGACCTTGGCATTGACTACATCTGCGAGTGGGTCTATGGCGATAGGCCAACGGGAATCCTCTATGCGGTCCAGGTCAAGACGCTCTCTGCGCACTACGTGAAACTTGAACCTCTTGGCCTCAAGAAAGGGTTCAATGAGCTTAACGAATACAGAATCGGTAACCCAAATCTGCACATAGATGAGAGGACTCTGCAATATTGGCGAGGCCTCGGAATGCCGGTCTACCTTTTCGCAATTGTCTACTCCGAGCCCCTACATCAAGGCGGCCAACTGAACTGTTTCTACAAACGGTTCACACCGGTGCTGACTACCAATAGAACACAAGAGGAGGAAGACTTCTACAAGGTTAACGAAGGCACTACTTTCCTTGCCTTCGCGGATCAACAGTTTAAAAGATACGGTTTTGCGAGAGACCTGTTCATCGACCTCATGAGGTGTTCTTACTACAAAGGTTCCATCTCTTATATATCTCCAAGGACCATTGGTCTTGAGCAGTTCCCCCAAGAAGATGCTGTTTTCGTTGACTTGCTCAAGGAGTACTATGGGAACGTTTACAGGACCTATGCAAAGACAAAAGAATTTTTCGAGGGTATCAGGAGCAACCAAGCTGTACCAAGTGCTGCACCTGACGAGGAGTAGGCTGGCGGCGCCCCCCAGCAGGTGAGCGTGTCCTTATCGTTTCTTTCAAACATAAACCCGCAACTTTCAGATTATCTTGATTTACAGATAAGTAGGTGCACTCTGCAATCAATAAACCTCTTCTCTTAAATTTTGACTCTCTTTACCACTTTTGTTAAAGTTCTGAACGATAGACAACCTCACTCCAACTTAACAAAACCATAAAAATGCCTATCATCCACGGCTTTCTTGAAAGGATAACCTACCACAACGAAGAGAATGATTTCGTGGTTGCCAAACTCCAAGAGAAGGGAAAAAGGGAGTTGACCACAATTGTTGGGAATCTGACTGCCATCAATCCAGGCGAGTCATTAAAGCTGACAGGGAGATGGGTTCACAATAAGAAATTTGGGGAGCAGTTTCAGGTCGAGAATTATGAAATCACTGTTCCTGCTACAGTCCACGGCATCAGGAAATACCTGGGTTCGGGTTTAATCAAAGGCATTGGCCCAATCATGGCAGAGAGGATTGTTAAGAAATTCGCCCTGGATACCTTGGAGATTATAGAAAAGACACCAGAACGGCTTTCTGAAGTAGACGGCATCGGCCCCAAAAGGATTGCCATGATCACAAGAGCTTGGGAGGAACAGAAAGAGATCAAGGAGATTATGATCTTTCTTCAGGGTCACGGAGTGAGTGCAACTTATTCAGCAAAGATTTACAAACAATACGGAGACCGCTCTATCGAAGTGGTAAAGGAAAACCCCTATCGCCTCGCTCAGGATATTTATGGCATCGGATTCATCACGGCAGATAAAATCGCCCAAAACATGGGAATTGACCCAAACTCCCTCATCAGAGCCAAAGCAGGAGTCATCTATGTGTTGAATGGATTAACAGAAGAAGGCCACGTCTACTACCCTGAAACAGATTTGGTTCGTAAAGCCAAAGAGATATTGAAGGTTGACCAGGAAATCATTACTCAAGCTATTACTGAGCTTTCCAGAGAAAAGGAGATTTTTATTGAAGACATCAATAATGGGCAGGCTCACAAGGCGGTCTATCTCGCTCCTTTTTATGTGGCAGAAACAGGAATCGCTCAAGGGTTAAGAGGGTTGAAAGAGTCTCCCTCAACCATTCGACCGATTCATCCTGAAAAGGCAATTGAATGGGTTCAGCAGAAGCTCCGCATTGAGTTGGCTGAGAAGCAAAAAGAAGCAGTCGTCTTGGCAGCCAGTTCGAAGATATTGGTTATTACCGGTGGCCCCGGGACCGGGAAGACGACCATCATCACTGCAATTTTGAGGATCTTCCAGCAGTTGAAGCTGAGAATTTTTCTTGCCGCTCCCACAGGCAGGGCAGCCAAAAGGATGAGTGAGGCAACTGGTTGTGAGGCAAAGACGATCCACCGGTTGCTTGAATTTTCTCCTCAGAAGGGAGGCTTTAAGAAAGATCAGGAGGACCCTCTTGAGGCAGATGTCGTCATCATAGACGAAACCTCTATGGTGGATACCCTCTTGATGTACCATCTCCTCAAGGCCATTCCGTCTCAGGCTCATCTGATATTGGTTGGCGATGTTGACCAGCTTCCCTCGGTTGGCCCAGGCAATGTCCTGAGAGACATTATAGAATCCGGGATCTTCACTGTGGTTAGGCTTACGGAAATCTTTCGTCAGGCTCAGGAGAGCATGATCGTTGTGAATGCTCACAGGATCAACAAAGGCGAGTTTCCTACCCTCAAGGAAATAGAAAGAAAGGAAACCACCGATTTCTATTTTATCCAGGAGGAGGACCCGGAGAAAATCCTTGAGAAGGTCATCATGCTCTGTGCTGACAGGATACCTAAGCGCTTTGGTTTTCATTCAGTGAGGGACATCCAGATTCTGACACCCATGCATAGGGGAGTTATTGGCGTGAGTAATTTAAATATAGAGCTCCAGAAGAAACTAAACCCTGACCAACCAGGCATGACTCATGGAAGCAGAACATTCAGATTGAGGGACAAGGTAATGCAGATCGTCAATAATTACGATAAAGAGGTTTTCAATGGAGACATTGGGTGGGTTTCGAGGATCGATCAGGAAGACAGGGAGGTAATCATTGATTTTGATGGCCGACCGGTTACGTATGACTTTTCAGATCTGGATGAGATTGTCCTAGCCTATGCCATCTCTGTCCACAAATCCCAGGGGAGCGAATATCCAGTTGTGGTCCTCCCTGTGACCACCCAACATTATATGCTTCTCCAGAGGAATTTGATCTATACCGGGATTACGAGGGCCAAAAAATTAGTGGTGCTGATCGGAACTAAAAAAGCCCTTGCTATTGCCATAAAAAATAACAAACCTCAATTGAGATTTACACTTCTTTCAGAGAGATTGAAGTCCTTATGACAGCGGAGCTACCCTCCCAATTCCCATTGACACGCTGTTCCTTGCTCTCCCCTTTACCTCCCACTCTGCCTGCCCATCCCCGCCTGACGATTCTCCAGAATCACCTCGTCCAAGATTTCTCCGCACTGGATGCATCTCCATCCCAAAAAGTCTCCACCGGGACCATAGAATCTTTCACAAACCATCACACTTCCACAACGATGACACTTCATATGACACTCCTATATTGATTTTCCCTTTCAATAAAAGAGTGATTTGTAAAATTTAATGACTGGATTGTCAAATATTTTTTAAAAACCAATTAATCACCCCTTCAATTCTTATTGACACCCCGTTCATAATTTAATACACTTCAATTCAGATTAAACCCCTACCGTTATCAACTTCTACCTCATAATGTAGCTATAATGTATTGAGATAAGATGAGTAAGAAATATACCTCGATAATTCAACAAATAGGGAGCTAATCACCTATGCCTAAACGAACAAGCATAACCGGTAGCGAACTCTTCATCGTCGACAACAGCGACGAAAACTGGAAAGTTCTTCGATACCTCCATGATTGGTGCCAGATCTCAAAGGCCATTGACATCGCAACAGGCTATTTTGAAATAGGGTCCCTGATCGCACTCGACGGAGAATGGCAGAAGGTCGATCAGATTCGGATTCTGATGGGAGATGAAGTTTCCCGCCGAACGAAGAACGCCTTCGTCGAAGGTCTGGGACAGGTTAAGCAACGGTTAGATACCAGTATCGAGTCGGAAAAGTTCAAGAATGATTTTCTCCACGGGGTCCCCTCTATCGTGGAGGCGATACGCTCAGGCAAAATAGCCTGCCGAGTTTATCGGAAAGATAAGTTCCATGCTAAAGCTTATATCACCCATGCTCGAATGGAAGTCGTTGGTTCTTCAGCACTGGTCGGTTCCTCGAATCTCACGTATCCCGGTCTGACCGAGAATGTAGAACTGAATGTTCAGATAACCGGCGGTCCTGTTACGGTTCTCCAGGAATGGTATGAGGAACACTGGAACGCAGCCGAGGATATAACTCCCGAAATCCTCCGCACGATTGAACGTCATATTCTCGAATACTCGCCTTTTCTGGTCTATGCAAAGGCATTACAAGAATTTTTCCGGGGCCATGAGATGACTGCCAGTGAATGGGAACTTGCTGGTCCTGAAAACGGTGGCTCTCGTATGTTTCCAGTGCTCGACCAGTATCAAAAAGAGGGCTACCACGGGGTGATGAAGATCGCTGAGCAATACGGTGGAGCTTTTCTTTGCGATGGGGTGGGATTGGGAAAGACTTTTATTGGTTTTATGGTTATTGAACGGCTCATCCATGAAAAGAAGAATGTAGCCCTGTTCGTGCCTAAAGCGGCCAGGGAGGATGTTTGGGAACGGGATCTCGGACGCTATTTGCCCCATCTCAGCAGTTCAATTTATAGCCATCTGACCATCTTCAACCACACGGACCTTTTGCGAACAGGAAAATGGCAAAAGGACCTTGAAAGGGTCAAGGAGATGGCCGATGCAATAGTGATCGACGAGGCTCACCATTTCCGAAACCCCGGGCTTAAAGGGCAGGAAGGTGAGGTCAAGTCCAGATACTGGCGTTTTTATGATATTGCCGAGGGGAAGCCCCTCTTTATGCTCACAGCAACCCCGGTCAACAACCGCCTTACCGACCTTCAACATATGATCGAATTATTCTCCCAAAGAAGAGCTGACTATTTTAAGGCTCCGCCCCTCGGGATACATTCTCTCCCGGGTCACTTCCGTAAGCTCGAAAAGGCCCTGGAAAAGTCCCTGGATGCCAAGAAAGAAGAGGCGGATGAAGGTCCCTCTATTGCGACCAACCAAGTCGAAGCAGAGCAAGTGCTCTGGAGTGATGACCTTTTTCAGGCCTTGGTTGTCCAACGAAGCCGAGCCTACGTCATGCAAAGCCAGCTACAACACGGGGGTTCTAATGCAATATTTCCGAAAAAGGAACCTCCACGGGTAGCGGAATATCAGCTACGAAAGACATATGGTCGCTTATTAGAGATAGTGGAGGCCGCCTTTGAAAAGGATAAACCCCTGTTTGCCCTCGCTGTGTATTATCCTATGGCTTACTATATTGGTCCGGATATTGAAAAGCAAAAGAAAGCTTTTTTGGTGAACCGGCAGAGGGAGGTCGTTGGTCTAATCCGGACGTTGTTTCTTAAGCGCTTTGAAAGTTCGGCGAAAGCTTTTGAGTTTTCTTGTGGAACGCTTATGGTAAAGCTTCTTGCCTGGGCGACTAAGAATAGTAAGAGCCAATCCGAAAAAAGCCGCCTGGAAAGATGGAAAACCAGACACGCTGATCTTATCGGATATGTCCATAAGGACCAACACGAGATAACCGGAGAAGAATACGATGAAGAACAGGATGAGGACATTATCGATGAAGAGATGCTTGAAGATGTTGAAGATCTCTCCAGGGATGAATATAAAGTCGATGAAATTCTCGCCGAGACTTATAGTGACCTCGATCAAATTATCGAATTTCTGAAGGAGCTCAAAAAATTCAAGCCCTCGAATGACGATAAACTTAAAGCTTTGATTCAACTCTTAAAGAGAGAAAAGGATTTAAAAAACCAGAAAGTATTAATCTTTTCCGAATTTATGGCAACAGCCCGTTACCTTAAAAAGCAGTTAGAAGATGCTGGCATTACTGATGTCGACGAGGTAGACAGTGCCACAAAACGCAACCGGAGTGAAATCATTCGGCGATTTGCTCCTTATTACAATAGGCCGCCCCAAGATAATCTCTTGGAGGGCATAGCAGAGGAAACGCGGATTCTGATCTCAACAGACGTGCTTTCAGAAGGTCTTAATCTCCAAGATGCAACTCGATTGATAAATTATGACATTCACTGGAACCCGGTTCGACTCATGCAACGTATTGGCCGTGTCGATCGTCGCCTTAATCCTGAAATTGAGGCCCAGATCATCGCTGATCATCCAGAACAGAAGGATATTCGCAGGGCTGTAATCTACTGGAATTTTCTCCCCCCGGACGATTTAGATACCCTACTGAGACTTTACGCCAAGGTTTCAAAGAAGACACTCCGTATCTCAAAGGTATTTGGAATCGAAGGCAAGAAGCTCCTCCGGCCAGAAGATGATTACGAATCGCTGAAGGACTTCAACCACATCTACGAGGGAACCACGACAGCGGTCGAATCTATGCATCTGGAATACCAGAAACTCCTTCAAGATTATCCAGATTTGGAAGCCAAGCTCTTGGACCTTCCTGGAAGGGTCTTCACTGGCAAACAACACCCCTCTCCTGAAAGCCGGGCTGTATTCTTCTGTTATGCCTTGCCTGGAATCGGAGGACAGGCCCGAGACGGGGAAGACCAGGATTCTACCCGATGGACAGAAAATGCTGGGTTTACAAAATGGTATCTTTATGAGTTATCCACCGAAAAGATAATCGAGGAGCCCAGCGAAATCATCAATCTGATCCGAAGTAAGCCCGATACGCCGCGCCACCGTTCTATGGAGGAGAAGACTCTATCAGAAATCCGGGGCAAGATTGATAAACATATCAAGAATACATACCTCAAACAGGTTCAGGCTCCTATTGGAGTAAGACCCATCCTCAAGGCATGGATGGAATTAAGTTGAGGGAGAACGCTATGACAACTGTGGACGTGGAACGCCTTCGGCAGATCAAAACGCTGCCGTCGCTGGTCAAATACCTGCGAGACGAGCTTGATTGGCCCATCGACAGCGAGGATGTGGAAGACATCACGTTTGAGTATGACCCAGCCGAACTCGGCTTTGAATCTTCGGCAGCCGTCCAGATTAAGGAAATCAAACAGCTCCGGCCTTTGGACAGCAAACAACCATGGGGCATCTTCTGGGTAAACTTTGAGAAGAAGAGCTTACCCGTGGTAATGCTCCGTCGTGTCCTGGGGCATCTTGTAATCAAGAAGCGGGCTTCTGGTAACCGAGCAACTCAACGGGCGTGGCATTTGAATGATCTCCTCTTTATATCCGCCTACGGCGAGGAACACGACCGTGCCATCACTCTGGCTCACTTCTGGCAGGACACCGAGAGTCCCGGCGACCTGCCGGTCCTTAAGGTGCTCGGGTGGGACAATGCTGATACGATTCTCCACCTTGCAGATGCACACCACATCCTGTCTGAACGTCTCCGCTGGCCCGATGACCCATCGGACATCGAATCCTGGCGCCAGCAATGGGCTGCCGCTTTCCCACTGCGTCACCGTGAAGTCATACAGACCACGCAACAACTCGTCAGCGAACTGGCCCGCCTCGCCGTGGAGATCCGGAAGCGCACAAATACCATCCTCGCCCGTGAATCAAAAAACGGCCCCGTTCGCCGGCTTTATGCTTCTTTCCAAGCTACACTTATCCATGACCTGACCGAAGACGATTTCGCCGATGTCATCGCTCAAACGGTAACCTACGGGTTGTTGGCGGCTAAGTTCTCCCGTCCAGCGGGAATCTCAGTCAGTAACCTGGTGGACATGATTCCGCCCACCAATCCCTTTCTACGCGAACTCCTCGGCACCTTCCTCTCCCTGGGTGGTCGAAAGGGAGCATTTGACTTCGACGAACTCGGCTTTCAAGACGTTGTGGAGCTTCTAAATGAGGCAAATACGGACGCGGTCAAGACTGACTTCGGCAACCGCACCCGCAATGAAGACCCAATCATCCACTTTTACGAACACTTCCTCTCCGCCTACGATAAGAAGAAGAAAGTCAAACGCGGTGTTTTCTATACCCCGCAACCTGTCGTCTCCTACATTGTCCGTAGTGTCCACGAACTCCTACAAACCGAGTTCGGCCTCGAAGACGGCCTCGCCTCGACCGTGACATGGGGGGAAATGGTCAAACAGCGCGAGGAAATCAAACTCCCCAAGATCAGGGTCGAGAAGAAAGGAAAGGCTAAGGGCGAGGAGGTTGAAATATCGCCTGATGAGTTCTTCGTGCAAGTTCTCGACGTCGCCACCGGCACCGCTACCTTTCTTGTTGAGGTCATCGAAGTAATCTTCAATCACCTTCAGGCCAAATGGAACAGCGGCAACGGCATCCTGCCTGTCATCCCCGGCCAAGGACTGGGCACCCGTGATACGTTCATGACCTTCACCGAATACTGGAACGCCTATGTCCCGTACGCCCTTCTGCCCCGTCTCTACGGATACGAGTTGATGATGGCCCCCTACACGATTGCCCACATGAAGCTCGGCCTAAAGCTCTCCGAGATCAACGCCCGGCTGGGCCAGCCTGACTACCGGCTTAAATCCGAAGGTCGTGTCCACATCTACCTCACCAACTCCCTTGAACCGGCATCCGATCTCGGCCAACAGGACTTAGCTGGGATACTCCCTGCGCTTGCCCACGAAGCTCAGGCTGTCAACGAGGTCAAACGCCACAAATGCTTCACCGTCGTAGTCGGAAATCCGCCGTATTCCAAGTCTTCACAGAATCAAGGGGCATGGATTGAAGAACTGATGGAGCACTATAAAAAGACTGTGAGGAGTGCTGAGACGCAGATTCAGGCACTCTCAGACGACTATTCTAAGTTTATCCGTTTGGGGCATTTCACTCTTGAGCAAAGCCGGATAGGAATAGTTGGCTACATAACAAACAACGGCTACCTCGATGGGCCACTATTCCGAGACATGAGGAGTGCAATGCTTGGATTCTTCGAGACAATCCGTCTTTTGAATCTCCATGGTGATTCCCGAAAACAGTTTTCTCCTCCCGACGGAAAAGCTGATGAGAATGTATTTGATATTCAGCAGGGTGTCACAATCAGCCTTCTATGGCGCAAGAACAAACAATCCCTGCACACAGACTTGGGTTATGCTGAAATTTGGGGAACCAGGGAGGAACGATACGGAGCCTTGCAGTCTTCCTCGGTACTCCTTGACGCTTCGGAGGAGCTCCGACCGACAACACCCTATTTCTTGTTTATCCCTACTGCAAAGGAGATGGAGGCAGAATTTTATTCGGCTTGGCATCTTTACGACGTCTTTGGCACAGGCAATCATGAGATTGACAACCACGAGTCTTACGGCGCTGGGTTCGTAACTCAACAGGACAAGTTTGCAATAGCATTCTCGCCTCAGGCACTTGCAGATAACATCCGGAAGTTCGTAAGTCTGAATGCAAGCGATAATGAACTTTGGAGGAAGTTTGAGTTCTGTTCCACAAACCAGTGGAGCTTCGACCGAGCAAAGAAAGAGTTGCAACATATTGACATCCAGCGACTCACCAAGCTCTGCCTCTATCGCCCCTTCGACTATCGCTACACAATCTTTGACCGAAACGTTTGCACAATTCTGCGCAAGCGGATCACTTCACAGTTCGATGATCCGAATATTGCCCTCTTGGCTACGCGGAGAGTAACTCGGCTTCCGTTCAACAACGTGTTCGTTACCAATGTCTATACCGAATATAAAGTAGCCTCCCATGATCGAAATACAATCGTATTCCCATTCTGGATAAGTGCCAACGATGACGAAAACAGTGCTGGCCTCTATGGTGGAAGACGGAGGCTAAACATTAGTTCGGGATTTCTTGATTCGCTTGCAGGGCAACTTGGCCGAATCCAATCGAAACGAGGAACAATTCCCGACGGCATCGCCCCAGAAGAGATATTAGGCTACATCTATGCTGTCTTCCACAGCCCAATTTACCGGACTCGCTACGCGGAGTTCCTGAAGATTGATTTCCCGCGCCTGCCGCTGACTTCCAGCCTGGAGTTATTCCATGCCCTTGGTAAGCTCGGCGGCGAACTCGTTGCCCTGCACCTGATGGAATCGCCCCAACTCGACAAGCCGATCACGAAATGGAAAGGGACTACGCCCAGCAGCGAGGTCGAGAAGGTCACCTACGCCGACGACACCGTCTGGATAGACAAGGCGAAGACAGAGGGCTTCCGTGGCGTGCCCGAGGACGTCTGGAACTTCCACATCGGTGGCTACCAGGTCTGCGAAAAATGGCTCAAGGACCGCAAAGGGCGGAAACTCTCTGCGGACGACATCACTCACTACCAGAAGATCGTCGTCGCCCTCGCCGAAACCATTCGTCTCATGGCCGAAATCGATGAGGTTATAGAAAGACACGGCGGCTGGCCTGGGGCATTTGCCACTTCCAAAAATTCACATGAATGATTAGAATCAGGATGATCGAGACGATGTTGCCTGAGGTTTGCGATGTCGTCGTTGATCCTTATAGTGCTATCCCGGAAACTGAGGAGGAGCATGGATTTGAGGTAAAGGCTCCTGAGATTGAGTCAGTTAATCCAAATTCTGGTTCTGTTGGGACACAGATAACTATTTCAGGCAATTTCTTTGGTTCGAAGAAACCGAAGGTTTATTTGGGTTACCTATCGAAGGGAAAGCTAATAAAGAAGAGTTGTTCTATCATAAGTTCGGGTGACGATGAGATTGTTTTCACGGTGCCCACTCTTCCTGTCGGGAGTTATGATGTGATTGTTACGAATAGTGTAGGCTCGGATACATTGCCTGGAGGATTTATTATTAAGTAATGAAGGAACCTATACAATACTTCAAGTGGTAATCTGCAATCAGCCCTGATGAACCGATTTAAGGATTAGTAGGCGAAGTCGTCAGTCGTATGTCCACTTTAGGATATCTCCTAAGTCACAATAAAAATCCACCATAATTTCTCTATGGGAAATGGGGATCAGTTAAATCCTTCCTTACTCCGCTCATTTAGCTTTCCGTTTTAGAATCCCTCATATATATAGGGGATCAGTTAAATCCTTTTTCCTCGTTACATTTTGTGTGACCGAACCCTCGTTAGCCACCTTTGAAAGAAAGATCGGAGTACCAGCATGAAACAGGATCAGTTGATTGACACCGATCAAAGAGTCGCCTCCATCCTTAAGGAGATGGAACAG
>Ga0209048_10002198_pt1 | contig 19571 bp, 15 predicted proteins | sample FrelakmetCRP12CR_FD_187146 | JGI IMG/M metagenome (GOLD analysis project Ga0209048, IMG submission 187146) | Freshwater lake sediment microbial communities from the University of Notre Dame, USA, for methane emissions studies - CRP12 CR (SPAdes)... | ecosystem: Environmental > Aquatic >... | reverse complement strand
TCAGATCACCAACCTAACGGCGACGACCGGCAACATTGCGAATCTGACGGCCACCAGCGGTCAGATCACCAGCCTGACAGCCACTGACGCGAACATCACCAATTTGACCGCGACCAATCTGACCGCGAGCACTGGCAACATTACGAGTCTGACAGCGACGAGCGGCCAAATCACCAACCTGACGGCGACGACCGGCGTCATCACCAGCCTGACGGCGACGAGCGGTCAGATCACCAACCTGACGGCGACAACCGGCAACATCGCGAATCTGACGGCGACGAGCGGTCAGATCACCAGCCTGACGGCGACCAGTGGCGTCATCACGAATCTGACGGCGACGAGCGGTCAGATCACCAACCTGACAGCCACTGACGCGAACATCACCAATTTGACCGCGACCAATCTGACCGCGAGCACTGGCAACATTACGAATCTGACAGCGACGAGCGGGCAGATCGCGAACCTGACCTCGACGCAGGTGAACGTGGTCAACGCAATTCAGTTCATCGGAGGAAGTGGCATTCAGATCGGGGGGCCGGCAGGTCCGGCGTCGGCGCCCAACCCCACGTCCGTCGCGATCGGCAGCAATGCGCTTGCTCTCGCCGCGGGTTCGCTTGCGCTCGGCAATGGTGCTGTGGCGCGCGCGGCCAACTCAGTGGCGCTCGGTCAAGGCTCGGTTGCCGATCAGGCAAACACTGTTTCGATTGGGGCGCCTGGAGCCGAGAGGCGGATTACGAATGTGGCGCCCGGCGTCGCGCCCACAGACGCGGTGAACGTTTCGCAACTCGGCGGAAAAATGTCGAATTACGATGGCCAGCTCGCGCTGCTGAATGGCGAAATCTTGCAATTGAGCACCACCATCGATTCGGTTCGCAAGCAGGCGTTCCTGGGCGTCGCAACCGCGATTGCGCTCTCCGCTCCTGCAACGCCGACAAAGGTCGGGCGGGTCGCGGTCAACGCGTCAATGGGGACCTATGGCGGCCAGAACGCGCTGGGACTGACGTTCAACAGCTTGATTGCGGTTGGCTCAAACGGCGCCACTTTTTCACTCAACGGCGGTATCGCGACCGGCGTCAGTAACGCCAAGAGGATTGGCGGACGCATCGGAATTGGCGTCGAGTTCTGAGGCCATGGGCAAGCCGGGGAGCAGATTCGTCGAGCGAACGGCGTTTGACTTCCCTTGCAGCCGGATATTCCGCTCATAGCGCCGCGTTTACAGTCATCGCGACATTTTGCTAGATTTGCTTCAGGGCCGCGTGAGATCAGGGATGGCTGTGAGTGACCCTATTCGAGGCAGTTACCCGGGCCGATAGCCTTTTTGACCAAGCCCAGCTTTGGCTCAACAAGGGGCGACTGCAGGAAGCGCGCGCGCTCTTTTGCGAGGCCCATATCCTTCGGCCGGGCGCTCGCACGCATTTCGGAATGGGATTGGTCTCCGCCGCTCTCGGGCGCCTGAGCGAAGCGCTGGAATCCTATCAGAAAGCTATCGATCTCGACTGGCAGTTTTGGCAGGCGCGCGTCAATTACGGAATCCTGCTGCACGATGCCGGCAATAAAGATCAAGCGGTTCATCAGCATGTTTTGGCCTATGCGCTTGCGCCCAACGAGGCGCAGACGATGTTCAATCTTGCCGAATCGCACTACGCGCTCGGAAATTCTCCGCCCTCCCGCGCCTTGCTCGAGCGTTGCTGCGCGATTCACCCGAGCTTCACGCTCGCGCGTCGCGCATTGAAACGTCACAAGGCCGATACGCAATGGGCGTCGCCGCCGACGCAGGAAACCTATCGCGCCGATTTCCTCACGGCGGTCGACCTTTCCGGACAAATGAAGCTCGATGACGCGATCCGCGCATTCGAGGCGTTGCCCGATGAGGCGGCGCTCGACGCAGCGGTGCTCACGAATCACGGCAATGCGCTCTCCAACGCTGGGCGAATGGAAGAGGCGCTCCAATTGCACGCGCGAGCGATCGCTTTGGAGCCTCGACTCGCCGTCGCTCATCACAATCTCGGTTTTGTGCTGCACAAGCTGGGTCGATTTACGAAAGCTATCGAGGCCTATAATCTCGCGCTGACCTTTGAGCCGCGCGAAGCTGCGACCTGGACAAACCTCGGCAATGCTTTGCGTGATGCGGGCCAACCGCTCCAAGCGCTCGACGCCTTCCGATTCACCGCTGCGCTGCGGCCCGATGACCGCGATCCTCTCGTCGGCATTGCGGCGCTCGCACGCACCTTCAATCGCTGGGACGTCGCGCTCGACGCCTATCGGCGGATGGAAGCGTTGACGCCTGACGATCCGCTCGTCGCCAACGAAATCGGGGCCTGCCTGTTCGGACAGAATAAACTCGACGAGGCGCGGCCCTATTTCGCGAAGGCGACACGACTCGATCCGGATTCGCCCTGGGGTTTCGCAAATCTTGCTGGCTTGGCGCTGCATCTCAACGATTTTACGGCGGTCCAGGAAAATCTCCGGGAGGCTCTGAAACGCGCGCCCGAAAATCTGCCAATGCTGGTTTCATATGCGCACGCCTCTCAACAGCTCTGCCATTGGACCGACTATGAAAGCGTGTGCCGTCGCATCGAGGAGCTGGTCAAGCGCGGCTTCGCGGAGGGGCAGCCGTTGAACGTGCTGCCTTTTCCGCTGTTCTCCATGCCGCTCGATCGATTGACGCTTGCCGATCATCTCGCCTGCGCTCGAAGATATGGCGAAGACAGTTTCGGTAAGCTGCGCAAGCTGCAACCCATGCAGAAGCGCCGAACGCGAGCGCCCAGAGAGCGTATCCGGGTCGGATATCTCTCCTGTGATTTTCATGAGCATCCGGTGGCGCAGGTGCTTGCGGAAACGATTGAACTGCATGATCGCAGCCGGTTCGAGATTTATGCATTCTCGCATGGAAAAAGTCCGGAGGACGCGACCCGAGTTAGGCTGCGCAAGGCGTTCGAGCATTTCGTTGATATTGATTCATTGAACGACGAGGCCGCTGCGGACACGATCCGGGAACATGAAATCGATATTCTCGTCGATCTGGGCGGCTATACGCGCGGCGCGCGCGGCGGCATCCTTGCGTTAAGGGCTGCGCCGATCCAAATCAACTACCTCGGCTATCCTGGTACGCTCGGGGTCGACTATGTCGACTACATCATCGCCGACGAGGTTGTGATTCCGCCGCGGCTTGAAGCGGCATATTCCGAGACGGTGCTTCGAATGCCCCATTGCTATTTGCCGAGCGATCGAAAGCGTCCGCTCGGTTCGCCGCCCACACGCGCGAGCCTGGGACTTCCGGAGCATGGCGTCGTCTTCTGCGCATTCAACAGCCCTTATAAAATTACGCCCGAGATATTCGCGATCTGGTGTCGACTGCTTCGCGACATCGAGGGAAGCGTGCTGTGGCTTCGCTCGGATAATGAGACGATCAATCGAAATCTCGTTGCCGCCGCCGCGCGACATGGCGTCGGTTCCGAGCGGCTAATATTTGCTGGTCGGGTGGATTTTCCAGTTCATTTTGCCCGTCTCCGCCAGGCGGATCTGCTGCTCGACACCTTTCCCTACACGTCGCACTCAACCGCAAATGACGCGCTATGGTGCGCGCTGCCGATCGTAACCCGAATTGGCGATACGTTCGCCTCGCGGGTTTCCGCGAGTCTCTTGCACGCGTGTGGACTGTCCGAATACGTCGCGGAAAGCGCCGACGAATATTACCGGATCGCGCGTCAACTGGCTGAAAATAGGCCTCGGCTGATGCGCGTGAAGTCTTATCTCGACGCCAATCGCTTGGTTCTGCCGGTCTTTGACTCGGTTGCGCATACGCGGGATCTTGAGCAGATCTATTCCAACGTCGTGCGCGAGCGGGCGGCCTGAATGCTTAGGCGTCGCGCGTGGTCAGACTCGCTCCGGGTCGCTTCATGAACAGGACAGCATCGATGGCGACGAGGTTATTCGGAGTAGCGGTCGTTTCGGCCTTCTTAGCCTGGAGTCCGGCTGCGCACGCACAGGACGGACAGGCGCAGGAGAAGAAAGGAAGCGCCCCGCCAACGACCGGCAAGGCGCCGGCGGAACAAAAGTCTGCCCCCAAAACCGCGCCACAGAAAGAGGCGGGCGCTGCGGCGAAGGGGCATGTGCTGCAGGGCGAATGGAAAGTCTATTGGATCAGCGACGACCGCACGACGCAGATGAAAGTGGTCGAAGCGACCCAGATTCAAACCGGTCTCACAAATTTCATCGGCGCGATCGGCACGCCAACGGGCGACGGCTGTTCGATCACCGGAACGGTGGTCGACAATTTGAACGGCCAGTTTGCGGAGGGGATCGAGGTGCGCACGGCAGCGATCCTTTCCTATGTGATTGCGCACGCCAGTTGCCCTCGGGAGCAGCTCTGGCTCGAGGCGTTCGGGCTTCCCACCGGCAAAATACTGATGTCGGGCCGCGCCACCTTCATAGCGCCGGACGGCGCCCGTCGTTACGCTGCAGTCGCCCTGGGGCGATGACGCATGGTCGAATGAGGGGCCGAACGTGCCGGACAAAGCTGAAGCTCAGGTTGGCGCGCAAACAGGCCTCGCACGAGCGGCTTCCTTTTACATGGCCGGCCGCTTCACGGAGGCCGATGAGACCTGCGCGGAGCTTCTCGCCGCGGGCGTTCATAATTTCGATGTGCTGCATCTGAGCGGGCTTTCGCTGCTTCAGCAAGGAAAGCCGTTTGCGGCGGCCGAGCGGTTCGCCGACGCCGTCGCGTTGAATCCCGCCAACCGCGATGCGCACAACAATCTTGGCGTCGCGCTCCTCGGAATGGGGCGCGCAGCCGAGGCGGCGCCGAGATTCCGCGCAGCACTTGAGTTGGATCCGGATTTCTTCGAGGCGCATGTAAATCTCGGCAACGCGTTCAATGCGCTCGGAGCCTATTCGGAAGCCACCGCGAGTTACCGAAAGGCGCTGCAAGCGCGTTCCGATGTCGCCGACCTTTACAACAATCTCGGCACTGCGCTGCATGCCGACGGACAGTTGGAGGAAGCCGTCAGCAGCTATCGGGCAGGGATCGAACTTCGACCGAACGACGCCGGCGCTGCGCTCAATCTCGCCAAGGCGCTGAAGACTCTGGGCCGGATCGAGGAAGCCATAGAAGCCTATCGCAGCTCCATCGCGCTTTCGCCGAGACAACCGCAAACTCTTCGGGAACTTGGCGAGACGCTTTTGGAAGCAGGGCGACTTGCCGAAGCGGAATCCTGCTTCCGCGATCTGATTGCGCTCGAGCCAGCCTCGATCGACGGATACTGTCGGCTCGGACAAATATTGCAAGCCTTTGCCCGCCCTGATGAGGCTTCGTCGAACTTCGAGCGGGCGTTGAGCATCAAGCCAGATTGTCTCGACGCATTGTTTGGCCTTGCAACACTTGCTGATGCGTGCGGCGACACGGCGGTTGCGGTACAGTATTTCATGCGCGTGGTCGCGCTTTCGCCGGACAGCGCTTCCGCGCATCTCAATCTCGGCGGGATTGCATTTCGGGAAGGCCGCATCGGCGATGCAATCGACCACAACAGAAAAGCGATCGCTGCAATGCCATCCATGCCGCAGGCGCATAACAATCTTGGCAACTGTCATTACGTGTTGCGGCAGTACGAAGAAGCGATCGCCTGCTACGCAAGGGCGCTTGAGCTCGATCCCGCGCTGCCCAATGCGGTTGGATTGCATCAGCTCGCTAAGCGCCAGATTTGTGACTGGAAAAATTTCGAGGCGACCCAGTCCGCGCTGCTGCAGCTCGTCGCCGCCGGCTACGGCGTGGTCGATCCATTCAACCTGTTGAGCATCACGGACGATCCTGCGCTGCAACTGACAACCGCCCGGCAATATGTCGCCAACGCCGTTCCGCGCGTCGCTTCCCTTCCACATTCGCCCGTGCGCCGGAACGGCGGCCGAATTCGGCTCGCCTATCTGTCTCCGGATTTTCACGATCATCCTGTTGGCATTCTGATCGCCGACCTCTTGGAAAAACATGACCGATCGAGCTTTCATGTCTCGGCCTATTCCGTTGGACCGCCGTCGGAAGGGAGCCCCGTGCGTCGACGCATAACCCAGGCCGTCGACGAATTTGTCGATGCGCGCGCGATGTCGGACGCCGATCTCGCCCGACATATTCGTGATTCCGACATTGACCTGCTTGTCGATCTGGCCGGCCACACCCATGGCAATCGCGTCAAGGCGCTGGCCTATCGCCCGGCGCGCGTTCAGATCGCTTATTTGGGATTTTCAGGCACGACCGGCGCCGATTTTCTTGACCATATACTGGTCGACAGCTTTGTCGCGCCGCGTACCGAGCAGATCCACTATACCGAGAAACTCTATCGTCTGCCCCACTGCTACATGGTCAATTCGAGGACGCGTCCCGCCTCCACAGTTGCTCCGAGCCGCGAGTCATGCGGTCTGCCAGGAAATGCGTTTGTGTTCTGTTGCTTCAACAACAGTTTTAAGATCACGCCAGCAATGTTCGACGTGTGGATGCGGTTGCTGCGAGATGTTCCCGGCAGCGTGCTCTGGCTCAAAGGCGACAGCGATTTGTCCATGCGCAATCTGCGGGATGAGGCGAGACTGCGCGGTGTCAGCCCCGACCGCCTCATATTCGCGGCCAATGTTGCATATGCCGATCATCTGGCGCGGCACCGTAACGCCGATCTCTTCCTCGACACATTTCCCTACAATGCGGCGAGCACGGCGAGCGACGCCTTGTGGATGGGGCTGCCGATTGTCACTCTCGCCGGCCGCAGCTTTGTCGCGCGTGTGGCGGGCAGCCTGCTCCATGCTTGCGGCGTGGAAGGACTTGTCGCTTACGATATCGACGGCTACGAGGCCCTTGCGCGCGATTTGGCTTGCGATCCGCACCGGCTCGCCGGACTCAAACAATCGTTGCTCGAACGACGCGCCCACGGACCGCTGTTCGATCTAGACAGTTTCCGGGACGACATCGAATGCGCGTATAGAGAGATTTGGCGCGCCTATCTCGAAAGTAGCGGAACGAATTAAGAATCTGAATCGCGCGTCACTTCACGGCGACGAGGTTGAGGCTGATCCTTTGTCCGTAGAATTCGAGTTCGCTGGTGTCGTCGAAAAGTCCAAATGAACGGACCCGCTCGATCCGGCTGAAGCCGGCCTGCGCCAGAAGTTGATTCAGAATTTGGTGATTAAGGCCGATATAGTGAAAATCCGCCGAATTGGTCTGCCCGCCGAACATCATGCGCATGACGTGATATTTTTCGTCGAGGGATAGCGACGGACTTATGAAGAGATAGCATAACACGTCAAGGTCGGGAACGGAGACCATGAACTGGCCGCCTGGCGTCAAGACACGCTGGATCCCCGCGAGCGTCTCCCGCATGTTATCTTGTGGCACGTGCTCAAGCACGTGACTAGCATAGATTGTCTCGACCGAGTTGCTTTCGAATTGTCTCAGGTCGCTGATATTGCCAAGGGAGTCGACGCCTGCGCGCGGGAGCACGTCGAGAATCATCCACCCTTCTTGCTGTTGCCATCCGCCTATATGCAATTTCAAAGGAGTCATCCACTGGCCGCCCAGGGAAGATGCGATTGCCGACGCAAAAACCTTCCCTTATTGCATTGTATGTTAATGCCTGCCTTTGGATCATTGGGGCAAGCGAAACGGTTGCGTCAAACCCTCGATGGCGAATCTTATGTGCGACGCCAGCGAATTGGACGCCCCTCGACCGGCCTACCCACTGGAACTGGGTCACTTGATCGCGACGATGCGATAAAAGCCTTCCGCATAAGTCGTCCATTTCTCGGTTTTGCCGTCGTAGACGCCGTGGATTGGCGCACCCTTCCATGTATGAATCAACACCATGTCGGGTCGCGCCTCTAGCGTGATCGGATTGCCAACGCTGGGGCCAGGAAAGCTCTGCGCCAATGAATAGGCTTCCCGACCTTCAGCTGTCGGCGAGAACCAAGCGGAGATAATTCGCGGCGTCGCGCCCAGACGGTGGCGATAGAAGTAAATCGAAGAAGTCTTGTTCGATACAGGCTGCCAGCCAGTATCGAAGCAGCGCTCCGATGTAGGACTGCAGTTCAACAGATCAAAGCCTGTCGACCCACTGACAGTAGCATTGGCATTGGGGAAAATGATCTGCCAAACGAATAGGCAGACCACCCCCGCGAGCGCAATTGCCGAGACAATCGGCGTCGCGGCATACCGTCTGCGAAGTATTTGCGGTTCTGCCTCCGCTGGGTCGTCTGTTGGAAGTGGCGGCGACACCGAGCGGTTGGATTCTCTACCAGTGGAAAAATTCATAAGTTTCTCCCTAATATGATGGATGCTACCTGTTGCTACGCGCACGGGCCACATGCTGCTCTGGGGTCTGAATTAGTTGATTTGCTATCCGATGCCGGGGATCGCGGCAGTCACAGCAAATTCGATACTGTCGCCGACCTGTCCGCCCTAAACAGCACAACTTGCAGCTGCATTGTTGCCGTATTTCCACCGGCACCCGTAGGAACGCCAACGCTACTCCCCGGCTGCTCGGACAGCTCAGACGTTTCTAATTTTGAGACAAAAGCACGGACCTACTGAACGCGCAATCTCCCCAATGTGCGCCGCGCAACCGAGCTCCGAACGAGGCAAACTACTGGTGGCCGCCGCTAGGCACGACGCAATGCACGTGCGGGTGATGCGTCAGCGTCTGTCCCCATGTATGCAGGACGGCTACAGCGCCGATCTGCGCGCCCAGCCTGCGCGGGTTGGAGGCAAGCGTCGTCATTGCTTCCGCCGATGCCGCGAACAGGATCGCATAGACGGCGGCCTTGTTCTGGAACGCAATGGCGGCGATCGGCGCCGGCAAGGTGAACACGACACGGAAGTAGGGAACCGGCAGAAGTTCGGCCTGGCGCGCGACAAGCCATTGCGCACGGGCTGCGCCTTGACACTTCGGGCAATGCCGGTTGCGACAGTTGTAGGCGACCCGCGCTACGCCGCAGTCGTCGCACGCCTCGACGTGACCACCGAGTGCGGCGGTGCGACACGCCACGGTCGAGCTCATCACGCGGCGCTCCACGCGGCTCAAATGTCCGGCGTGGGCCAAACGATACGCGTCGCCATGCCGACGCAGAACGTCAGCGACCTCAAGGCGAACTCCAGCCCCATTCGCAGGCGCGGACGCTCAACTGGGCGGCGTGACTTCCAGGGTTAGGCGATCGAAGGGGCTTTGGGTCGCGCGGATAGTATGGGTTGCGACTTGCGTGTAGCGCGCCGTCGACGACAGATTATTGTGGCCAAGCAAAACTAGGATGATCCGAATGTCGGTTCCGTTTTCCAGCAGATGCGTCGCGAAGCTGTGCCGCAACGTGTGCAGTGTGACGCGCTTCGTCAGCCCCGCCTCGCGGCCCGGGAACAGAAACGTCTCGTTCTGACGAGTGCTTAGAGCCGCTTGTTACCAGTCCGAGTTGATCGGCTAAGCGCGACCTTAGACCAACTCGGCGCGCAGTTTTTGAAGCTCCGCAATGCGTTGGCGGATCGGACCCGTTATCGGCTCATGGTCCTTAGTCCACATAGCGAGCGACTGGCGCTCGTTTGCAATGTCCATGTCTATCTTTTCAAGCGGCGATGCGTCACGGTAGCCCGAATCGATTTGCATCAGCGCAATAAGACGGTATCGTCGTTCGAGAAGTCCCGGTTCATCCCACCAGTGAATGCATTCCTATGTGGCGAGACCAGTTAGACGCTTTTTGGGATGGCCGTCGTTCAGTTGTGATCGGCTTTTTTAGAGGCGAAGAAAGCTCGCGTGCGAGCGGTCCGAGGCCGGATCTCGTCATAGTCTCCGCCAGCGACGCTGAATTCGCCGATGCGTTGCTTCTCGATGTTGTCGACGCGCGACGATGGCGTTGTGGTCATTGCATCTTTGATCTTCCTCAAGACCATAATTTTGTGAGCTTGCATTCTCCCGATGGCGCGGAGCTTCGTCTCGTGTTTAACAGCGAAGACTCGACTCTCGCCGGTGGAGAATGGCGCCTGTTACTGGCGGAGCTATCTGATGGTTCGCCCGACTCGATCGCTTTTAGACTGGCTTCCATGTCGGCGCGCGGGGGGTGGGAACGTTTGGCGCGGGATCAAATAGCGCGAAGCGGCGCAAAACTCGTTTGGGCGATTTGTCAAAGGCGTTATGTGGAGCGGCGCGATGGAGCCGCAATCGTCGCACATCTGTGGCCGGCGCATCGCGTGTTTCCGGCGCATCAGAGCCGTGTCGTCATCGAGGCGACGGATACCTTGTTCGAACGCCACTCGAACATGCAAAGAGCGCCCTTCGCAATCATGGAGAACTGGCTGCGCGAAAATGGCGCTCCCATCATTTCACTCCGGATACAACTTCCACACGCGCCAGACCATAGCGAAGCCGTGATGGCTCGCACCGGGATCTCCCATGTGATGCATCAGCGCAGGCGCCTCCGCGACTGGATCCGGGAGCGTAAAGCGTTGGGCGAACCCGTCGTGGATCCACTTAACTTCGACGATATTCGCCAAGCGACAAGATTCGCGCATGAAGAACCTGAAGCCGTTGAATCTGGCTCCACCATCGTCGTCCACAATCTCTTGAACGCGATTACGAGTTCTGACACGTCGGAATTGGACGGCGTGGCGGTCAGACGAGTTTCGGACGGTGCAGCTGCCGACGGCGCTGCAATTTTCGATCTTCATTTCTTTGGCGCCGCTTTGGGCGACGACGTCGGTCTTGTGAGCGCTTCCGCCAATATTGGCGATTTCGGCGTCGTTCCCTGCGATCCCGGCGGCGCGCCTTATGTGCGACTGTTTCGCGTAGAAGGCGATGGTCTTCAACCCCGCAAGGTCGAAGACGACGACGTCCTTCTCGATGAAATCTTGCGCCTCGCTGCTACAAAGGAGACGGCGCCGACAACGGCAGTCAGCGCCCCCAACGCGGACTATGCCGACGGCGTACAGGTCCGGCGCGACAAGTTCCTGAATGTCTTAAATTCCGTACTGATGGGCGCCGAATATGATGGGCGGCTGCAGGCCTCAAAAATGTGGGACATTTTCGAGCCAGAGATTCTTACCAGCTTTATCGCGATGGTGGAGGATGTGACCCCAGAGGCGCGTTTGGCCCTGCGCAGGATTGGCGGTTTTGAAGCTTATCGAGCTGATCCACCCCTCATTCAAGCGGTGCTCCAATCCGATTTCGTGCGTGGATTGGACGAGGCCAGCTTCCAGGAATACTGCGGCGCATCAAAGTCGCTTGTTCACCGATTTCTCGGCGCTTGCCGCATCCCCGGCTTCCTTTCCGCCGACGCCGATATCCGCGCGCAAATTCAGTGCTGGCGCGTCATCATGCAGCCTTCTCTCGCGGGACATTTGACGACTGCGCGAATTACCCTTGGAAGGGCCGAAGAGATTCCTCACAAGATCGAGAACATCGCCGCATCGCTCGTCGATGAAACGCTCGTCGAGCGCGCAATCGTATTTTGCGACAATCTGAGATTGGAGCAGGAAGCTTTAGCGCTCAGAAATTACCTCGCAAGACGCAATGATGGCGCCTGGACTTCCTTGAGCGAGGCGGACCGCTTGTCTCTCATGGTGGAGGAGGCCAATGCTTATTGGCGGCGGGTAGAAGATAATCAAGTTATCACTGCGGATGCGGAAACGAATCCGCCGCCGCCGTCGCCCAAACCCGGGGGTCTTTTCGCAGCGGTCAGAAATTTCTTTACGCGCGGCGCCGGACGTTCGCGCTCATGACATATTTCTATTCCTTGTCTCTCGACAAGAGAACCGCTTCAACCACTCGCATGCAAGAGTTGAATGAGTTGGCATTCGTCGCAGCATCTCAGCTCTATCGCCTCGGAAAATAACGTCAAATGGCGAAACGCGTCACTATTTGCCTTATCGGACCGAAGAATGGCGGCAAGACTTCTTTGCTTGCCTCCGCCGTGGATTGCGTCATGCAGAGCGCTCACGGCTATCCCTCGGACTTGCGGCCGGCGATTCAGTCAATTACGCGAGCGGAGTTCGAGGGTGCGGACGCCGGCGCGCCGCATATCGATATTCTCGACGGTCATTCCGAGGAATATCAAGAATTGCGGCGTGAATTCGCAAAGGGCTGTGCGCCCACAGATGCTTTACCTACCCACGAATATTTCTTTCGAGTGACGTTGAATGGAATCGCGCCGGCAGAGGCTCTCGAAGAGGCGCCTTACCTGGTTGAAGTCATGGACTCCGGAGGTGATATCGCCATCCCGGATGACAACGCGCCGAACGACATTCCGCAAAAAAGCAGAGAGGAGTTTTCCGCTCGATTGTTGAAGGCCGAGGCGATCATCCTTGTCATGCCTCTGGTTCGACTTGAGGATAGTGGCTGGATCGTGAATGTGGCGCGACTATTCGAACGACTGGCAAATGCGCCCGAAAAGAATTTGAAGCGCGTCGTTGTAGCCTTCTCGCAATATGAGCGCCTCTTCGCGCGTTTCGGGCCGAGCGCTTTTACCTACGCTTGCGATCCTGCCGTCGCCCTTTATGTGCTACGTAATTCCTTGCGGACAGCTCAGTGGATGGACAGTCTGCGATCGCTTGAAGCGGGCGCAAACAAGGTTGCGGTACGATTCACCGTCGCCTCTTCATTCGGGTTCGTAAAGATCTTCCAGAATCCCAATGTGGACCCTCACCAAGCTGGCGAGCGGCGCTTTCGCCGTTCCGGAATCGAAGGACCGCGCGCGCTGAACGAGTTCTGGCGGCCATTTCTCACCGCCGATCCTCTCCTCTTCTCCGCTCTAGAACTCGATAGCGCATTCACCTTCTCGTACGCCCAGATCGATGGAGCGCAATCGGAGCCGAATTTCGAGCAACTAAATGCGCCCGCGTCCTCCTAAGCGGTGATGCGGGCTTTATCGGGTTCTGCAGACAGGGCCGCATCATCGGGTTGCTCGGCGCTCAAGTCCGACTCGTCCGACTGCGTTGTACGCGCCGGCGAAAGATAACGCTCAAGAGCGCTTCTTCGTCGCGGGCGCGACATTGCATCAAAGTCGCGCCGTCTCCGATATTCGGATCCGCCGAACGCAAAAGCGTCGCTGCGCGCCGCCTTTTCCGCATTGGCCATTGCGCGTGCAGCGGCGCGCTTCAAAGCTGTCTCCAATCTGGACTCGACTTCGATGAGCGTTCTGTTCTCGATTACGTAGATGCCTTTTCCGTCGAGATAAGCCGTCTCCTCCCTGACCAGTCGATTGAGCAGACCAACAAGATTTTCTCGGACATTTTCGGGCAAGTCCCTTACGCTTTCCGCGTTGGGGTCAAATGCGCTCATATCGCCGTGCAAAGGGCGCGAGGCGCGCAACAAGGCCTTCATGACACGAATATCCGGATCATCTTCCTCGCCGTCTGTCACGTCCATGGCGGGAGGGAGGGCTGGGCCTTCCCTGGTCTTGGTTTCGCGTTTGAATATTTCCGACAGGAGCTTCATTACGAAAATGAACGCGTCCTGCGCCACAGCGACGCTGATTGCCATCGTCGCATCAGGCGTGGCGCTCATGAACGCCTCGCGCGCAAGCTCAAATCGGTTGCGTTCCATCGAGTGGCTGCGCAAAAATGCGTCGCTGCGCTTCAGCAGCGCCTGTACGTCCAGCTCGGAGAGCCCGGCTGTCTTGCCGCTGACGAGGCACGCATCAACAATCTGCTTGGCGTCGTTGAACGCGGTTGGAGCGGTTGTGTCTACTTCCGGCGTGTTGCGAATCCGATGCGCAATGGCGGTCAGGGACTCGCGAACGTCGCCATCGAGCGAGCACCTCTGTTTGAAAGCGGCGCGACTTGCGATTAACTCATCGCGCGCGGTGAGAAAATCGTGGACTGAAGCGTCGGATGGCTCGCAATCAAAATCAGACTGGACGTTGGCAGAAAGCAAATTCAATTGGCGTGCTGTGACGAGAATCTGGTTGCATGACGCTTTTGCCTGCCGAATCTTCGACCAGGTCGGGTCGGAGCGAATCTGATTGCGCAGATCCGTCAGCTGCCGCAAGGTCGCATCCAGGTCAAAGGCAGTGTCTTCTTTCAGAACAGCCGCCGGAGCCAGTGATGCGGTCTCCACCTTCTGGCGCAACGTAACGAGTTGCGCATTCAGCGCGTCTCTCTGCTTTATCGCGTTGGCGCGATCGTTCAAGGGCGCGGTAAGGGTCTGACGAATGACGGCGATGCGTCGCCGTGCGGCCGTCGCCTTTCCTTCGTGGGACTTGCAATTTGGACCGCAGGCCGCTCCTAAGCCGTCCAGTCCCTTGGAGGCGTCCACCGCCAGCTGGTCCTCCTGACGCTCTGTCGAAGTGAGCGACACGATCTCGTCTTGCTTGGATTTGATGATCGGATCGAGATCATTGACGATTTGAGTCAAGGCGGAGATTTTGCTTCGCGTCTCTTCTATTTGACGACCCGTGGCCTGGATGTCCTGTAGTTCGGCAGCCGTCTTCTTCGCCGCCTCTAAAGCGGCGCGTTGGAGCCGATCCTGATTTTTGCGCATTTCCTCGCGGAAATTCGACCCCGCGTTGTTATTGGCCATCTGCAGGAGAGCGTCCAGAGATTCGAGATAGGCGTTCATTCCCGGCATCGAGACAATGCGCGCGGCGTTCGCCTCGTAATTTTCATTGATCTGCTTCGACGCGGGCAGAAGCACCTCCGCAGCCAATTCCAAGGGCTGCATCTCGCTAACAATCTTCTTAGAGGAGAGCCTGAAGATATTGGTGTAGTAATAAGTAAAAGAAAAAAAAGCCGACATCGAGAAAACGAAAAGGAAGACGCTTGAGGTGACAAGCGTCTTTATAACGATTCTCTCGCCCAGAAACTGTCGTCGCGCGATCAACGCGCCAAGATCGGCTCCCAGAGACAGCGAGGTCGAGGCCAGCATGACCAAAATCGCGGTCGTCCCGATAAGAGAGCCAAGAACCCCGATCCAGTCGTAAGTCTCTCGGCGCATGATATCGATCATGCCGCTCCAGGTGGTGAAAAACACCCAGCAGAAAACGGGAATAGTGATCAGTGAAGCAATTTGTCCGAGATTGACCTGCGGCGCCGACGCGGACACGCGTGCGGCGAGCGCCGCTAACTTATCGAAACGTCGGCGCACATTTTCTTCGGGGGCCGGCGTAGAATCGATAACGTCTTGCTCCGTCTCGGGACTTTCCGGATGCTCAACGGGATGCGCATCTGCCATGAAATTCAACTTCCCTCAGGCGTGAAATTGAAATATTGCCCCGGACGTCGATTAAACTTACCCGGCGCCGACGGTCTCAGCCAGCCTATCAAAATCTATTGTTCGACGCCCGATAGCGTCATGACCAACTCCTGATCGCACTGTCGCTCTGTCTACTCGCGGAGAATTGGCAATCTTGCGACAAGGATTGGATAAAAGCGGGGCTAGCGCAAGTCGACGCCAAGTCGCCTCGATGTTTCAGTGCCGCCGGTTTTTGACAGGAGAACCGCCAAGACGGACTCCGATTTCATAATCCAGTCTCGGCGCAGGAGCGTCAATCCTCAGTGAGTTCGCTAGTTCGAGTGCGGGCCGAGGCGGGGACCCCATCGACGCATGGAGGATCGGATACAACGAGAGCCGTCCTCACGTGGCTCTTGGCAATATCCCGCCCAGCGAATACGCTTTGCGGGCAGGCGGTTCGATGGCATGAAGGGTTCAAACGCCGTCGGAGACTAACGCTTGCCCTGGACCACCATTCCCAAGCGCTTCAGTATAATCGAAGGTGAAGGGTGGGGAATGCGGCTAGGCGATCGTCGACGTTGTCACAATGCGACCGGCGGGCTCTGTGTCTCCGCAGGAAAATGGGCGGGCGCAGCCGACCTTCTCTGACCAGATGGCGGCGTCATCGCCGCTCATCACTGAGGCTGAGACCGCGTCAATCAAGCCTCGAACGAGATCGTTCAATGGCGGGCGACCTTTCAAGCAACACCGACGCCAACCTTAAGCGCAGCCTGACCAGCCGCGAGGCTTGAAGGACGCAACGAAAGGCGCTAACGGAGGCCTCTCGCCAAACGCGCAAGTTGGCGCAGTCAATCGAGTGAAGCTCCCGCCCCCACTGGCGTCTTGTCGCCATCGACCCCGCTTTTGAGAAAAAGGAACGATCATGAGACGCGAGCGCCTCAAGGCGTATATCCGGGCGAGCGTATGGCTTGCCGTGGCGGCGCTCGCCGTTCTCTCGCTGGTCCCCGGCGAGATTCGACCCCATGTGCTTGCGACGGGTCGTCTCGAACATTTTGTCGCTTATGGTCTCACGGGATCGCTCGCGGCCGTCGGCTATGCGCGAGTCAGCACTCGGCTCTGGTGGTGGCTCGCCTTGACGATGCTGGCGGGCGCTTTCGAAGTGATCCAGAACTTTATTCCAGGCCGCTCGCCATCGCCGTTTGACGCTCTTGCAAGTTCCGCTGGCCTTGCGGTTGGACTGTTGCTCGCAAGCTGGGTCGCGAGCGAACGATATTTCGGATTCGCAACGCTCGATGAAGCCGATGCGACGGCGTCGACGACGGAGCATGCCGATTCATGAATTGGCGCGAGAGGCTCGTGGCCGCCTTTATCGCAGCATATACGCTCTTAGGGATTACATCGACGTCACGCGCCGCCGATCGCCCACGCTCATTTGATCATGTCTACGTCATCGTGCTGGAAAACCACAGCTTTGACGACGCCTTGTTTGGTCCCGCCGCGTTCCTACGCCAGCTGGCGCAAACGCAAGGCCTCGCGACCTTCTATTTTGGCGTATCGCATCCAAGCCTTCCCAATTATCTCGCGATGATCGCCGGCGACGATTTTGGGATTCGCGATGACCATCCGAGCTGCTTTGGAAGCGGACTGGCCAAGGACGCGCCCTGTCATGCGCTCGTCGGCGAAACGCTCGTCGACCAGCTCGAAGCGGCAGGACGATCATGGTCTCTCTATGCCGAAGGTTTGCCGGAGGTCGGCTGAGTTCGTCAACCGACCGCGCAGCTTCTTCGCCGCGATGAAGAAGTCCTCGCTGCTCATGCCATTCGCCTTGCCATAACGTATATGATGGAGCTGTGCGGCCCACAAATTTCACTGACTATGGTCTGCGTGCTCTCATTTTCTTGGGCGAGCGACGGCCGGACGTATTTAGCGCCACGGCGATCGCTGAGCATTTCGATGTCTCGCGCCGTCATATGGCAAAGGTCCAGGAGCTAGCCGCAGCCGGTTACGTCGAGGGCATCCGCGGAGCACAAGGCGGCGTTCGCCTGGGGAGAGATCCCAGGAGAATACGTGTCGACGATGGAGTGCGAAGTCTCGATAAAGTCCAGGCCCTTGTCGAATGCTTCCGCACCGGCGGCGGCGATTGCATCCTCGCGCCGCACTGCCGGCTTAAGGGAATTTTGGGCCGCGCCAAGCAGCAATTCATGCGCGAACTCGACCAATTTACGCTGAGCGACTGTCTCGGTGGTTCCGTTGGCCCACTCTCGCAATCGATTATCCGCGGTAATTTGAGATAAAAACGCACTATGTCGAAGCCTTTTCCAAAGCGGCAAGGAGTCGCATCTATAGCCCCGTCGACGATGAGTCGGCGTGCCGCTATAACTGCTGACGCCTGGAAACAGCGGAAATGGGAACGGTTAATTTCATTCTTATAGGAAAAGTTCTTGCCCTTTTGACGATGGCGAATGGCGCTCCAGTCGTCGGGAAAAGAATGCTCGGCGACAATATGGCTTTTCCGATCGATGGCGGACTGATCCTGAGGGATGGTGAGCCGCTGCTTGGAAAGTCGAAGACGGTTCGCGGGATCGTCCTGGCGCTAGTAGTGACCACGATGTTGGCGCCATTGATCGGCATGGAGGTTACGACTGGAGCGATAGTTTCAGCGGCGGCGATGGCCGGAGACCTATTCTCGAGCTTCATTAAGAGGCGACTGAGAATCCCGCCCAGTGGCATGGCCATCGGTCTAGACCAGATTCCCGAAGCTCTACTACCGGCGCTCGTTGCGAGATGCGTGCTGCCGCTTACACTGTTGGACATCACGGCGATCATCTTCGTTTTCTTTATCGTCGAGCTCCTTTTCTCGCGCTTGTTATTCGCGCTGAAGATTCGAGATGAACCTTACTAGGAAGTCGTGTCGGCGCGGCGCACTCGGTGAAGCGTGATTTCAGGGGGGCAGTTAAATCGCACAGGCACAATGCACGAGCCGGCGCCAACCGAGGTATAGCCGGCCATGTTCTGGTATTTCCATGCGCCTGAGCCAAAAGCGCGCGGTAGGTTGGAGTCGAGCGTGATTGGGATGCCGCCCGGAAGACATATTTGCCCGCCGTGCGTATGGCCGCTCAGTAGGAGGTCGAACCCGGCGTGCGCCGCCTGCCGATAAATTTCGGGTGTGTGAGATAGGAGGATTGAGAAGGCGTCGCCGGGAATCCCGTCAGTCGCCTTCTCGATATTGTCGACCCTGTAAAAATGGGCATCGTCTATTCCCGCGATGTAAATCTTGTCGCCGCCGCGCTCGAGAGCGACGTGTTCGTTGAGCAGCATCGTGGCTCCCATCCGTTCGAGATCAGGGACCATGCGAATGGAGTCGTGGTTGCCGAGAACGCCATATACGGTCACTCCCAAAGTCCCTCTCACGCAGGCTATCACCTGATCCAGGCCGGCAAGACACGGCCTAATCGTTCCATAAGTCTGCGCACGATAATCGCCGGTCATTACGCAAAGATCAAAATTTAGATCCTTCACGAGATCGATGACGCTTCGCATCGCCAGCGGATTCATGTCCACGTGAAGATCGGTTAATTGCAGAATGGTGAAGCCGTCGAAGCCCGTGGGTAATTGCATCGAAACAACGTCATTCATTCTGACCCGAACGTCCGTGGCGTTTCGCCGTCCGATCCAGTAGAGGCCCGCCAGTTTGAGGACTGACGTGATGAGCGCTTGAGAAAACAGGAAATTTTCGATGTGGAAGAAGTTTAGGCCCTGGCCGAAGACTTGGGCTTCGTGGTCTCGTTCGATCCCGAGCCGTTGACGCGCATGAAGTGAGCCCAGGCGCTGGCGAAGTCTTTCATCGATTTCTTCGTCGGTGAGAAGTTCCTTCATAGCCGCGTGATCCATAGTCGCGCCGAGCAACATTTTCGGCACATCTCATTGAGCCGAGATCGTCCTGAACCGAGCGATAATAACATATTGTTACTATGTTCTGTTGACTTCATTGACCTCAAAAGTGCGTCTCGGCAGCAGGCCGTTGCGAGGACAAATTTCGACGCCGCTACATTCGCAGCGTTTGACCTTTTTTCTCGCGACTGTGTCAGGCGCAGAGTATCTACGTTCAACACGTCGCCCGCGGCATATCCGAGCCACCGCTCGCCGTGGCCACCAAGGCAAATAATCGGTCAACTTGTTGAAATTAATAACGAATTCGGATTAGAAAAGCACAAGGAACAAACAGTAAGGGCAGTGTATCGACTAATCAAATTGGTTAAAAGATATGTCGAAATTTGGTTAAGAGAATATGCTGAGCTTTCATCAAATGATTGCCTTCGGCAAATTTCTTTGAGAGAATGGCTCCGTAATTGCAAGAGTAAGAGTGAGTTCATAGGCCATGACATACGAAAT
>Ga0209048_10002197_pt1 | contig 19575 bp, 16 predicted proteins | sample FrelakmetCRP12CR_FD_187146 | JGI IMG/M metagenome (GOLD analysis project Ga0209048, IMG submission 187146) | Freshwater lake sediment microbial communities from the University of Notre Dame, USA, for methane emissions studies - CRP12 CR (SPAdes)... | ecosystem: Environmental > Aquatic >... | reverse complement strand
ACTGCTCTATCCATGCTGACCCTGAAGTTTACCGCCAGGCAACGGCACAGATCAAGTACGATGCCCTATCGCTCGGCGCGCTGGTCACTACACACAAAATCGATCTATTGACTGCGGCGAGGGACATGTTCGATTATCTCGACCCCTACGCCCAGATCACGGACGAGGTCTCCAGTATTTCTAAACTTGAAGGACGCCTCGAGGGGCATGCCAAAGACCCGATCACATCAGGCCTGAGCCTGGACGCGATCATCGGCGAGGGTTATTTTGGACGGACAGGCGGCGATGTGCTCAGCTTTGGGGCGGGTGGATCGGCAATCGCGACTTTGTTACACCTGATCAACAAGAAAAATAAAGGCGACCGCCCGAAACGCTTTACTTTTGTGAACCGCTCGCAAGGCCGCCTCGACCATGCGAAAGAAATGGTCAGAAATCTAAAAACCGATATCGAGACCGAGTATATTCAGAATACTGATCCGGTGGTGAACGACAAGATCATGGAAAAATTCCCGCCTCACAGCATCATTATTAATGCTACCGGCATGGGCAAAGACACTCCCGGCTCACCGATCACATGGGAAGGCAAGTTCCCGATGGAAAGCATCTCGTGGGAATTCAATTACCGCGGCGAGCTGGACTACTTGCACCAATCCCTGGCTCAAGTCGAAAGCCGCAAGGTGTTTGTTGAAGACGGCTGGCTATATTTCGTTCATGGCTGGACACAGGTGGTGGCCCAGGTTCTGCACGTCGACCTCACGCCAGAATTATTTGAGGAGTTGAATAAAGCTGCTTCAACAGTCAGGGCGAAATAAATCGCTTGATCTCTGGTATGGTCTATTTGAGAAAATAGAAAGGCTGGTAGGATATGCTCCTGACGGCAAACGACATTGCAGCCATGATCGACCTGTCGTGTGTACGTACCACTTCCAATAAAGCCGATATCGAAGAAATGGTCGAGGCTGCTCGTAAATACGGTTTTGGGCAGGTCTCGGTGCTACAATGTTTCCTCCCGTATACCAAGCAGTTGCTCGCAAATACTGCGAACATACGCGTGATTGGAAATGTTAGCTTTCCTTCCGGATCCGACAGCACGACGGTAAAGGTCTTTCAGGCAAAGGAGATGGTAGAAGCAGGCTGCGATGAGATCGATATGGTCATCAACGTCGGCAAGCTGCGCTCTGGCGAGGTAAAGGAAGTTGAGGATGACGTGAGGGCGGTTGTCGAAACTGTGGACGCCCTACCGGTGAAAGTCATTATCGAGATCATGTACCTGACCCGAGCAGAGGTGGAACAGGCATGCAATATCTGTGTGCGAGCAGGAGCGGCTTTCGTCAAGACCGGCAGCGGTTGGGCGAACCGCGGCACCACGCTCAAAGATGTGCGTCTTGTCAAGGCCATCGTTGGAGACCGGATCAAGATCAAAGCCTCGGGGGGCATCCGCGACCTGGAAGGCCTGGCAGCGATGTATCGCGCGGGCGCGAGGCGCTTCGGCATCAACCTGAAGAGCGGTATCGAAATTGTTGAAAACTGCCTGGCTCTTGGGACGGGATTGGAAATCTGATTGGCCGCTCAAAATTCTTTTACGGATCGCTGGAAAAGGATGAACCTTGGACAAGAAAATCATATCCTTTGATCTGGGAACCGGTGGGAACAAGGCTTCATTGTATGATGCGGAGGGCAACTGCCTGGCGAATGCGTTTGTCCCCTACAGCACGCACTACCCTCAGGTGGGCTGGCACGAGCAGCAGCCCGTCGATTGGTGGAACGCAGTCGTCGAGAGCACGCGCAAACTGCTCCAGTCAAGCAAAGTAGAAAAGGACACCATTATCGCACTGGCGATCTCCGGTCACAGCCTCGGGGCGGTGCCGGTGGATAAAAGAGGCAATCTGCTGCGCGATGCCACGCCCATCTGGTCCGATATCCGCGCCCAGAAGGAAGCGGAAGAATTTTTCAAGAAAGTAGACGCGGACGATTGGTACCTGACCACAGGTAATGGATTTCCGGCAGCCTGCTACACGATCTTCAAGGTCATGTGGTATAAGAAAAACGAGCCGGAACTGTGGAAGAAAGTCGATAAGATCCTGGGCACCAAGGATTACATCAACTACAAACTCACCGGCAAGATCATGACGGATTACTCATATGCCTCGGGCACGGGTATTTACAACCTCAAAGGCTGGAGATATGAGGAGAATTTTATCAGTGCCAGCGGCATCCCGGCCGAGGTTTGGCCAGAGATCATTCCGTCGACCCAAATCGTGGGCGAGATCCTGCCAGAGGCGGCAAAGGCGCTCGGACTAGGTGAGGGCGTGAAGGTGGTATGCGGCGGGGTAGATAACTCATGCATGGCGCTAGGCGCCAAGAACATACGCGAGGGGCGTGTGTATACCTCTCTGGGGTCATCGGCCTGGATCGCAGTATCCTCCGAACAGCCGGTTTTGGACAAAAAACTCAAGCCGTATGTTTTCGCGCATGTGCTGCCGAAAATGTTTACCTCGGCTGTCAGCATCTTTTCGGCGGGAAGCTCCTTCGCCTGGGTGAAAGACAACCTGTGCAGCGATCTAATCGAGAAAGCAGAAAAAACCTGTACGGATGTGTATACGCTCATGAACCGCGAAGCCGCAAAGGCACCGGTCGGTTCGAACAACTTGCTTTTCAATCCCAGCCTGGCAGGCGGCACCTCGCAAGACGACAGCGTGCAACTCCGCGGGGCGTACATCGGGCTCGATTTGAAACACGGCAGGCCAGAGCTGATCCGCGCCGCCATGGAAGGCATCGCCATGAACCTGCGACTGAGGCTGGACCTGCTGCGCAAGTACACATCCTTAGAGGATGAGATCCTTTTCGTAGGCGGCGGCGCAAAAAGCCGCTTCTACCTGGGCATCTTCGCGGATGTTTTCAACACCCACATCCTAAAAACCAATATCGACCAGGATGCCGGGGCGCTTGGGGCGGCGGCCATTGCAGCGGTAGGCTCCGGATTGTGGGCGGATTTCAGCCGCATCGATGAGATCCACAAGGTTGATGAACAGGTCGAACCGAACAAAGAAAACAACCTTACATATGAAAAACTTTTACCGGTGTTCGATCTCGCAAGTGGATATTTAGCCAAAGTCAGCGATGCTTTGAGCGATGCATTAAGAGAAGTCGAGCCCTATTGATGACAACTAAACCCAATTTTCAACTTGACAGACAATGATCCGTTCTCAATAATTTGTCCTCCTAACAGGAACCCAAGACCAACCCATTGAAAATAAGACTGCCCGCGAAAGCAGAAAGAAATCCAAACCTATCTTAAGAAAGGGAAAAACAACATGAAAATCGGTTTATTTACAGCCACTTTCCTCGATATGAAATTGGAAGAAGTCTTTAAAATGGCTTCGAGCCTCGGGTATCAGGCCGTGGAAGTTCCCGCATTTGCTAACAACCCACACCTCGATATCGAAGAGATCGTCAAGGGCAAAGCTGCAGATGAATATAAGAAGCTGGTCAAATCCTACGGGCTTATCATCTCAGCGCTGGCAAACCACCCCGAAGGGCAGATCGTGCTGGGTCCTTATGGCAAAGATACCGACGGAATCTACCCGGGCACCAAGGAAGAGAAGATCAAATTTGGCACCGAGCGCATGATCAAGACCGCCCAGGCAGCCAACGCTCTCGAAGTCCCCGTGGTGACCGGCTTTATCGGCTGCGAAAACTTTGGAAGGTTCTTTCCCTGGCCGTATTCAAAGGGCTGGTCAGATATGGAAATGGAATTTGTCGAGCGGTGGAGCAAAATCCTCGACAAATTCGGCGAATACGGAGTAAAATTCGCCCACGAACCTCACCCCAACGAATTGGTATATAACGTGGAAACCGCTCAACGGGCAGTTGAACTGATGGGCGGGCGCAAGGAGTTCGGTTTCAACTTTGACCCCGCCAACCTCATCTACCTCGGGATTGACGTGGAGAACTTCATCGACACCCTTGCCGAGCGTATCTACCACGTGCATGCCAAGGATGGAGAGATTGTGGCGCACAACGTTCGCCTCTCTGGTGTGATCCCACAGGGCGATTGGCAGCGTCTCGGCCGCGGTTTCCGCTTCCGCATCCCCGGTTGGGGTTCAGTGCCATGGAAAAAGGTCATCACAGAACTCTCATTGATCGGCTACGACTATGTAATGAGCTACGAGCACGAAGACGTGACCATGAGCCGGCATGACGGCATTACCAAGACCATCGCCTATCTGAAACCGCTCATGATTGAAAAACCCTACGAAGGACGCAATGACGTTCTGTTCAAATAACGGTTGTACGGGTTTAGAGAAGTTTGGCAAAATAAACTCTAATCTCTGTATACCGAACTGACGATATATCTAATTTGTTATTTGTCGATAAGGAGCAGATCTTATGGCAACCACGATGAAAGCGGCTGTATTCGAGGCAATAAAAGTTATCAAAGTCAAAGAAGTGCCCATTCCAAAGATTGGCGACGATGATGTTCTCATTAAGGTAGTCAACACCGGTATTTGCGGTACAGACTGGAGCATCTACAACGGCTGGTATTCTGCGGATAAACTGCCGATGATCGCAGGGCACGAGTTCTCGGGCGTCATAGCCAAAGTGGGTAAAAATGCGAAGGGATTGAAAGAAGGCGACCGCGTCACAGCGGATATCAATATGTCCTGCGGTAACTGCTACTACTGCATCCGCGGCGACCAGCTTTTATGCAACGATTTCACCCAGCTTGGAATCCACACAGATGGGACTTATGCCGAATATGTAAAAGCCCGGGCATCGCTCGTCCATCACCTTCCCGATAATTTAAGCTTTGAGGAAGGCGCGTTCATCGAGCCGCTATCCTGCTGCATCCACGCCGCCAAGGCGATGAATGCACGTCTCGCCGGCAGCGTCGCCATCGTCGGGTGCGGCCTGGGCGTGCTGCACGCTCGCATGGCTGTGCTGCGCGCCTGCGCACCGGTTATTATTATCGGCGACAATAAAAAACGGCTGCGCATTGCAAAGGAAATGGGGGCCGATTACACCATCGACATCCATGAAGTTGCCGATCCGGTTGCAGAAGTGATGAAACTGACTGACGGGCGCGGAGTGGATTACGCGATCGAAGCGGTAGGCAGTGTCAAGACCTACGAGCAGGCTTTCGCCATGCTGAGAAAAGGCGGCGTGCTTTCTGCTTTCGGCATTACCGGCGAGCAAGATAAAATGCAAATCCGCCCATTTGAGTTCGTGCTAGGCGAGAAGAAGATCACCGGCTCATGCGCGGGCATTGGCGACGACTGGCCGGATGCCATTACACTGATCTCTACTGGCCGGATTGATCCGAAGCCGCTATTCTCTATGAAGGTCCCGCTGGAAGACTTGGAATGGGCGCTGCACGAACTGCGGAAGGACCCCAACCTTTTCAAGATCTTTGTTTCACCCGAACTCTCTAAACGGGAGATTTTGTAAACAAGACCTGGGTGCAGCCCACAGCATGATATAGATTGGATACCTTCAACGTTGGAGCCTTGGCATTGAAAATTGGGAATATCGACCACATCGCGATCAATTGCGTCGACATGCCTATTTCAATAGATTTCTATGGGCGCATTCTTGGATTGAAACAGCTTCAGACCGCCGATTGCGGCGATTTTGACATCACCTACTTCGCGCTACCAAACGGCTCGCGCCTGGAGCTGTTCGATTACCACGGCAAGAACCAGATGCACTCACGCGTAGAAAGCGACGGCGGATTGCGCCATGTAGCTTTTCAGGTGGAAGATGTTGCCGCGCACGAGAAGCTGCTGAAAGCTGAGGGCGTCGAGATCACGCTTTCAACCTGCGATTTGCCGACTCTGGGAGCGCGAGTGCTGCTGTTTCTGGACCCCAACGGGGTGACCATTGAATTCTGTGAAAAATTAACAACTTGAGAATACGTACCGGTAGCGACTATTTTTATTTGGACAGGGTATAATGTTAAAGGAGATAATCGATAATGGACAAAAGAGAGATCCTACTTTCGCCAATCAAAATCGGTACACACAACTGCCAGAATCGGTTCTTCAGCCAGGCGATGGAATGTAATGATGCAGATGCGGATGGCAATCCAACCGATCTAACATTCCAACGCTACGAGAATCTATTCAAAGGCGAAGCGGGTATGATCAGCCTCGAGGCGATTACCATCACCGATAAAAATCGCTCGCGCATGAACCAACTGTTCATCATGCCCAAGAACCAGCATGCGCTGGCCAAGTTTGTACAGCGCATGCGAGAAGTCAACCCCAAACCCCTTTTCATCTTTCAGCTGACGCACTCGGGCGAGCTGAGCAATCCTGAATTCTCTAAACCTCTCTCGGTCAAACCATTGCCCGGCTTCAGCGCGGATGTCTTCACCGAGGATGAATTTGAGAAGATCATGGAAGATTTCGTCCTGGCGGCAAAGATGACCTATGACGTCGGCGCCGATGGAATCGACATGAAATTCTGCCACGGCTACCTGGGCTCGCAGATCCTGCGCCCTTACAATACCCGCAAATGGAAGTATGGCGGAGCATGGGAAAACCGTCGACAGTTTGCCTTCGACCTGTACGAGCGCATCCGCAAAGCCATCCCGGACGAGAACTTCCTGATCGGCTCCAAAATCTCGGTCTGGGAAGGCTTCCCCGGAGGCTTTGGCACGGCCGGCCCCGATACCCCTGTGATCGACCTGACCGAGCCAATCGATCTGGTCAAGGGCCTGGAAGCACGCGGGGCACAATACTTCATCCAATCGGCGGGCAGCCCCTCTATTACTATCAGCCTCACCCAAGCAGATCAGGACCACCCTTACTTTGCTTACCTGCACCAGTATTTTGCCAAGGTGTTGAAGGAAAATGCCAACCCTGAGACTGTAATAATTGGCTCCAACTACTCGGTGTTTGGCAAAGGCAGGAGCAAACTACAGGCTGTGAGCCGCGCGGATAGCGCCTTGCTGGCATACGGCGCACAGAATATCAGCAAGGGTTATGTGGACATGGTGGCCTTAGGACGCCAATCGATGGCTGATCCGCTGCTACCTTTGAAGCTGCGGGAAGGGCGCGAGAAAGAGATCAAATTTTGCACCACTTGCGATAACTGCCTGGAGCTCCTTATCCAGCAATCTCCGATCGGCTGCTGTACTTACAACAAGCCCTACGCGAAAATTCTTGTCAACACCCGCAAAGAAAAGGGTAAACTGACCGTCACACACACGTAGGGTGTAAAAGCAATAGGCTACATGAGATCTGTTCAGATAGCTATTGGACAGGTCTCTTTTTTGTTTTCAATCGAAAGATTGGGTCAGGATCGATCTTTTGGCGAAAGCCAGCGCGGGTTATCGATGATTTCAGGCTTGCCATTTCGCTCGACAACGAGCTTGCGAAACCCCTGCACCTCAATCGAGCCATAATCATGACCCGCGTTGCCTGGATAGACGAAGAGAAAGACCAGGTCCTGGCCGGAACCAGTGTTTACAGAGCGATGCGCCCAGCGCGGGGGCACATACAGCGCCCGATTGGGCTGAAGAGATTCCACAGCCCACACACCTTCTGGCGTTTCCATCACCATAACCCCCTGACCGCGCAAACAATAATAGAACTCCGCCGTTTCCAGGATAGTGTGGAAATGCCCTTTTGTCATGTAATACTCATCACCAACTTTACCAGGGTGGACAATAGAAAGCCCATGCAACAACTCCCCGGTAACGGCGGGGCGTGATATCTCATAAAATTCATATAGCAAAGGGTCGGAGGTTGCGGCTAGAGCTGCAAAGGCATGCTCGTCCAGATACATGCCCTTCATGGCAGACAACCGGCGAGTAATATGACTGTCATACTGGCTTAAACCCATAGGATCGCCTTGAATGACATCGAATGTAAAAGGTATTTTAATATTAACCATAGCTTCTCCAATTTTCTAACTATCAGAAGGTCGCTCTAACTTGCAATGAGTTTCCCACCAAAGCGCTTGAGAAAAGGCTCGAGATCCAGCGCAGATGTATTATATCTTACTCTCCAGGCAGGGTAACCGTGCAGAGATAGCGATCGAGTGCAGGTTGAGACGTTGCAACGAACAGCTACCAATGATAGTATTATTGCGAGGGAGTTCAATTTGAGAGAACTGTCATGAAAATAAACTCCCTTCGGAAGTCATTTTGAGGGAGCATCCATGAAAAGCTTGATGGGAATAGACCTGGGTACATCGAGTGTCAAAACTGTAATCATCGATTCTGATGGGAATTTGCTTGCCCGCGCCTCGAAAGAGTACGAGCTATCCATCCCACACCCGGGTTGGGCCGAGCAAGACCCGATGGAGTGGTATCACGCAACCATGGAAACGATGAAGGATGCGGTGGCGCAAGCCGGGCAGGCGGCGGGGAAAATCCAGGGGATTGGCTTCTCAGGTCAAATGCACGGTTTAGTCTGTGTAGATAGGAATAATAAAGTCGTCCGTCCAGCGATAACCTGGGTCGACCAACGGAGTATTGCACAAGTCGAGCGGATAAACCGGACGCTAGGGAAAAAAAGATTGGGCGAGCTGACTGGCAACCCAATCGCTGCGGGTTTCTTGCTTCCTTCCTGGTTATGGCTGGTTGAAAACGAGCCAGAAACAGTACGAGATACGGCCTGCATATTGTCGCCAAAAGATGCCCTGCGATTTCTACTGACCGGGGCGCGGGGGATGGAACCGAGCGATGCTTCTGCAACCGGGCTATTCGATACGGCTCAGCGAAAGTGGAGCGAACCGATTTTGGAAGCGTTTCAGATTGACCAGGCGTTATTTCCTGGAATACATGATTCTTTTGAAGTTGCCGGCAGGCTTAAGAAAGCTGTCGCTGAGGCGACCGGGGTGCAGACAGGGATTCCGGTGGTATTCGGCGGGGCAGACCAGCCAGTGCAGGCGCTTAGCCACGGGATCATCGACCCGGGTTGGTTATCGTGCACAATCGGGACTGGGGGACAGCTATTGGCGCCTCTGCAAACGCCAGCATACGATCCAGAGTTACGAGTTCATTCCTTTTACCACGTATTGCCCGATCGATGGTACCTGATGGCTGCCACATTAGCAGCCGGGCTCTCCTTAAGATGGCTGCGAAATAACCTTTTTATTGGAAATAGCTATAATGAGCTTGCAGATTCAGCCCTGGAGGTGAAAGATTCAGAAGGGCTAATCTTTTTACCACACCTGGCTGGGGAGCGCACTCCCTATATGGACCCAGAATCAAAGGGCTGCTTTTGGGGCATTACTCTTCGACACCATCGAGGTCATTTCATCCGTGCAGTCATGGAAGGCGTGGTCTTTAGCTTACGGATGGGGCTGGATATTATCGAGGGAACCGGCGTGCAGATCGAGCGGGTGATTGCGTCTGGAGGAGGCACAAATCACCCCTTGTGGCTGGAACTGACTGCCAATACCTTTAACCGGCCAATCTACCAGACCAGGACGACCGAAGCGGCTGCGCATGGCGCAGCAATACTGGCAGGGATCGGTACAGGCATCTACCCGGATGCCCGGGCAGCTTGCGAGCAGGCTGTGCATTGGTCCGAAGCGGTCGTGTACCCACAACCGGAAGAACATGAAAAACTCGAAGAAGCATATACCCAATTTCAAAAGCTTTACCCGGCGTTAAAAACGCTCGGCTGAACAAAATAATCCCCCTCCCGCAAAGAGAGGGGGATTATTTATTGTTCGGGGAAACCGCATCCGGCGGGACAATTGCATCCGGCGGGACAATTGCATCCGGGTTTACTTAAGGACGCCGCGCATGAACCAGAGCGCTTTGCGGGCCTCTTCATCGAGGTCAAGGTGAGCGCCGAGATCGCGGAAGACTTTGATATTCTCTCCTACAGTCCCGCCAGGCATCAAGAATGGCTCCATTACGACGTACCTCTTGTAATCGATCTTGCGCAGGGCAGCTCCGATCTCGGTCCAGGGGATATGCCCATATCCAGGCGGCATACGGTTATTCTCGCCAATATGGAGATGTCCAAGCTTGTCACCGGCAAGGACAATGGCATCGTCAATAAAGTCCTCTTCGATGTTCATGTGGAATGTATCTAGCATGACCCTTACGTTTGGGCTGCCGACAGCATCCACATACTCGATGGCCTCCTGGCAGGTATTCAACATATATTGCTCGAAACGATTGACCACTTCCATGTTGAAGAACACCTGATTATCTTCGGCGACTTTGACCGCTTCTTTCATGTTCCCGACGCTGCGGTCAAAGTAAGGTCGCTTATCTGTTTCTCCAGCCGGCAATGTGGCAGGCCAATAGGAATATAGGATGCCGCCTAATTGCCCGCCGCCCATTTCGCCCACTGCTACAGCCATGCGCTTAAGAAAAGCCACACCCGCAGCGCTCACGGTCTTATCTGCTGAAGCAATATCACATTTAGGCGGCAGCCCTATACAATAGGACAAGGTGATACTCTTCTCGTCCGCATGGGCCTTGAGACGCTTTCGCTCCTGGCTGGTCATGTTAGCAATCGTACCGCCATTCACCTCCAGGATATCAAACCCGAGGGCGGCCACTTTGTCCACGAAGGGATGAAAATCCGCATCCCATTCGTGCGTCCAATAGGCATAATAGATGCCAATCTTATTCATAGAATTCTCCCTATTAATGTCAGTTCGGGACAAGGGAAATAGTGTTGATTTGGGCGGTGAAACCGTCTGAATCAACACCAAAATCCTCTAAACCCGTACTCAGGTTATTTAGCACCAAACAGGGTCTCACGGAAGAAGCTCATCATCGCCATGCCATCACCACGCTTGATCAAGTCATCCAGCTTCTCCACTCCGATTTTCTCAACGAAGTCATACATAGCCTGTATCCATTTCAGGCTCTCCAGCACCGTCTCAGCGGGGTCGGTACGGTAGGGGAAGATATCGACTGAATGCCAGCCTTGATACTTGGTGCGGACCAGCCAATAAACAAATTCGACAAAACCCAGGAAATGAACCGAGCCAAAAGCCATATCACCATCTGCGTCTGCGTAGTTATCATTTATATGCAAATGGAACAGCTTCTTTTCACGCTGAGCAAGCGCAACCACAGCGGCCAGATTCTCGTGCCCATATTGCGAATGCCCGATGTCCAGAGTAAGCCCCACATTGTCGCGCCCGATGTCGCGAGCCAGCATCATCACTTTGGCAGGGGTATCAATGAAGGAGTAAGAACGCGGCTCAAAGGGTTTAGGCTCGAGACCCAGGCGGATCTTCGGGTTATAATCGGCCAACTCCTGCATGCCTTTGACCCACCAATCATAGGTCTTCTGGTAGTCCACCTCGAAATAATAATCCCAACCATCCTGACCAGGCCATTGACCGACGTAGGGGCAGCCCAGCTCCGCGGCCAGGTCCATCGCTTCCTTCACCAGGTCGACAGCTCTCTTGCGGGTTTTTGAATCTGCCGCACCCAGAGAGCCTTTGAAGAATGCCTCACTGTAAGTAATCGGGAGGATTGCAACCGCTTGCAGGTCGTTATCTTTCAGCGCTGCATTGACGTCCTTTTTATTGCCATTATTGACACACACAGGACCAGCACCCATGAGAAGCTCTACGCCCTTAGCGACGCCTTGCTTGCCACAGGTTTCAATCATGGCGATCGTATTTTTTTTCGTTCCACCGTAAGAAGTGAAGCGATCCCCTGGAGTGCTATAGTTCGGAAGGATAACAGATAGTTTCGGCTTTGCCATTGAATACTCCTTTATTCATGAAAGATTGAATTTCGCAATATTTTATCGCACCAGCATCACTGGCACGATTACCTGAACTTTTTCCGTCTCGATTGAGATGGCGCCATGATTTCGCATTTCCTTCTTATGGTTTCTGATAGCTGCCATACTGGCGCAGCATGTCCCATACTGCTACTACGTTCTCCGGGGGCACATCGCGCTGGATTGCATGCACGGTAGCAAACACAAACCCGCCGCCGGGAGCAAGATCCTCGATGCGCCGGCGGACTTCATCTTTTACTTCTTGAACTGTCCCATCACCCAGGATATGCTGCGTATCCACCCCGCCCCCCCAGAAGCTGAGATCCTTACCAAACTCACGTTTAAGCTCCGCCGAATCCATGCCGGCCGCGTTCACCTGAACCGGATTGAGGATGTCCACGCCCGCTTCGATCAAATCCGGCAGGATCTTACGGATCGCGCCACACGAATGGAGAAAAAGCTTTGCACGGCTATGCGACTTGATGAAAGCATACAGCTTCTCATGGCGGGGTTTTACATACTGGCGGTAGGATCGCGGCGAAAACAACAGATCCCGCTGGCTGCCCATATCATCGGATTCGAGAACCGCGGTAACCAGGTCGCCCACCTCAGAAAGCATCTTTTCCCAATAAGCCATCTTCAGCTCGAGTATCTTGTCGAAGAAGCATTCCAAAAAAGCGGTATTGCTGGCGAAATCGATCAGGTAATCCTCATAACCGCGCATCCAGCCAGCCATTTCCACGAACCCAGCGCACAGGCCTCCGATAATGACTGCCTGGCGCTGGTCTTCGACTGCCTGGCGGACGCGCTGCCGCACGCCGATGAAGCGGGCCGGGTCGATAGGATCGGGCCAGGGATACTTCTCGATGTCTGAAAGGGTTTGCGCGCTGCGCAGCGGGTGGTGGAACACGTCATAATACAGCCCGTCGTCCTTCGGCATCTTCCACCCGATGCCCCACTCGTCGAAGAAGGAGCGGTAGCGCGGCATTTCATCGCTGATCTGGATCCTGGCGGTAGCAGTCGATGGCTGAGGCCGCACGCCGCGCACGTCCACCTTGAAGTAGTCGCGCACGTCCTCATCCACGTCGACCAATTGCTGGATCACATCGGCTACCTGGACCTCGACCTGCGGAAATCCTAAGTGCCTCCGCAAATTCCGGTACGCGTGGACATTTAGGCTGGACATCACCGTAGCGCCTAAATCGCAGGGGACAAAATCCGGCTCTTGATGGTTAAGGGCTAATTCGACGCGCTCTCTTGAATCCATCTTCTTGTGATCTCTTTCTGCCTTTTATTTTTATTATGTTAATTGAGCCGCGATGGTTCTTTACCCCGGCTGTTTTACGTTGACCTGATACTCTCCAAAACTGACAAGATCGATCTTTATATCACGCCCTTCAGTCACGTAAAAAGAGGCCGGCCTGCCAGAGCCAGCTACTGTCACCTCGCCATGAGGCACATCCGCAAGCATGGTGAAGAAGCTGACTTCCGGGTCGTTATACTTTATATGAAGAGCGATAAAATCGTCCGCGGTAAGAGAATGGGTTTCGATTTTCGCGATCAGCTCAGCTCGCTTGCACAGGCTGATGATTAAATACAAGGGTTTTGTGGAGGGATCGCCAATCATCAGGAATTCTTCATTGCCAATGTGGGTGCCGAAATAAGGATCGGGGGTCAGGGTGTTGATGGTGGCGACGATCAGCTTGTGCGGCCCGCTGGAAGAATCCGAGACGTAGATGTCGTTACTTTTTGACTCATTCCATCCTGGATCGGAAGAATGGTTGCCAGGGCAAAGACGGATAATCAGATCTCTTTTTTCGAGATCGATCATTAATTCAGGGGTCATTTCTCGCGGCGCTAGCTCGATGGACATATTTCGCATCCTAATTCAAATTTTGGCGTATTTACGTTTTGCAAGCGCGGTTTCGTAGACTGCCTGTATCCGCTCCGGCGCGATATCCGATTGTATGTTATGAACAGGAACAAAAACAAACCCACCCCCCGGAGCCATGATATCGAAATTACAGCTGACTTGATCTTTGATCTCATCCAAACTTCCAAAAGGTAAGACACGCTGAGTATCCACGCCTCCGCCCCAGAAAGTCAGGTCCTTGCCGAAATCCTTCTTGAGACCCGCGAGGCCCATCTTCGCCGCGCTGAACTGGACAGGGCTTAATATATCAACCCCAATTTCAATGAGATCGGGAATAAGGTCATACACCGAGCCACAACTGTGCAAGAAAACTTTGGCTTTGGTTTTAGAGTGGATGAAGTCAAAGAGCTGCTTGTGGCGCGGCTTGATGAACTTACGGTACATCTTAGGGGAGATGATGGTACCTGTCTGCATCCCGAGGTCGTCTCCCTGGGCGCAGACTTGCACATACTCGCCTACCTCGGTCAGGTAGGCATCCCAAAACCCGATCGCCAGCTCCAGGTTCTTATCGAGGAGGGCCTCGGCCAGCTTCACGTTGTTGTATAGATCGACCAAGAACTGCTCATAGCCTCGCAGGGCGCAGCCAAGCTCGAACGGCCCCCAAAAGAGGTGACCCACGACGATCGCATAGTCCGTATTTTCATACAGCGATCTGGCTTGCTCTTTCACGCCGGCGACGCGCTCCGGGGCGTGAGGGTCGAGCCACCCGAACTGCTCGATCTCTTCCTGCGACAGCTTTTCGAGCGGGTGTTCGACCATGTCGTAATAATACAGGGCTTTTTTCCAGCGTATATTCAGCTCATCATAAAAGCTGTCATCGTCCGGCATCTCTCGAATCACAGGCTTGTAGGAGGACGACGGCCTGACCGGTCTGAAATCCACCTGCAGGAGCTCTAACAAATCATCCTTCGGAAAGACCGAATCCATCTGGCGGTTGATCACATAGGGCGCTTGGTCCGTCTCCATCCCCGAATAGCTGCGCAGGTTGAGATAGGCAATGCGAGCAATACTGGTGTTTTCAGTCGAACCGAGGTCAATTGGAACCATATCCGGTTCCTCATGGCTCAGAGCTTTGATCACTCGCTGGCGGGAATTCATGATATTCTTTCCTATCTCAATTCCCCTTTGTAGTTAATACTGTCGACCATTACTGCCAGGAAGATCACCGCCCCACGCACAATCGTATAAGCATAAGGAGAGGCGTTCAGCATGGTCATCCCATTGACGATGGTTCCTACCAGGATGATGCCGATCAGCGCTCCAGGAAATACAGTTCCCTTGCCGCCAAACAGGCTGATTCCTCCCAGGACGGCCGAGGAGATGATCAGAAATTCGTCGCCCTGATGGAAATAGACCGCGATAGCGCCGCCCTGACCGGCAGCCAGCAGACCTGCCAGGCCAGCGAGGACTCCACAGATCAGGTAGGCAAAGAACTTATTGCGCTGGACGTTAATTCCGATCTTCTGAGCGGATGCGCTGTCGTTGCCGATGGCCATCAGGTGCCGGCCGTAGGCTGTCCGGCGCAAGACATAATCGAATATGAAGATCAGCGCAAACAGAATCATCGTCACGACTGGGAAACCCAGCCAGCGGCCGTTCGAAATCGGCCCTAATTCCGGAACGAAATACACTTTCGAATGGGAGGCCATCAAGGCGATCCCGCGCGCGATCCCCTGCGTGGCCAGGGTCGCCAGGAAGGGGACGATTCCAAAGCGCGCCACCAGGACCCCGTTGGCCATCCCGATGGCTGCACCGACACCCAGGGCAATGCCAAAAATAATCACGAAGCTCCAGGGAGTGCCCAGGGTTCCGGCTTTTCTCATCGCATCCATCGCGATTGCGATCAAAACCGCAGAGAGATACATATTCTGGGCTACCGAGAGGTCGAGGCCGGCAATCACCAGCACGAAAGTTATCCCAATGACTGCGATACCGATTGGCGACGCTTGCTGCAGGAGCAACAGAGCGTTATTCAGTGTGGCGAACCGGTGGTTCATCGTGCCGAAAAAGATTATAAGCAGGATGAAGATAATGTACACTCCATACTGGAGAAAAGGGGCGAGTCTCTTCGTAGAGAATTTTGGGACAGCGGCAGCAGATTCCATGACTAATTTTCTCCTCCAAGAGCATGACTGATGATCTTCTCCTGGCTATAGTCGCCCTTCGGGACTTCGGCGACGATCCTACCTTTATACATCACCATGATCCGGTCACAGATACCCATCAGTTCTTCCATTTCCGATGAGATAAATAATACGGTGGCCCCGTCTTTCGCCATATTATTGATAATGGTATAGATCTCATATTTCGAGCCCACGTCTACACCGCGAGTCGGCTCATCCATAATGAACATAGAGGGCTTGTTCAGAAGCCATTTCGATAGAACGACTTTTTGCTGGTTGCCACCAGAAAGGTTCTTCGCAGCTTGTTTGTTCTTATTCTGGACCTTCACATTCAATTCATTTATGACCTTATCGGCTTCCTGGTCTTCCCGCCTCCTGCTCACCATCCCCAGGCTCCCCTGTAGCTGATTTAGCCTGGCCAGGACAATGTTATCCTTCACTGTTTTTGGCATCAGCAGACCTTCTTGCCGGCGATCCTCGGTGACGAAAGAGACACCCGCGCTGATTCCAAGCTCCGGGGTTACCTTGTGATAGCGCTTGCCTTTGAATTCCATATCACCGGAATCGATCGAATCCACTCCAAACAAGCAGCGGGCCAGCTCGGTACGCCCCGCGCCCATCAATCCGAAAAGCCCGACGATTTCACCCTTGCGCATCTCGAAGGAAACATCATTGACGGTCGTGCCGCGTTTTATCTTTGTGGCCCGATAGACCACATCCCCGATCTTCTTCTCAACCGTTGGATAGACCTGGCTCAGCTCGCGGCCGACCATCATCTTGATGATCTGGTTTTTCGTTATTTTGTCTTTATCTTCTACACCGACCAGGTTTCCGTCTCGCAGGACGGCAATCCGCTCGCACAGGGAAAAAACATCCTCGATAATGTGTGAGATATAGATAATGGTAACGCCGCGTTCGATGAGCTGATGGATAATATTGAAAAGATTGTCCTTTTCGGTTTGAGAAAGGGACGTGGTAGGCTCATCAAAAATGATGATCTCGGCATTCTTGATCAGGGCCTTCGTAATTTCAATTGTCTGGCGGATGCCCATGGAAAGCGTTTCAACCTTGGTATCCGATGTCGTGTGCACCCCGAATTTCTCAATATATTCACGCGCCTTCGAGCGGATTTTATCGTACTGCACGGACCACAGAACTCCGGTCGGAAGGTCGTCGATGAACATATTTTCTGCAACAGTAAGATTGGAAAAAAGGCTCAATTCTTGGTGGATAAAAGCAATTCCAGCTTTATCCGCATCTCTTGGATTTGAAGGCGAATAGGGCTGGCCTTTCAACTCCATGCTTCCGGTATCGGGAGGTAAAACACCGCCAAGAATATTCATGAGCGTCGATTTGCCCGCTCCATTCTCGCCAACCAACCCGAGGATTTCACCCTTGCGCACCTCGAGATTGATATTGTGCAATACCTTCGCACCGAAGAAGCTCTTGTCGATATCTTTCAAAACCAGAATGTTTTCCTCATTCATGATGTTAGTCTGCCTCCGCTATTTCTCACAATCGTTTCAGCAACCGTCACCATCGCCTCAGCAATTCAAGCCGCCTTGAGGCCACATCGATAAACGCTGCGAACAAGATCAACACCCCTTTCAGCAAACCGATGATGGTCCAATCGACTCCCATGAGATTAAAAATGTTATTGATCAGGGTGATAAAAATCACGCCGTAAATCGTCTGAATGACTCCTCCCGAGCCTCCAAAGATGCTCGTCCCGCCTATGATGATTGCGCCGATGATGTCGATAAAGACTTTGTCCCCCAGCGAGGGCAGGCCGGACTGGTTCCTGGCGGTGGCGTACACGGCTTCGACTGCTGCAAGCAATCCACTGATGAGCATGATCGTGAAAATCGTCTTTTTCACTGGCACACCAGAGATAAAAGAAGTCCGCGGATTTGTCCCGGTAGCAAAAAGTCTTCTGCCAAAGATCGTGTAGGTTAACAACCAGTGAGTGATTGCTACAGCAACCAGGGTGATCAAAATGGGAATAATGATACTTCCCTGGTCGCCACCTACTTTAAAAAATGCGGATGGTAATCTATTGATCGCGGCAGTTTCCGACACCTTGCTGACAAAGTAGACCGCGACCCCTGTGCCGACCATCATACTGGCTAATGTCGCAATGAAAGAGGGCATTTTAAGGACTACAACCGAAAAGCCATTCAGCGAGCCAATGATCAGGCCAACAGCCAGAGCTGCAAGGATACCGACTGGGATACCGAATGGTGTTCCGGCGAGCGGAGATTTTGCCATGACATACGCACACATCACGCTGCCAAGCGACAAAACCGCGGTGCACGAAAAATCGATGCCGCCATTCAACACGACGAAGGTCACCCCAACCGATACGATCGCGATGTCGATGGCTTGCAGGACAAAATTCTGTAGGTTGAATGGTGTCAGAAAATGAGGCACAAACAGGCATGCGCCAAGGAATATAAGAATGATCAAAATCAGGATCGGATTTTCGAACACAAAAGGCATGACCGAACCGAGAAATCTTCTTTCCTTAATTTCACCTTCCATATCGACCACCTTTTATGAAGGGAAGAGTACAAACAATGAACCGCTTGCACTCTTCCCATTCGTTATTTATCCAGGGTTATTCATTCAAGAACTTTACTTAGCTCCAGCCCAACCCCAGATGGTGGGGCAGACGTCGGTGCAGTTGTCAATGGTAGCAATGATACCGGGATCGAGCATGTTCACCTGGGCAGGCTTTTCGCCATTGGCCAGCTTGACTGCCCAATCGACAACCGTGAAGCCAGTGCCGTCGGCGGCCTGAGCTGCATCAACTTCGCTGTAGCCATTCTTCAACGCCGACATGCCATTCTCGTCGCCATCGAAGGTGACCAGGGAAACGTGACCGTCCTCACCAATCTTCTTCCATTTGCCGATCTGCTCCAACGCGCTCTGGATGGGGGGCAGGAGGAAGTCGGAGGGGGTGATGATCAGGTTGATGTCCGGGTTGGCCTGGAATGCGTTCTGAATTCCAGCCAGGGCTACGTCTTGCTTCCATTCCGATGGAACCTGAGCTACAACATCGATCACATCCTTGTTGGCATCGAGCACGGCCAGGTGACCAGCCTTGCGCTCGATGGCGTTCTGGTCTGACAGGGCGCCGATAAGCAGGAGGGCTTTGTAGGTCTTGCCTTCCTTCTTGGCCTTGTCAACGAACCACTGTAAAGCCTTGCTCGCCATGGTCTTGTTGTCAGACAGCACCTGCAGGTCGGGCATGATGTCGCCCTGCACCGGGCGGTTGTCCATGATCACCGGGATCTTGGCGTCTTTCGCCTTCTGTACGGCTGCTTCGATCGCAGACCCGTCCTTGGGGGCGACGATGATCGCTTTCACACCCTGGGCAATCAGGTTCTCAATCTGCTGGTTCTGCTTGTTGGCATCGCCTTCGGCGATTACTTCCACCAGCTTGACGTTGTCTTTCGCAGCCTGAGCCTTGATGGCTTTTTCGTTGGCAATCCAGAATGCGGATTCGAGCGAGTCCATCGACAAGCCGACCAGCATTCCCTTGCCATCAACCGCGGCTGCAGCAGCAGGAGCGGCAGTAGGAGCAGCCGCAGGTGCGGCGGTAGGAGCGGCCGCGCCGCCTGCTCCAGCCCAACCCCAGATGGTGGGGCAGGTGTCAGTGCAGTTGTCAATGGTAGCAATGATGCCGGGATCGAGCATGTTCACCTGGGCAGGCTTTTCGCCATTGGCCAGCTTGACCGCCCAATCGACAACCGTGAAGCCAGTGCCGTCGGCGGCCTGAGCTGCATCAACTTCGCTG
>Ga0209048_10002196_pt1 | contig 19580 bp, 16 predicted proteins | sample FrelakmetCRP12CR_FD_187146 | JGI IMG/M metagenome (GOLD analysis project Ga0209048, IMG submission 187146) | Freshwater lake sediment microbial communities from the University of Notre Dame, USA, for methane emissions studies - CRP12 CR (SPAdes)... | ecosystem: Environmental > Aquatic >... | reverse complement strand
GGCGGCCGCGGTCCGATCGGCCGGCACCGAGGTCATGGTCGTGGCCCGCCCCCGCCAGCTGTCCCGGGTGCTCCGGGGCGTGGCCGACGAGGTGCGGGTGCTGCCCGACCTGCCCGACGAGCACGACTTCGCCCTGACGGCCTGAGTCGGGAGCGGTCACGGCCGGCCCGTACCTACTGGTGTCCCGTGAACCCGAGGAGCCCCCATGCACCTTCCCCCCGTCTCCGTCGCCCCCGCCGTCACCCGCGGGCCGCTCACCCTGTTCCCGCTCACCGTCGACCTCGGCACCGAGGTGACCCCCGGTGACTACCTGCCCGGGCCGGTGGCCCTCGCCGACGCGCTCGTCGAGGTGGGTGAGAAGGACGACGGCGCCGTCGTCGCCGAGCTGGTCGTGGTCAACCGGGCGGCGGTGCCGGTGCTGCTGATCGAGGGCGAGGCCCTGGTTGGAGCCAAGCAGAACCGGGTGCTGAACGTGTCGGTGCTGCTCGCCGCGCACGCCTCGACCACGATCCCGGTGTCGTGTGTGGAGCGGGGCCGCTGGGGCGGCGAGCAGCGCACGCGGCGATCGGCTCGCCACGCCCCGGGTCAGCTGCGCAAGCACAAGACCATGAGCGTGAACCGCAGCGCTCGCATGACGGGCGGCAAGGAGAGCGACCAGGGTCAGGTGTGGCGCGAGGTCGACAGCTACCTCGCGGCCCTGACCGTCCAGTCGCCATCCTCGGCGCTCGAGGACGTCTACGAGGATCGCAGCGACGATCTGCACAGCGTGGTCGACGGCCTCGCCCCCGTGGCCGGCCAGGTCGGCATGGTGGTCGCCCATGGCGCGCAGATCCGGTCCCTCGATCTGTTCGACCGACCGGCGACCCTCGCCGCCTACTGGGACGCGTTGATCTCCGGCGCCGCGCTCGACGCGCTCTGTTCGCCGCGGGGCAAGGCGCCCAACAAGACCGCTGCCACCCGGTTCCTCAGGCAACTCCGGGTTGCCGACGCGGAGCGGGGCGACAGCACCGGTCTCGGTACCGATCTGCGGGTCGACACCGATGCGCTCACCGCCACCGGGCTCGAGTGGGACGGCGTCACGCGCCACGTCGCCGCCTTCGCGGTCGAGCCCGGCGATCGCCCGCCCGCCCGGGTCGACGGGACCCGACGCACGACCCCGCCCATCCGCCGTTCGAGGCCTCATCGGGACTGAGGCAGGTCGGCGGGAGGTGCCGTCGGGCCGCAGCGGGACGGGCTGAGCCGGCCCCCCCTGCGACCGGCGTCCGCGGCTGGCCCCGGTCAAGCCCGATGCCGCGGTCACGGCGGCCACGCCGGCTTGGCCGGGTCTCTCGTCTCTGGCGCGCCGCCTGTCGACAAGCGGCGTGCCCTACGTCCCGCCGTCGAACCCGAGGCGCAGCAGCGTGACGATCTCGCTCACGAGCGGCATCCTGGGGTTCGTCCGTAGGCTGGGATCGGCGAAGGCGGTGCGGGCGAGATCGGGAAGTGCGTCCTCGAATTCGCGCTCGACCACGCCGGCGTCCTTCAATGTGCGGGGCAGGCCGACGGCGTCGATCAACTCGTCGACCTGGTTGAACAGACGGTCTTTGCGCTCCTCCTCGGTGCGACCCCCGAAGATGATCCAGCCGAGCATGGCGTACTTGTCGGGGGCGACGTAGGCCGAGTAGCCGGGTGCGGGCATGAACTTCGTCGGCAACGCCGCGTTGTATCGCATCGTGTGTGGCAGGAAGATGCCGTTGGCGCGACCGTGCGGGATGTGGAACCGGGCACCGACGGCGTGCGCCAACGCATGGTTCACTCCTACGAAGGCATTGGAGAACGCCAATCCGGCGATCGTCGCCGCGTTGGCCATCGCGGCCCGGGCCTCGAGGTCGGCCCCGTCACGGTAGGCGGTCGGCAGTGCGTCGAAGATCAACCGCGCCGCCTGCACGCAGAAGGCGTCGGTGTAGGGCGACGCGAAGATCGAGACGGCGGCCTCCACGGCGTGGGTGAGCGCGTCGATGCCGGTGTCGGCGGTGATCGCCGGTGGCATGGTGAGCGTGAGCATTGGATCGATGACCGCGATGTCTGGCACGAGCGAGTAGTCGATCAGGGTCACCTTCTGGTCCCCCACGGTCACGACGGCCGCGGGTGAGACCTCCGAGCCGGTGCCCGATGTGGTGGGCAGGGCGACCAGCTTCACCGTGTGTGCGAGCTGTGGGTAGTCGGCGACGCGTTTGCGGGCGTCGAGGAACGGCAGCGTCAACTCGCGCAACGACAGCTGCGGGTGCTCGTAGAACAGGCGCATCGCCTTGGCCGCGTCGAGCACCGAGCCTCCGCCGACCGCGACGATGAGGTCGGGGCGCGTGCGGTCCAACAGGTCGACTCCGGCTCGGATGACCTCCTCCCCGGGCTCGGGCACCACATCGGAGAAGACCCGCACGTTCGGCGTCGTCAGGTGCTTGCGGATCTCGTCGACGACGCCGCGGGCTTCGGTGTCGGCATCGGTCACCACCACCACCTGCTGGGCTTCGATCTGGCGGAGGTTCTCGATGGCGCCGGCGTTGAAGTAGGTGTCGGCGGGCACCCGGAACCACTGCGGGGGCGTGCGTCGCCGGGAGACGGCCTTGAGGTTCAGGAGGTTCCGGTAGTTGACGTTGTCGGTGGTGCTGGACCCGCCCCAGGTGCCGCAACCGAGGGAGAACGTGGGGGTCATCGAGTTGTAGACACCGCCGAGGGCGCCCACCGCGGTGGGCGCGTTGACGAGGATCCGGCCCGTGCGCACCGTGGCGGCGAACCGCTCGATCACCTCGGGGTCGCGCGCATAGACCGCGGAGGTGTGTCCCAGGCCGCCGTGCTCGGTCACGAGCACGCACGTGTCGATGCCGTGCTGCTCGTCGGCCGCCCGAACCAGTCCGAGGATCGGCATGAGCTTCTCGTGCACCAGTGGGTGCTCGCCGAGAAGGTCGAGGTCGGCGGGAAGCGGTGCGAGCAGCACCTTCGTCTCGGGTCCGGCCTCGATGCCCGCCCGTGCCGCGAGCACGGCCGCGTGCTGGCCGAGCGCGTCGAGATTGACCACGCCGTCGGGGTCGAACACGAACGCAGCGAGGCGCTCGACCTCGGTCGGGTCGAGCAGGCGGGCGCCCATTCGTTGGAACTCGTCGACGACGTCGTCGTAGATGGCGTCGTCGATCACGCAGGTCTGCTCGGCCGGGCAGATCACGGACGCGTCGAAGGTCTTCGAGATGAGGATGTCGACGACGGCCATCTTGATGTCCGCCGTGCGGTGCAGGTAGACGGGCGCGTTGCCGGGTCCCACACTGATCGCCGGCTTGCCGGCCGAGTTGGCCGCCTTGACGACCTTCGGGCCACCCGTGGTCCAGATGAAGTCGATGCCGGGATGGTGGAACAGGTAGTGCGTGACCTCATGGGGCACGTCGGGGATCACCTGCAACGCACCAGGGGGAAGGCCGACGGCCTCGCCGGCCCCGCGCAGGATGTCGACGGCGCGTTCGGCGCAACGGATGGCTCGCGGCGACGGCCGGAACACGATGGCGTTGCGGGTCTTGGCGGCGACGAGGGCCTTGAACAGCACCGTGGAGGTGGGGTTGGTTATCGGGGTTATGGCCATGACGACACCGATCGGCTCGGCCACGTACTCGATGTCACGCTCGAGGTCGGTGTCGATGACCCCGACCGTCTTCTTGTCCTTCAGGTAGTCGTAGAGGAACTCGGTCGCGACGTAGTTCTTGACGACCTTGTCCTCGAGCACGCCGAAGCCGGTCTCCTCGATGGCCAGCTCGGCCAGCTCGGTCGCTGCTTCCAGGCCCGCGACGACCATCGCCCAGACGATGGCGTCCACGGCTTCCTGATCGAGTTGCCGGAACTCCGTGGCGGCCTGCTGCGCCCGTTCGACGATGTCGTCGAGCTCGGCGGCCTTCTCGGCGGTCACGCCCCAGAGTGGCGTCGGTTCCGTCGTGTGCATGCTGTCCCCCCTTCACCAGCGACGCGGTGAAGCGTGTTGTGGCCTTTGACGGTACCGGTGTCGTCGATCTCCAACCAGAGACTTCGGACCCGACCGCGCGTCGGCGGCGATGTCTTCGTGGGTCGAGATCCTTCTGGCGATCCTCGGTCGGCCGCCCCATGATGACGGTGCTGCGGTCCCGCGACCTGCGGGGCACGGCCTCCAGGAGGGGTGCCATGACGGTGAGTCGAGTCGACCATCCGAGTGAAATGGGCGACGTCACGAGCTCGGCCGATGACCTCGCGCGGGCGGGCTCACCGGGGGTCCCGCTACCTGCCCGCCTTCACAAATCGTTCATCGACGGTTTGACCCGCTCGGTCAGCTCGTCGCATCAGGCCGCCACCGTGACCACCCAGGCCCCGTTCGACGGCTCTGCGCTAGCTGAGCTCCCTCAGTCGACGCCCGACGACGTGGCCGCAGCGGCAGCGGCGGCCCGTGAGGTGCAGCGGGAATGGGCGGCCACGCCTGTCGAGCAGCGGGCGGCGGTCTTCCTCCGGATGCACGATCTGGTGCTCTCGGCTCGAGACGAGATCATGGATCTCGTCCAGGCCGAGAACGGCAAGGCTCGGCGTGACGCGTTCCTCGAAGTCGCGGACATCGCGGGCACCTGCCGCTACTACGGCCGCACCGGCGCCGCCCTGCTGCGCCCCCACCGGCGCCGGGGGGTCATCCCCGGGCTGACCGCGGTACAGGAGCTGCGCCACCCCAAGGGCATCGTGGTCATCGTCTCGCCGTGGAACTACCCCTTCAGCCTCGGCGTCGGCGACTCCATACCCGCCCTCATCGCCGGCAACGCCGTGCTCCAGAAGCCGGACAACCAGACCGCCCTGACCGCGCTCCTCGGGCTCGGCCTCGCCGAAGAAGCGGGCCTTCCTCCGGGGCTGTGGCAGATCGTGCTCGGCCGGGGCAGTTCGATCGGCGATTCGTTGATGGACGCGGCCGACTTCGTCATGTTCACGGGTTCGACCGCGAGCGGTCGCTCGATCGCCGAGCAGGCCGGACGCCGTCTCATCGACTGCTCGCTCGAGCTCGGCGGCAAGAACGCGCTGCTCGTCCTCCGCGACGCCGACCCGAGCCGCGCCATCGAGGGCGGGGTCCGCGCCTGCTTCTCCTCCAGCGGCCAGTTGTGCATCTCGACCGAGCGGATGTACGTGGCCGACGAGATCTACGACCAGTTCGTACCCCGGTTCGTGGAGGCGGTCCGAGCGATGCGCCTCGGCCCCTCCTACGACTTCGGGTGTCAGATGGGCTCGCTCACGAACGCCGAGCAGCTCGAGGCCACCCGTCGCCACGTCGATGCCGCGATCGCCGACGGGGCCACCCTGCTCACCGGCGGCCGGCACCGTCCCGACCTGGGGCCCTACTTCTACGAGCCCACCATCCTCGCTGACGTCACCCCCAACATGGCCTGTTTCGCCGAGGAGACCTTCGGCCCCGTCGTGTCGGTGTACCGCTTCAGCGACGAAGACGATGCCGTCGCGCGGGCGAACGACACCCGCTACGGCCTGAATGCGAGCATCTGGACCCGATCGTCGCGGCGCGGGCACGACCTCGCCGGCCGCCTCCGCGCCGGCACCGTCAACGTGAACGAGGCCTACGCCGCCGCATGGGGCAGCATCGACGCTCCGATGGGGGGCATGGGCGACTCGGGAATAGGGCGCCGTCACGGCGCCCACGGGCTGTTGAAGTACACCGAACCGCAGACCGTGGCTCGCCAGCGCCTCCTCAACCTCGCGCCTCCGATCCGGAGGATGGGCGACGACGGGTTCGCCGCGGTGATGACGGCCTCGCTACGCGCCCTCAAGAGGCTCGGCATTCGATGATTCTCAGCCGGCGGGATGACTTTCGGCTCTGGCCGTGGTCTCGGCCAGCCCGTGAAATGGGGGTATGGGGGAGTTCGACCATCTGGGTGATCAGCCGACGGTTGACTTCTCCGCGCCCATCGAGGCCGTAGCCCGCCACTACGGCGGCGACCACCATCCGTACTCCCTCATCGACCGGCTCGGGACGCGGGTCGACGACAGCCTCCACGAGGACCTCCTCCAGCGGGACCCGGCCTACATCGCCCGCCTGCGACCGCTGCTCGACCTGGCCCTGCGGTACTTCGACCCGGAGATCCGCGGCTTCGACCGCCTCCCGACCGAAGGGCCGTACCTGGTCGTCGGCAACCACTCCGGCGGCATCTACATGCCGGACTACTGGGCCTTCCTCCGACAGTGGCTCCGCGAGCGCGGGCCCGACGACCCGATCTACTCCCTCGGCTTCGACTTCCTCTTCTCGATCCCTGGTCTCGGTACCCACGCCCGCCGCATCGGTTCGGTCCCCGCCAGCCATGACAGCGCGGCGCGCATCCTCGAGTCCGGTGCACCCCTGATGGTGTACCCGGGGGGCGACGAGGACGATTACCGGCCCTGGACCGAACGCCACCGGGTCGACCTCCACGGTCGGACCGGCTTCGTCCGCCTCGCCCTTCGCCAGCAGGTGCCGGTGGTGCCCATGGTCGCCCACGGCAGCCATGACGTGATCATCGTGCTCACCCGGGGCGAGGAGCTCGCCCGCCGGCTCGGGTTCGACCGGCTGCGGATCAACGTCCTTCCCATCGTGGCCGGGCCGCCCTGGGGCATCGCCCCCGTCCAGTTGCCGACCTGGCCGCTGCCGGCCAAGGTCACCGTGCAGGTGTCCGACCCGATCGACTGGAGCGGGTACGGCCCCGACGCGGCCGGCGACCCCGATGTGGTCCGGCACTGCTACGAGGAGATCCTCGGTCGGATGCAGGCCGATCTCGACGATCTGGTCGCGGAGCTCCCCCATCCCGTGTTGAGCCGCGTCCGCCAGGCGCTCGGCCTCGACCGACAGAAGGTGTCGATCCCGTAAGGTTCGAGACCGGAGGCGGGTCACACCAGCGGCCACGGCGTGAAGGGTGAGAACCCGTTCACCGATCTCTGGGAGAACCACCGTCGGTGTTGGGACGCGTTCCTCGGGTTGAGCTCGTGGTCCTGGGAGGCGCTCACGATCCCTTACGAGGACACGACCCTGCCGGGCTACGTCGTTCGCTCGGGCGACGGGCCCCGCCGCACGCTGATCCTCAACAACGGCAGCGACGGCTCGATGGTCGACGTGTGGGTGGGCGCCGCCCTCGAGGGGTTGGCGAGGGGATGGAACGTGCTGCTCCTCGACGGCCCCGGCCAGGGCGCCGCCCTCGTGCGCCAGCAGCTGTGGTTCCGCCCCGATTGGGAGGCGGTGATCACGCCGGTCGTCGACTTCCTCCTCGCCCGCGACGACGTCGATGCCGCGCGCCTCGCCATCATCGGCGTGAGCCAGGCCGGCTACTGGGTGCCCCGAGCCCTCGCCTTCGAGCACCGCCCGGCTGCCGCAGTCGTCGACCCCGGTGTCCTCGACGTCTCCACGACACTGCTCGACCATCTGCCGCACTCGATGGTGAAGGTGCTCGACGCGGGCGACAAGGAGAAGTTCGACCGCGGAGTCGAGTGGGGTTCGCGCTTCTCGCGCAAGACCGCGGCGCAGGTCGCGTTCCGCTTCCACCCCTGCGGCCTCGACAGCGCGTTCGACGTCTACCGACGGGCGAGGGAGTTCCGACCCGCCGACGCCGACATCGCCCGCATCACCACGCCGATGCTGATCACCGACCCGGAGGACGAGCAGTTCTGGCCAGGGCAGTCCGCCGAACTGCACGACAAACTGCCCGGGGTGAAGACCCTGATGCCCTTCAGCGCTGAGGAAGGCGCCAACTTCCACTGCGAGCCGATGGCCGGGTGCCTGCGCAGCGAGCGAGTCTCCGACTGGCTCGACGACCTCGTGCCTCCGCGCTGACGCGGCCGCCTGCGGCCGGCACGAGTGGCCCGGCCCGCCGGACCAGACTGTTCCCGTGATCGCCGGTTCGCCCATCGACGGAGCCTGCGACGGCCGGTTCGCCGCGGTCGCCGACGAGTTCGCCGCCAACTTCGCCGAGCGGGACGAGGTCGGCGCCGCGGTGTGCGTGAGCGTCGCCGGGCGGGTCGTCGTCGACCTGTGGGGCGGCTGGGCCGACGCCGACCGAAACCGTCCCTGGCGGGCCGACACCCTCGTGAACGCGTTCTCGGTGGGCAAGGGGCTCATGGCCCTGCTCGTCGCCCGCCTCGTCGGCGAGGGCCACCTCGACGTCGACGCCCGCGTGGCCGCGCCCTGGCCCGAGTTCGCCCGAGCGGGCAAGGGCTCGATCACGATCCGCCAATTGCTCAGCCACCAGGCTGGGCTCCCCGCGCTGCACCGCCGGCTCGCACCGGGCGCGATGTTCGACTGGGCGACGATGACCACCGCCCTCGCGGCAGAGGAGCCGTGGTGGGAGCCCGGCACCGCGCACGGCTATCACGTCAACACCTTCGGCTTCCTCGTGGGTGAGCTGCTGCGCCGCACGACCGGGCGCTCCCCGGGCGATCTGATCCGCCGCCTCGTGGCCGGCCCGCTCGGGGCCGACGTGTTCCTGGGCGTGCGCGCCGCCGAGCAGCGTCGGGTGGCCGAGTTCCTCTGGCCGGCTGCTCCGCCGCCCGAGGCGCAGCCCGATCTCGACGGTGTCGAGCTCATGCGTTTCAACGCCTACTTCAACCCGTCGGGGCTGTCCGGCGCGGGCGTGGTCAACAGCCCACGGTGGCGGGCGGCCGAGATGCCGTCCACCAACACGCACGCCTCGGCGCGGGGCGTGGCCCGCGTCTATGCCGCCCTCGCCGCAGGGGGCACGCTCGACGGCATCACGGTGGTCGACCGGGCTGCGCTCGTCGAGGCCACCGCCGAGCAGGTGGCCGGCCCCGATCTCGTGCTCGGCCGCAACAGCCGGTTCGGGCTCGGGTTCCAGCTCACCCAGTCCGACCGACCGCTCGGACCCAACGCGGGTGCCTTCGGCCACTTCGGTGCGGGCGGTTCGGTCGGGTTCTGCGATCCCACCTCGGGTGTCGCCTTCGGGTACGTGATGAACCAGCTCGGGCCCCGCTGGCAGAACCCGCGCAACCGGGCGCTGATCGACGCCGTCTTCGCCTCGCTCGCCTGACGCCGACCGGGCGTGGCGCAGGGACCTTCGCCCCTGGAGCGGCCCGCGCCGGAGGGCCAGGATCGACGCGTGGCTCCGACGACCGACCACTCGAGGCGCCCCTACGGCACCCATCGGGTGCTGGCTGTTGCCGCGATCCTGGTGGCGATCAGCGCCTACGGCGGCACCCTCGGGCTGGCGACCGGGGCCCTGTCGCTGGGCGAGACGCTGAACGACCGACTCCCGTTTCACAGCCCCGTCATCGGAGGGCTCGCGCTAGGGGTCATCGTCGGGATCCCGTTCACCGTGCTCGCCGTGTGGGCGTGGCGGGGCGACCCCCGCACCGGAACGGGATCGCTGGTCATCGGCCTGGTGCTGGTGGGGTGGCTGCTCGTCGAGCTCGGTTTCATCCGCGAGCTCAGCTTCTTCCACCCGCTCTACGGCCTGATCGGCGTCGCCTTCGCCATCGCCGGCTGGACGATCCGCTCGAAGGGTGACCTCAGAGCGCGAAGTTGATCGGCAGGTCGCCCTGGGCGATGGCATCGGCGCGGGTGTGCAGGAGCCGGCCGGCCTCGTCGAGCTTGCGGGCGATGATGTACTTCTCGTCGCGGATGCCCTGCAGCACGAACCGGGCGAGATCGTCGAGGTCGATCGACTGCACGGGCTTGCCCGCCGCCGCCATCGCCTCTTTGAACTCGGCGATCGTCGTCATCGGCGCGGGCGGGCGGGGCTTCACCCTGGCGAGTTCGGACGGGCGGTTGCGTTGGGCGGTCCACAGGCCGGTCTCGAGCAGACCGTCACCGGACGGGTAGAAGACCGAGGCCCGCACCCGGGTGCCCTCGTTCACCAGGTTGTAGGCGAGGGCTTCGGTGAAGCACGAGATGGCGGCCTTGCTCGAGGCGTACACCGACGCGTTCGGAACCGGGGCGAAGCCGCCGTCGCCCGACGACGTGTTGACGACCACGCCCTCCTCGCCCGAGGCGATCATGCGGGGCACGAACGACAGCACGCCGTTGGCGACGCCGAACACGTTCACCCCGAAGCACCATTTCCAGTCGTTGGCCTCCTGCTCCCAGGGGAGCCCACCCCCGCCGGAGGTGACGCCCGCGTTGTTGAACAGCAGGTGGCACGCGCCGTGGGTCGCGAAGACGTGCTCGGCCAGGGCCTCGACCGAGCCCGGGTCGGACACGTCGGTGACCCGCCCCGACACCTCACCCCGACCGCTCAGTTCGGCGAGAGCGGTGTCGAGCACGGGCTGTTCGATGTCGGCGATGACCACCACCGCCCCCTCGTCGAGCAACGCCTCCACCAGGGCGCGACCGATGCCGCCCGCGCCCCCCGTGACCACCGCAACCCTGCCCTCGAAGTCCTGCACGCTCGTCCCCCCGGCCTCGCTCGTTCTCGTGGCCGGGACACTACCCAGTGCACGGGGCGATGGCGGCCAAGGCGAGCGCCCTCACCGAGGGGCGCCTGCCGTTCCTGGGTTGGGATCGCCGGCCTGCTCGCGGCGATTGAGGAGCAGGAAGTGGACGAACAACATGGCGCTCAGCACGGCAGCCAGGTAGCACCACACCGATGAGAAGCTCTTGGCCGCCAGTCCGGCGGTCACACCCATCGAGACCACCATGGCCACGCCGAACACCCGGACGAACGGCTGGGAGGAGATGAGCAGAGGAATGCAGGTCGCGAGGACATAGGGCATGGCCAGGAGCCAGCTGGGGGCGACCGGGATGCCGTACTCCAGATGGTTCTGGTACGCCTGCACCCCTGACGAGGACAGCACCGACTGCACGGCCAGGAAGACGCCGATGGCCGCCCCGACGAACGCGAGACCGAGCATCCACCGCCGCCGCCGCTCGTCCGGTTCGAACATGCGCACCGCCAACGGCACCCATATGGGGAGCACGAGCCACGCTATGAGCAGCCAGAGCTGCACCGCCGGCGTCCGGAGCGACGCCCGTCCGGATTCATCCAGTTGGGTCCAGATGACACCCTCGAGCAGTTGGTGGACGCCGAAGAGCAGCGGTAATGCGGCGAACATCCGCTGCTTGCGGTCGTGCACCATCGACAGCGTGGCCACACCGACGCCGCCGATCACGACGCCGGCGGTGTAGCTCGCCGAGGCGCTGAAGCACACGGGTCGACTCCCTTTCCTGCCGAAGGCCCTGCCCGGCTGAGAAAGGAGGTCGACAACGCCATCATGACCGCTTCCGGTCCACGGCGATAGTGCCGTCTCCCCGAGGGCCGCCAGTCGGGCCGGGATCGCCAACGTGGTAGCGGTCCCCGGCGGTGGTAAGAATCCGAGACAGGGCTCGGCCGCGGTGCCGAGCCGATCGAGGGGGGACCATGGGAAGGCTCGACGGCAAGATCGCCATCGTCACCGGGACGAGCAGGGGGGTGGGCGTGGGCATCTCTCGTCAGCTCCTCGTCGAAGGCGCGACCGTGATCGGCTGTTCGCGAACGCCGCTCGACGCGCTCCCTGCGGCGAGCGGCGTCCCGGGTGGCGCCGAGCGATCGGCGCAGTGGGTGTGCGACCAGGGCGACCTCACGGCGATCGACGAGTTCGTGCAGCGCGTGGTCGACACCTACGGGCGCGTCGACATCCTGGTGAACAACGCGGGCGGCACCGTTCCCGCACCGCACGTAGAGGACATCCCCGAGCTGGTGCAGAAGTTCCAGGGGGCACCCCGCAGCGACGACGACTTCGAGCGTACGGCGCGCTTCCACGCCTTCGCCGTCCAGATGAACCTCATCAGCCCGATGTGGTTCGCCATCCGCGTGTTCCGTCAGATGAAGACCCAGGACGGCACCGGATCGATCATCAACATCTCCAGCGGGGCCGGCCACCCGGCGGGCTCACCGACACTGGTGTCCTACGGCGCGGCCAAGTCCGGGCTCAACCATCTGACCCGCTCGCTCGCCGAGGAGTGGGGGCCCAAGGCCCGGGTCAACTGCCTCGCCCTCGGGCCGACCATGACCGACAACTTCCAGGCGTTCGTGTTGCCCGCCGACGACCCGCTGGGCACCGACTACTTCCGCAACGTGCCACTCGGTCGTGCGGGTGAGCCCGACGAGGTTGGGCGGGCCTGCGTGTTCCTGTGCTCGGGCGACGCCGACTACATCAACGGCACCACCATCGAGATCGACGGCGGGATGTTGCCTGGCGGCCTCTACGACGCCGGCCTGAAGACCATCACCGACCTGCTCTGAGGAGTCCCTGCCATGCGTACCAAGGCCACCGAGCTCGTCGGCATCGACGTGCCGATCTTCGCGTTCAGCCACTGCCGAGACGTCGTCGCCGCGGTCACCAACGCGGGTGGTCTTGGGGTGCTGGGCGCGGTGGCCCACAGCCCCGAGCAGCTCGACATCGATCTGCGCTGGATCGAGGAGGAGGTCGGGGGGAGACCCTATGGCATCGATCTGTTGGTGCCGGAGAAGTTCGTCGGCTCTGACCAGGGTGGCCTCGACCGCGACACGCTGCTGAGCCTGCTCCCGGTCGAGCACCAGGAGTTCCTCGAGGACCTGCTCACCCGCTACGGCGTGCCCCCGCTGCCCGACGATGTCGAGTTCGGGCGGGGGATGGGCGGCATGCGCGTCGATCCGAAGAGCATGGCCCCACTGCTCGACGTGTGCTTCGACCATCGACCCCGACTGGTGGCCTCCGCGCTCGGCCCGCCGCCGGCCCACTTCCTCGAGCGGGCCCACTCGGCGGGCGTGCCCGTGGCCGCGCTGGCGGGTTCGGTCGATCACGCGGTCAAGCACGCCGACGCCGGCGCCGACCTGATCGTCGCCCAGGGATCGGAGGCCGGCGGCCACACCGGCCTCATCGCCACGATGGTGCTGGTGCCCGAGGTCGTCGAGGCCGTGGGGTCGGTGCCGGTGCTCGCGGCCGGCGGCATCGCGAGCGGTCGGCAGCTTGCCGCAGGCATGGCTCTCGGCGCCGACGGCGCGTGGTGCGGCTCGGTGTGGCTCACCACCGAAGAGGCCGAGACCTCACCGGCCATCCGGGACAAGTTCCTGCGCGCCCGCTCCGGCGACACCGTGCGGTCGCGGTCGATGACCGGCAAGCCGGCCCGCATGTTGCGCTCGCCGTGGACCGACGAGTGGGAGCGTGCCGACGGGCCCGGCCCGTTGCCGATGCCCATCCAACCACTGCTCATCGCGCCGGCCATGGCCCGCATCGCCCGCGTGTCCGACAAGGCCGGCACCGGGGCCAACGATCTGGCGACCTACTTCGTCGGACAGGTCGTCGGCTCGATGAACACCGTGCGACCGACGCGCCGGGTGGTGCAGGAGATGGTCGAGGAGTTCATCGACGCGGTCGAGCGCCTCGCCCGCCTCCTCGAGACCGACTGACCCGTCACCCCGACCCCTCACCGGTCGGGGTCCGCTGTCCTAGGTTGTGCCGATGATCTTGCACCATCCCGAACCGTTCTCGGGGTCCTGGCGCGCCCGGTGGATCTGGCACGAGCCACCCTCGATCGCGATCGAGACGGCCACGCGCCCGGTCATCGCGGATCCCACCGACACGGTGGCGCTGCTCCGGCGGCGGTTCGAGCTGGCCTCGGTGCCCGACCGGGCGCCGTGCCGGGTCTGGGCCGACGGTCGCTACGTACTGCGCGTCAACGGGGTCGAAGTGGCGAGAGGGCCGGTGCGGTCCGATCCCCGCGCCGCGCACTACGACGTGGTCGATCTCGCGCCACACCTCACGACGGGCGCCAACGTTCTCGCGCTCACGGCGCGCCACTTCGGCACCGCGACGTCGTGGTGGATGCCCGTGCCGCCGAGCTACACGCTCGGAGCCGGCGGGGTCGTGGTCGAGGCACTCCTCGCAGGCGACTGGCTGGTGAGCGACGCCTCGTGGCGGTGCCGGGCCGGCGAGGCGTGGACCCCCGTCCCCGTGCCCGGCGATGTGGCCTGCCTGCCCCTCGAGTCGTTCGACGCCCGGGTGCACCCGGGCGGGTGGGAGCTGGCGTCGTTCGACGACGCCGGCTGGGCCCGGGCCACCGAGATCGTGCCGTTCCATACCGGGGCCCACGGCGATCCCCACCCGCCGAGCGAACCTTTCGGCATGCTGCGGCCTCCCGTGCGCATCAGCTTTCCCGACGGGGAGACCCACGCCGCCGCGGCCGTCGGCCAACGCGACATGCCTGGTGCCGCGCCGGCCGACGACCCGGTGCGCCAGGTCCTCGACGACGAGCGACTCCACGCGCCCGACCCGGCCCGGCCCGATGTCGTGCTGTACTCGTTCGACCTCGGCCGGATCGCCGCCGGCACGCTCGAGCTCGACGTCGCCGGGGCGGCGGCGGGCACCATCGTCGACGTCGCCGCCGCCGAGCACCTCGACCAGGCCGGGGGCCTGGCGCCGCTCGGCCAGCACGCGGGCCTCCGCTACGTGTGCGCCGGGCTCGAGCAGGAGCGCTTCGAGTCCCTCGACATCATCGGCACCCGTCACCTGCACGTGTCGGTGTCGACGCCGGTCGGTGGGCCCCGGCCCGACCTCGGCCTGGCGATCCACGACCGGCACCGGTCCCGACCCGATGGCGCGGCCTTCTCCTGCTCCGATCCGGTGCTCGAGCGCATCTACCAGGTCGGGTTGCGCACGGTCGACCTGTGCGCGCTCGACGCGTACGTGGATTGCCCGACCCGCGAGCAGCGGGCGTGGACCGGCGACTCCGTGGTGCACCAGATGGTCGACCTCGTGGCCAACCCGGACTGGTCGATGGCGCGCTGGCACCCACAACTCGGTGCGGCCCCCCGCGCCGACGGCATGTTGGCCATGGCCGCGGCGTCGGACTTCGCGGCCGACGACCGCATGTTCATTCCCGACTGGTCACTTCACTGGGTGCGGTCGGTGCACAACCTGTTCCGCTACACGGGCGATCGTGAGCTCGTCGGTGAGCTGTTGCCGGTGGCCGAGCGGACCCTGCGCTGGTTCGAGTCCTACCTCGGGACCGATGGTCTGCTCGACTCGGTTTCGGGCTGGGTGCTGCTCGACTGGGCGAGCGTGTACTCGTCGGGGTGTTCGTCGACCCTCAACGCGCTCTGGGCGCGGGCGCTCGAGGATTTGGCGGAGATGGCCTCGTGGCTCGGCAACGAGGGCACCGCCGCCTGGGCCCGATCCCGGCGTGAGGGCGTGATCGGCGCGTTCGACGCGTTCTGGGACGATGAGCGCGGCGTGTACGTCGACCACGTCGTCGACGGCATCGCCCAGCGGGCTGCCGCGCAGCACGGGGGCGCGGCCGCGTTGGCCGCCGGGGTCGTCCCCGCCGAGCGCCTCGAGCGCGTGATCGACGGGCTCACCGACCGGTCGCGACTGGTCCGTCACTCATGGGTGATGGATTCGGTCACGGTCGAAGGGGGATCGACCGGCTTCATCCATCTCACCACCGGCTATCCCGAGCCCGCGTGGGATGTCGAGCAACGCATGGTCGAGGCCGAGCCCTTCTTCCGCTACGTCCTCCACGACGGCCTCGCCCGGGCCGGGCGGGCCGATCTGGTCGCCGACCTGTGCCGCGACTGGACCGTGTTCCTCGATGCCGGCGAGACGACCTGGCCCGAGTGCTGGACGGGCGGCACCCGCTGTCACGGGTGGTCGTCCACGCCGACGCGCGATCTCGTCGTGCACACACTCGGCATCAGACCGGCCGAACCCGGCTACGCGTCCGTCACCGTCACCCCGGCGCTCGGCGGGCTCGACTGGGCGCGGGCGAAGGTGCCGACACCGCACGGGCCGATCACCGTCGAGGCGCGCGCCGACGGCACGGTCGACATCGACAGCCCCGTGCCGGTGGTTCGCGACGTCACGTGACGCTCAGCCGGTGAACGCCGGCACGACTGTGGCCGCCGCGGGCGCAGCGGGGGGCACGAGTGGCGCGATCGCCAGCGCTTCGGCCAGGGCGCCGAACTTGAGCTCGCCGAGACCCGTGGCCAGGTCGTAGCCCTGGGTCGCGGTGCAGCAGTCGACCCGCGTCGGGTAGATGTCGTTGGTTCCCCCGACGAGGTCGGTGAACACCTGGCCGTACTGCGCGGGATCGTTTGCGAGCCGGTAGAGGGTGTCGTTGAGTGACGCCGATGGCGTGATGTGCGTCGCCCACAGCATCGAGCGCACCGAGGCGAGAGCGCCGGCGCAGAGGGGGGCGGCGAGGCTGGTTCCGCCGTTCGTGCACCAGCCGACCGTCGTGGTGCCGGGGATCACGCCGTACTGGAGGTAGTTCGGCCGACCGGCCAGTGCCGAGACGTCGAGGAAACCCGCATCGCCGGCACCGCACCGTCGGGAACCTCGTCCTGGAACGAGGGTCGGGGGAACAACGTCGAGAGGCCCCCGCCGCCTCCGGCGCAGTCGCCGCTCAGGGGCACCTCGTTCCACACCTCGAAGGTGTTGTTGACCACCTGGGTGCCGCCGACGGCGGTGACGAACGGCGAGCTGGCGGGGTAGCCGACCGCGAGGCCGGCGAGGGACGGTTCGCACCCGGTCTGGTGGGGGGAACAGTCGGAGGAGCCGGCGTCGCCGGCGGCCTTCAGGAACCAGGTGCCGGCGTCGGCCAGCTTCTGGAGCCCTTCGTCGATGGCCTCGACCACCTTGGGATCCTTCCAGTCCGGTTCGCAGCTTCCGAAGCTCAGCGAGACCACGTCAGGTGGGCGGCCATCGGTGTACGTGCCCGCGAGCAGCCCGGCGAGGATGGGGGCGAGATCGTCGGCCTCGGACCCGTTGGTCACGATCGAGTACAGGCGGTCGAGCTCCGGTGCCCCGGTGACGATGCTCTCGGCATCGCCCTGGGGCTCGCCCGCGGTGGCCGGCATCGAACCGCCGCCGTAGAGCGTCTGGGTGAACGGAGTGCCGCCGAGCCCAAGGCAGGACTCGAACTGGGCGAGGGCGGCGGCGTCGACGCTCGAGCCGAACTCCAGGATGGCGGCGGTCTGGTGCTGCCCGGCGTAGCCGGCCGTGTGGAGGGCCGAGAACTGGTAGTGCTCGGCCAACTGGGTCGGCGTGAAGCCGTCGAGGTTGGCCGGGGGCTGCGTCGTGCAGGGGACGACGGGTTGTGCCGCCGGAGCCGCCGCCGACGGGGCCGGCGCGGTCGCGATCGTGACGGGGATCGTGAGCAGCAACGCCGAGGCCAGGAGTGCCACGGCGTGGCGACGCGGTCGTGCAGCAGTGCTCACGGGTTCCTCCCAGGTCCGGTTCGACCGGACCGTCCCGGCCCGTTCGGAGACGGCGTCGGATCGAGCACCACCGTGCCCTAGGCCGACTGCTCCAGGTACCTCTCGAAGGCCCAGGCGGGGTGGGCCGGCGTGCCGTCGCCGTCCAGGAAGGCCGTGGCTGCGGCGACCCCGTTGTCGAACAACGCCCGGCGCAGGTCGGGGTCGGTCGACACCCGGTCGAACTCGGTGGCCGAGACTCCCAGGGTGTCGACGAAGATCGTGCGCGAGACGATCTTCGGGTCTTCGATGTGGGCCCGGTCGGAGAATCCCATCATCGTGGTCAGCAACGACGTCACGAAGTCGACCGGGCCGTCGATCGGGGGTGGGGACACGATGTCCTTCGGTCGGCTCGACAGCTTGATGCCGAACGTCGGCCAGCGGGGCGGCCGGCCGTCGGTGCGGTCGAAGACCTGCACCGGGAAGTTCGAGAGCATCCCGCCGTCGACCATGAGCGCCTTCTCGGTGTGCTCGAGCTTCGGCCCGGTGCGGTACGGGAGCCGGTGGGGCTCGTAGAAGAATGGTATGGACATCGAGCACCGCACCGCCTCGACGACGCTGCGGGTGGCCGCACCACCGCCGGGGTCGTCGGTGGGGTAGTGGGTGGGGTAGTCCCACGGCAGGAGCGCCAGTCGACCGTTGCTGATGTCCGACGCGGTGACGACCAGCTTGTAGGCGCGGGCCGCGTCGGCACTGGCGCTGCCCGGGTCGTCGTCGGCGTCGGAGAGGTCGGCGAAGGTCGACACGTGACAGCCCGCCAGTTGCTCGGTGAGCCAGGCCTCGAGGAAGTCGCCTTCGTAGATGCCCTTCTCGAAGAGGAACGAAACGCCCTTGCCGAGCAACCCGAAGTGGTCGACGAAGCCTTCGTCCTTGAAGCTGCGGTAGTCGATCGAGTCGACGACACCCCGCATGGTGTCGGTGTCCATGCCCGCGGCGACCAACGACCCGACGATCGCTCCCGCCGACGATCCGGCAACGCGGTGGAGCTCGAACCCCCGCTGCTGCAGCACGGAGAGCGCCCCGACGAGGGCGATCCCCTTCACCCCACCACCTTCGAGCACCAGATCGAGCTTCATCGAAGACCCCCTCTCACCCGATGGAACCACAGTGACCCGAAGTGACCGATCGCGCCACCCCCGGTCGCGTGATTCGACGGCGAACTACCCTCTCCGGAAGGCCGCCGCGGCGTGCGGCCGAACTCGACCGTTCGACCAGCGACCCTGGCCGCGGAAGGCGTGTGATGGCCGACGAACCGACCAGCAGCGGCGCGGGAACCCCAGACGACCCGTGGCGCCTTCGCACCCCTCCCCTGAGCTCTGAGTACACCATGCACCGCGACACCCGTGAGGGCGTCGACGTGCTGGTCTGCACCGTGGGCAAGACGGTCTTGTTCTACGACGCCCGTTGCCTCGACGACCTGCGCGCCATGCTCACCGAACGGGGCGACTGGGTCGAGCTCGGCTCGGCGGATGAGCAGAAGCCGGCGAAGGATGGCACGGTCGAGTCGTGGGCCCGCTCGCCCGGGAACCCGATCGGCGGATGGTACGGGCTCAAGAAGGGCCTTCGAGGACGGTTCGCCATGTACGTGCCGCCGCTGATGGAGCACCTCGGCACCGCGGAGGTGGAACACAAGCCTCGCGGCAACCGAATGCGCACCCTGTAGCCATCCGACCGACCACACCCTGTGCGTTCCACGATGCCGAGGGGCTCCCTGCGGCGCGTGACTCGTGGGCGGCCTGGCCCGTCAGCCGCGAAGGGTGTTGACGCCCTGCAGCGTCACGAGGACCCCGACGACCAGCAGGACGATCGCCGTGACGCGCTGGTCGTGATCGAGCAACCACCGTTCGACCCGCCGCAGCGCGGGTTCGACCCGCTCGCGGGCCACCAGGAACGCGACGACCGGCACGACGACGGTGCTGCTGGCCACGGCGCAGAACACGGCGGCCGCGACGAGCGCGGCCCCGACGCTGAGGTCGGCGTTGCCGGCCGTGATGGCAGCGCTCACCAGCAACGTGAGGTCCTTGGGGTTCAGGAGCAGGAGACCGGCGGTGAGCAGGGCGAGTCGGTCGGGGGAGAGCTCCCTCACCCGTCGAATCCATCCCTGGCGCGCGGTGTCGGTTCGAACGGGCCGGAGCTGGATCAGACCGAAGACCACCAGTGCCAGGCCGAGCGCGATCTGGACCGCGGCGATGGGGTGGGTCCAGGTGCCGTTGGGATCGGCCCCGCCGAGCACGATGCCGCCGACGGCGGGGACCGCGAAGGTGACGGCCACCCACGTGGTCAGGAAGGCGAGCGCGCTGGCGTGGGCCCGGCGCGACAGCAGCGCCACGATGAGCAGCGCGACCGGCACGGGGCTGACCG
>Ga0209048_10002195_pt1 | contig 19596 bp, 20 predicted proteins | sample FrelakmetCRP12CR_FD_187146 | JGI IMG/M metagenome (GOLD analysis project Ga0209048, IMG submission 187146) | Freshwater lake sediment microbial communities from the University of Notre Dame, USA, for methane emissions studies - CRP12 CR (SPAdes)... | ecosystem: Environmental > Aquatic >... | reverse complement strand
GAGGAAAAGGTCAAGCGTGGGAAAGCCGAGCTGGTCGAAGCGAACCTTCGTCTCGTCGTCAGTATCGCCAAGAAGTACACCAACCGCGGTCTCCAGTTCCTTGACTTGATCCAAGAAGGCAATATTGGCCTGATGAAGGCCGTGGATAAGTTCGAGTACAAGCGCGGCTACAAGTTCAGTACCTATGCCACCTGGTGGATCCGCCAGGCAATTACCCGCGCGATCGCTGACCAGGCACGGACGATCCGAATTCCGGTACATATGATTGAGACGATCAACAAGCTGATCCGGACCTCCCGCCATCTGGTCCAGAAACTCGGCCGCGAACCGACGCCGGAAGAAATTGCTGAGCGCATGGATCTGCCGCTCGACAAAGTGCGGAAGATTTTGAAGATCGCGCGCGAGCCGATTTCTCTGGAGACCCCGATCGGCGAGGAAGAAGATAGTCATTTGGGCGACTTCATCGAGGACAAGAAGGCGGTTTCTCCTCTGGAGGCAGCGATTCGGTACGATCTCCAGCGGCAGATCAACAGCGCATTGGAAACACTCACGCCACGGGAAGAGAAAGTCTTGCGGAAGCGGTTCGGCATCGGCGAAGCTACTGACCATACTCTGGAAGAAGTCGGTCAGGACTTCGAAGTGACCCGTGAACGTATTCGGCAGATTGAAGCCAAGGCCTTGCGCAAGCTGCGTCATCCGAGTCGGAGCAAGAAGCTGCGCAGCTTCGTAGAGAGTTTGTGACGCACCTGGAGTGTTCCTCGGATTTGACTCCGCTCCCTGGGCAGCCTAGAATTAAGTGTTTGTGTCTGCAGGTCAGGCCCCAGAGAGTCATCCGCCTGATCGGGCCCATAGCTCAGGTGGTTAGAGCGGCTGACTCATAATCAGCTGGTCCTAGGTTCAAGTCCTAGTGGGCCCACCAGCGCGGGTGCGGAACAAATAGATTGGGACCGTTGTGTAGAACAACAGTCAGAGGAGTGCGTTGAAGCAAGATCTTTCCCCCCTCATTGCACTGCAGAAGTTGGATCTCCGTGTCATGGAGATCAACAATCAACGTCGAAAGATCCCGGAACGACTCCAAGCGGTTGAAGCCCCTCTCCGAGAAGCCCAGCAGCTTCTCCAGCAGACCAGTGCCGCCATGGAGATCTTGATCAAGGAACGGCGGTCGCACGAAAAAGATCTGGAGGTGCATGAAGCACACACTGAAAAGATGAAGTCCCGGCTGTCTGAGTTGAAATCCAACAAGGAATACCAGGCTCATCTGTTCGAGATCGAGGTTGCCAATAAGAAAAAAGGTGACTTTGAGGAGAAGATCTTGCTGTGTATGGAGAAGATTGAGCAGCTACAACGGACTGCCAAAGAGGCGCAAGACAAGGCTAGTATCGTCGAAAAGGCATTTGCGCAGGAAAAGCTGGTGGTGGAAGAATTGGAGAAAAAGCTCTCAACAGAGCTGGCCGATCTCGAAGCGCAGCAGCAAGCTCATTCGGCTCATGTCGAGAAAGGGCTCCTCAGTCGCTATAACAAGATCAAGGCGGCGCGGAAGGATCAGGCTCTCGCTGAGATCAAAGAGGGGACCTGTTCCGGATGCCGTCTTCAGCTGGCTCCGCAACTGATTTCAGAAGTAAAACGCTCGCAAGATCTTCAGACCTGTCCCTATTGCCGTCGGATACTATACTGGGATGGGCAGATTCCTGTCGAGACAGCGCCAGGCCCTGATCCCGAGAAGACGTCGAGCCTTGAGATCGGCGAGTCGGTTTAGTCCGTTTTCCCCAGTACCGCCCGAGTCGTTTTAAAGTGCAGCTTCGCGAACGATCCTAATCGTTCCTCTCCAAGTTTCTTCACAATCATACGTCCGGCCAGTTCGACCGCAGGTGACGCCCCTTTGGGCAATGTTGTACCGATCTCATCCGACAGTCGTTTCAATCGGAGAAGGAATTCCGCACGGGCCAGGATCGACGCGGCGGCTACGGCCAGATCGGATTCGGCCTTATGACGCTGTTCCAGTACGATGGTGCGTCCTTTCTCCTGCAGGGCGTTCAGAATCAATCGCTCGTCGCCGAACTGATCCGCGATCGCGCGCCCGCACGAAACCTTTTCCAGCAGTGTCTCCAGGGCCTTGGCATGTCCCCAGGCAAGCAGGCGATTCAAGTTCCGGATCTTCGCGTAGAGTTCGTTGTATCGCTGCGGGCCGATCGCGATAATGCTGTGGGGACAAATCATCCGGATGTCGGGTGCCATTTCGAGAATCCGGCCATCGGATATTTTCTTGCTGTCCCGGACATTCATGAGGGTCAGTTCGCCCTGGGTGGTGGCGTCGACAAAGACGGCGGCGATGACCAGAGGACCAAAATAGTCCCCTTTGCCGGACTCATCGATGCCGATTCGTTCCACCTTCTTTTTTTCTGTTGCGTTGCTCACAGGTCAGTGGCTCTAGTAGAGATTCTCTATGAGGCGCGGTAATCTAACAGAGCTTCGGAGGTCGGTCAATTTGATCAGATTAAAGGGGCGCGTCTTCAACGAGGAGTACAGGCCATGAACAGGGTTGGGAGAATGACGCGCATCGTGATGTTGGTCATGATCGGAAGTCCGCTGGCGGCCTTGAGCGGCTGTGAAACAAATCCCTATACAGGGCGATCCCAATTACTCCTGACCTCCGTGACGGAAGACGTGCAGCTCGGGACGCAGGCGTACCTACAGGTGAAAAATGATCCCAAAATGCGGCAGTCGCAAGATCCTCGTGAGATCGAGCCGGTCAGGAGGGTGGCGGGTCATATCATCGAGGCAGCCAAACGTTCGAAATATAGTGATATGGCAAAGCAATTTCAGTGGGAAGTCACCGTGATCAAGGATGACAAAACGATGAACGCTTTTGCGCTGCCTGGTGGGAAGATCGCGGTCTATACCGGCATTTTCCCTGTCGCGAAATCCGAAGCGGGACTCGCCGCGGTCTTAGGGCATGAAGTGACCCACGCCTTGGCCCGTCACGGCGCCGAACGTATGAGCCAAGGTGAAATCACGAATGCAGCGCTCCAAGCGGTTGGGGCGGCCGCAGGCGCCAGCGGGATGAATCCGATGTTATCTCAAGGCGCGATGGCAGCGTTGGGAGCGGGAGTGCATGTTGGCGTATTGCTCCCATTCAGTCGCGCGCATGAATCCGAGGCGGATTACATTGGCATCTTGCTCGCAGCGGATGCGGGATACGATCCACGTGAGTCCGTCTCACTCTGGGAACGGATGGAGCAGTTGTCCCAAGGCGGTGGCCCGTCCGAGTTCTTATCGACTCACCCGAGCAATGAGACCAGGATCGACCAGCTCAAAAAATGGTTGCCAGAGGCCATGGGGATTTACCGATCGAGGCAGGCGATGCCCGCTGCGGCATTGCCGGCTCTGCATTAACTCCGTCGGAGTGAGGTACTCTGTCACCCGGAGGGCAGGAGAGGGGCCCAGCACGGACTTGCAACCTCTCTCGTTGGTTTTCTATACTCAGGCTGCGCGAGGGAGAAGGCCGGGTGATCGCTTGGAGCGGGAACGCTCTGAGAGGAAAGTCCGGACTTCATGGGCAGGGCGCTGGGTAACTCCCAGGCGGAGCAATCCGACACCAGCACCACAGAGAACAAACCGCCGATGGCCAAGGCGATGAGACGTCAAATCTTGTCGCTGTGGCTCAGGTAAGGGTGAAACGGCGGGGTAAGAGCCCACCGCGGTGGTGGCGACATCACTGGCAGGGTAAGCGTCGCCCGATGCAAGACCAAATAGGAAGACATCTGTCGGCTTTCCTCGGAAAGTTGGCAACCGGCTGGCCCGGCCGAGGTCTTCGGGTAGGTCGCTTGAGGTTCGAGGTAACTCGAATCCCAGAGAAATGATCACCCCCGTTTGGGACCAAATCCCAGACGGGACAGAATCCGGCTTATAGGTCTTCTCCACCGCGCTCTTTTTATCGCTCGACGCAGTTCCCCTTCCGTCACTTTCCCTGCGAAGTGTTCGACCTCGTTGAGCAAGACGACGGGAACCCTCGCCCCATAGCGTTCCGACAAGACCCTGTCGCCTTCGATATGCACCTGGCTCGTTTCGATGTGCAGTTCTGACTGAAGGTGCATCGCGATTCGGTACACGACTCCGCACAGATGGCAGTCTTCTCGGGACAGGATGGTTATACGGACAGGCATACTCATAGAGGGTGCACAGGGCCAACGAGATGGAGTGTGGAGGGTATCACGTGGAGAGGCAGACTGTCAGGGAAAGTGGTCCCCAATTCTGCCCTACTATTGACTGGTGGAAACACGTGGTGCTAGGATTACAGCTCTTTCCCCCTGATTTTTCAGAACGTTCTGAGTGATCGTGGGAGTCGTGTCTGGTCCATTGGGACGAGACGCGGCGTGTCGCATTATCCTGATTCCTCTGCCGGCTTCTCACTGGTGGTATGGATGGAGGTTCTGTCATGAAGCTCACAGGTGCTGAGATCCTCATCGAATGCCTCAAACGGGAAGGCGTGAAGACGATTTTCGCGCTTCCTGGGGGTGTCGTTCTGAAGATTTTCGACATGCTTCATCAGCAGAAGGATATTGAGGTGGTCCTCACTCGCCATGAACAGGGAGCGGGCCATATGGCGGAAGGCTATGCCAAGGCCACCGGTAAAGCTGGGGTGTGCCTTGTGACCTCCGGACCCGGCATGACGAACGTGATCACGGCATTGGCGGATGCCTACATGGACTCAGTGCCGCTGGTCTGTTTTAGCGGACAAGTCCCTACCAGTCTAATCGGGAACGATGCATTCCAAGAGGCAGATAACGTCGGCTTGAGCCGCCCCTGCACCAAGTACAATTTTCTTGTGAAAAATGTGGCCGAGTTGGCGACGACGATCAAAGAAGCCTTCTACATTGCGACGACGGGGCGTCCAGGGCCGGTGCTAGTGGACATTCCGAAAGACGTATCAATGGATAAGGCGGAATTTACTTATCCCAGTTCCGTCTCCATCCGTAGCTACAATCCAGTGTATGAAGGGAATAAGTGGCAGATCAAGCAAGCCGCTGAGGCCATGACGAAGGCAAAAAAGCCGGTGCTGTATGTCGGCGGCGGCGTCATCTTCTCGGGGGCGTCGCAAGAATTAATGGAGTTGGCTGAACTGACACATATGCCGGTCGACATGACGTTAATGGGGCTTGGGGCCTTCCCTGGCGAGCATCCGCAGTCCATGGGCATGCTGGGGATGCATGGCACCTATTGGGCGAACATGGTCATGCACTATTCCGATCTTGTCGTGGCCATCGGTGCACGATTTGACGATCGTGTCACCGGAAAGGTGTCCGAATTTTGTCCGCACGCCAAAGTCATCCACATCGATATCGATCCGACCTCGATTCGGAAAAATGTCAATGTCGACATTCCGATAGTCGGCGACTGCAAGTCCGTGCTTCGTGAGTTAATCCAGATTCTTCGTGCGACGGTGAACGGCGATCAGAAAGAACTGCGCAAGCCCTGGTGGAATCAGATTCGCGAATGGCAACAGGCGAATCCTCTTGCGTATCAACAAGAAGCCGATGGGCCGATCAAGCCGCAACATGTCATCAGGCGGCTCTATGAGCTCACGAAAGATCGGGACCCGATCGTTTCGACCGATGTCGGGCAGCACCAGATGTGGGCTGCCCAGTACTTTAAGTTAGCGAAGCCAAATCGCTGGTTGACCTCGGGGGGACTTGGGACCATGGGTTTTGGATTTCCCGCCGCCATGGGGGCGCAGGCCGCGTTTCCCGGCCGGCTGGTCCTCTGCATTGCCGGCGACGGCAGCATCCAGATGAATATGCAAGAAATGGCAACGGCAGTGGTGCACAAGCTGCCAGTCAAGATTATCGTGCTCAATAACCGATTCCACGGGATGGTCCGGCAATGGCAGGACCTCTTCTATGAGGGCAGGTATGCCTCGAGTTATCTGGAGACGACGCCGGACTTTGTAAAGTTGGCGGAGGCGTATGGAGCGGTCGGGCTCAGGGCCAGCAAACCATCTGAGATCGATGCCGTCCTCAAGGAAGCGATCGCGGTGAACAAGCCGGTCATCGTCGACGTGCCGACGTATCCGTATGAAAACGTCTATCCGATGATCCCCGCCGGCGGCTGCAACCATGAGATGATTTTGGAAGATCCGCCAGCCTTGAAAAATAAGCAGTCTGGAGCGGGGCAGGTGGCTCCGAAAGATTCAGACACGATCCTCACGGCCTAACCCCGCTGGAGTCAGGAGCACACACTGGGTATGGAACACATTATTTCGGTGACCGTGGAGAATAAGTTTGGTTCGTTGTCTCGCGTCGCCGGTCTGTTTAGCGGTCGCGGATTCAACATCGAAAGTCTGTCCGTGGCGCCGACGCTCGATCCGTCCATGTCGCAGATGACCATTGTCACCTCCGGAGACGAGCGGATCATCGAGCAGATCGTGAAACAGCTCAACAAATTGATCGATGTCATTAAGGTCGTGGATTTGAACGAAAGCGATTTTGTTTCGCGGGAGACGGCGCTCATCAAGGTCCATACGCGGCCGGAAGATCGCGCGGAAGCGTTGCGGATCGCCGATATTTTCAGGGCCAACGTCATCGACTCCACGCCGGCGACATACACCATCGAGGTGACCGGAGATCCACAAAAGATCGAAGCGATCATCAACCTCCTGCAGCCCCTCGGAATCAAGGAACTCACACGTACCGGGCGGGTCGCCGTTGCCCGCGAGTCGATTCGGCCGACGGGCGTGCAGGCGAAAAAGGTTGCCCGCGAATAGGGTCCGCCGGACTCATCATTCACATCAGTTCAGCAGAGTGAACACCGTTGTTACCCAGGAGTGATCGATGAAGATTTACTACGATAAGGATGCCGACATTCAACAGATTCGGAACAAGAAAGTGGCGGTGATTGGCTACGGCAGTCAGGGCCACGCCCATGCGCTCAACATGAAGGAGAGCGGCGTGAGCGTTGTCATTGGGTTGCGCGAAGGCGCTTCATGGAAGAAGGCGGAGCAAAGCGGGTTGAAAGTCATGCCGGTGGCCGATGCTGTCAAGGCGTCTGATGTCGTCATGATTCTCGCGCCTGACGAAGCGCAAGCGGCCATCTATCGGCAGGATATCGCTCCGAATCTAAAGCCGGGCTCCTATCTCGCGTTTGGCCACGGTTTTAACATTCATTTCGGGCAAATCGTGCCGCCACCCTCGACCAATGTGTTCATGGTCGCTCCCAAAGGACCGGGCCATCTTGTCCGATCGGAATATACGAAAGGCAGCGGCGTGCCGTGCTTGCTCGCGATCCATCAGGACCCCAGTGGAACAACCATGCAGGTAGGCCTTGCCTATGCCAGTGCGATCGGGGGCGGGCGGGCCGGTGTGATCGAAACAAACTTTCGAGAAGAAACCGAGACGGATCTTTTTGGCGAGCAGGTTGTCCTCTGTGGAGGACTCACCTCCCTCATTCAGGCAGGGTATGAGACGCTTGTGGAAGCCGGCTACTCGCCGGAAATGGCCTATTTCGAGTGCCTGCATGAAGTGAAATTGATCGTGGATCTGATCTATCAGGGCGGCATTGCCAACATGCGGTATTCCATCAGTACGACGGCCAAGTACGGTGATATCACCCGCGGTCCTCGGATTGTGACGGAGCAGACGAAGCAGGAAATGAAGAAGATCTTGGGTGAAATTCAGCAAGGCCAGTTCGCCAAAGAGTGGGTACTGGAGAATCAGGCGAACCGTCCGGTCTACAACGCGCTGCTGGCTAAAGGTGAAGCCCATCCCATCGAAGAGGTCGGGGGCCGACTGCGCGCGATGATGCCCTGGTTGAAGAAGGACCAACTGGTCGATAAGAACAAAAATTAAGGATAGAGGATTCTGTGGCAGATCGTGCTGTCGGCATCCCGTTTGCCAAAGAAGGAATTCCCTTCATCGGGGCTGCTGTTGGCGTTACACTGATAGCAGGATGGCTGGGTTGGACTATTGTGGCGGTGGGCGGGGCGATCCTGACGCTCTTCGTCGCCTGGTTCTTTCGCAATCCCTATCGAGTGATCCCTCAAGGGCTTCGTGTTGTCGTAGCACCCGGTGACGGGAAAGTCATCGCCATCGAAGAAGAGTTCGAGCCCCGATTCATTAAGGATCGCAGCATTCGAGTCACCATCTTTTTGAACGTGTTCGATGTGCACATCAATCGGATCCCCTGTGAAGGGGTCGTCGAGCAGGTGCAGTATCAGCCGGGTGTATTCCTTGTGGCGAGCAGGCCGGATGCGACATTGAGGAATGAGCAAAATGCGCTGATGATTCGGACGGTGCAGGGTGCAAAGGTGCTCTGTGTGCAGGTGGCCGGGTTAATTGCCAGACGGATTGTCTGCTGGATCTCGCCGGGAGATCGGGCCATACTCGGTGAACGATTCGGGCTAATTCGATTCGGGTCGCGGATGGATACGTTTCTTCCTATCGGGACGGCTGTAAAAGTTACAGTCGGCGATCGAGTCAAAGGTGGGGAAACCATCTTGGGGGAATTTCCATGAAAACCACTGCACTTCGTCAATCATTCGGGAGGGATGGAAAGCGGCGCAAAGCCGCTATGCACCTGATTCCGAATCTTTTTACGACAGGGAATCTATTCTGTGGCGTGTTTTCGATCCTGTCTGTGTTCAATGCGAACTACATGGCCGCAGCCGTCGCCATCCTGGTGGCGATGATATTCGACGTGCTCGATGGAAAGTCGGCGCGGTTGACGAACAGCACCAGCCATTTTGGGCTCGAATACGACTCGTTGTCCGACGTGGTGTCGTTCGGGGTTGCTCCCGGCCTCTTGATTTACTCCTGGGCACTGAGCGGACAGGGTACGTTTGGTATTGCGGTGATGTTTGCCTACGTTGCGATGGGTGCGGTTCGGTTGGCCCGGTTTAACTCGACTGCGGCCGCGTCGGACGGCAAATACTTTACCGGCTTGGCAATTCCTGCGGCGGCAGGGGTCGTGGCCTCGCTCGTGATTTTCGACCACTACAGCGTCAGGATTGGAACGGAAGTGAAGCCCCTTCTCGTCCTGATTATTACACTGACTCTCTCGTTTTTGATGGTCAGCACCATTAAATATCGAAGCTTTAAGGATATGAAGTTCCGCGGCGGTCGGCACATTACCTATCTCGTGTGGGGGATTTTGGCGCTCATGCTCGTGGCCGCCTGGCCCCAAGTCATGCTATTTGTCATTTTTGCCGGGTATGCCTTGCTCGGTCCGGCAGAACGGCTCGGAGGACTACTGGCCAAAATGGCCGGAAAGCGTCCGTCGACCAAGACAGAGCAGTCGGTGACTCAATCGAAGTTTTAATGGCCTCGACGAGGAGTAGTACGCGATTCGCATAGCAGTGAGAGAGCTGGTGAATGGTGCAAACCAGCCTGTGCGGCGCCGAACTCGCCTCTGAGCCAGAATCCGTGAAACCAGAGTAATGGATTCCGCCTCGCCCCCGTGACAGGGCGTAATGAAGGGTCATGAACAACTGGACAGGCTGTTCATGACTGAATCAGGGTGGTACCACGGAGCTTCTCAAGCCTCCGTCCCTGGGCTGAGGGATGGAGGCTTTTTGTTTTGTCGGCCGCTAAAAGCGGTTGCCAGCTTCGTTCTTGGCGCGAAAACATCCTCAAGGTGCCCATGAGAGGGTACGCCTGCGGTGTTTTGCTCGCCTGCGGCCTTGCTGAACAACCGCATTGAGCAGCCTCAATGCGATAGGGAGAAGGGGGAAACCATGACACGGATGATACGAATCTTCGATACGACCCTACGTGATGGAGAGCAATCTCCAGGGGCCAGCATGAATGTGGAAGAGAAAATCATGGTGGCGAAGCAACTGGCGCGTCTGGGGGTCGATATCATCGAGGCAGGATTTGCCTATAGTTCGCCGGGTGATTTTGAGGCAGTGCGGCGGATCGCGCAGGAAGTCGAGGGACCGACGATTTGCAGCCTGGCGCGGGCGCGTCCGGAGGATATCGATCGAGCCTGGGAGGCATTGAAGGGGGCCCCGAAGGTCCGCATTCATACGTTTCTCTCGACCTCTGATATTCACTTGAAGCATCAGTTCAGAATGACGCGCGACGAGGCGAAGAAGCGCGCGGTCGAGATGGTGCAACGGGCGAGGGGCTACGTGGACGATGTAGAGTTTTCGCCCATGGATGCCAGCCGTTCCGATCCCGCCTACCTCTATGAAGTGATCGAGGCGGTGATCGCCGCAGGAGCGGGAACGATCAATGTTCCTGATACGGTCGGCTATGCGGTGCCACAAGAATTCGGCCGGCTCATTCGCGGCATTCGTGAACAGGTTCCAAACAGTGCGAAGGCCGTGATCTCCGTCCATTGCCACAACGACCTCGGCCTCGCCGTGGGGAACAGTTTGGCGGCGGTGTTCGAAGGGGCCGGCCAAGTCGAGTGCACGATCAATGGAATTGGTGAGCGGGCAGGGAACACGGCGCTGGAAGAAATTGTCATGGGGCTTCGGACCAGGAAAGATTTCTATCAAGCAGACACGAAGATTCATACCGAAGAGATCTCGAAGACCAGCCGATTGGTCAGCAAGATCACCGGCATGGTGGTGCAGCCGAATAAGGCGATTGTCGGGGCGAATGCCTTCGCCCATACGTCCGGCATTCACCAGGACGGGCTGCTGAAGGACAAGACGACATATGAAATCATGCGACCTGAGACGATCGGTCTGGTAGAAAGCAAGATGGTCATGGGAAAACTCTCTGGCCGGCACGCGTTTCGACAGAGGCTGGTGGAGTTGGGGTATACGCTCTCGGACGAGGAGGTCAATCACGCGTTCGAGCGGTTCAAGAAGTTGGCCGATCAGAAAAAGGAGATCTACGAAGAGGATCTCGAAGTTATTGTCTCCGAAGAGTTGGCCAAAATGGCCGATCGGATTAACTTGAAATCGTTCCATGTTGCCAGCGGGACTGATCAGGTGCCGACCGCCACGGTCGAACTTGAGATCGACGGACGAACGATCGCTCAGACCGGGACAGGCGATGGACCGGTGGATGCGGTCTATCGGACGATTGCCGCAATCACGCAGACGAAGAGCACGCTCCTCATGTATGTCGTGAAAGCGATCACGGGGGGGACCGATGCCCAGGGCGAAGTCTCGGTCCGGGTTCAAGAAGATGGCCGCACCGTCTCCGGCCATGGGGCGGATACGGACATCATCATGGCTTCGGCCCGGGCCTATCTCAACGCGTTGAACAAGCTGTTGTACTTGGCGGGAAGACAAGCGCAGGGCGAGCAGAAGGTGAACTTGATTTAAGGAAAGTGACCACGGTAGAGTCACCGGCTCCGGTCTGGGACCGGGGAGGCATTACTGGCTGTGAGGTGTTCCGTGGTTCACATCACCCTGGCAGATCGGCCCAAGTTTCTGGCCGGCGATCATACGGTCCTCCGAGAGCTTCTGCATCCGGCGAAGCAACCGCTCGCGCTTGGGTATAGTGTGGCGCATGGAACATTGGCTCCCGGCGCTCGGTCGAAATGGCACAGGCTGACGTCCTCAGAGGTGTACTACATTATCGCCGGTCAGGGACTATTGACTGTAGACGACTCGGCCGTCGCAGTGGAACCAGGCTCCGTCGTCTATGTGCCTCCAGGAGGCAAGCAATCTCTGGAAAATAGTGGACCAACCGCCATCGAGTTCCTCTGCTTGGTCGATCCCGCTTGGCGATCAGACGACGAGGAAATCCTGGAATAGGGGCTTGTGCGGTCATAACTCACAAAGAGGGAGAGTGGTCTGTGAAGGCGAAGATTGCCGTACTAGCTGGTGATGGAGTGGGTCGGGAGATCGTCCCTGAAGCCGTGAAGGTGCTGAAGGCTGTGGCCGAGAAGTTCCAGCACTCGTTCGAGTTTCTGACCGGTGATGTCGGCGGGCAGGCCATCGACAAAGTGGGTGTGCCGCTCCCTCAGGAGACGCTGGCCCTGGCCAAACAGAGCGATGCCGTCTTGCTCGGCGCGGTCGGCGGTCCCAAGTGGGAAGGGCTGGAGTATAGCTTGCGTCCGGAACGCGCGCTGTTGGGATTGCGCGAGCACCTGGGTCTCTATGCGAATTTACGGCCGGCGAAGTTGTATTCGATGTTGGCCGATGCCTCTACACTGAAGCGTGAGGTGATTGAGGGGATCGATATCCTCGTCATTCGGGAACTGACTGGCGGCATCTATTTCGGGAAGCCCAAAGGTATCGAGAAGCTGCCGAACGGGAGCGAGCGAGGATTCAACACCGAGGTCTATACCACTGAAGAAATTCAACGCATTGCGAAAGTGGCGTTCGAGGCGGCAAGAAAGCGTCGGAAAAAAGTGATGTCCGTCGATAAAGCGAACGTTCTGGAGTCATCTGAACTCTGGCGTCGTGTGGTCACCGACGTCCACAAAGGCTATCTGGATGTGGAGTTGAGCCATATCTACGTCGACAATGCGGCGATGCAACTCGTGCGCAATCCGCGGCAATTCGATGTGATGCTTTGTAACAATATATTCGGTGACATTCTGAGCGATGAAGCTGCGATGTTGACCGGGTCTATTGGCATGTTGCCGTCGGCCAGCATTGGAGCGGAGGTCGGACTGTTCGAGCCGATTCACGGCAGCGCGCCTGACATCGCCGGGAAGAATGTGGCGAATCCTATCGCGACGATTGCCTCGGCGGCCATGATGCTGACCTATGCGTTTAAATTGGAAAAGGAAGCAGGAGCCATCGAGCAGGCGATCGTGAAAACCCTCGATCTCGGCTATCGCACGAAAGATATTCATAGCCATGGGACCCGTCTCGTCAGTACGACAGAAATGGGCGAGGCCATCCTGCGAAACCTGAACTAGCAAAGGTTGTCGAGACGGATGAGTGCGAATCTCAAAGTAGTATTGATCAAGACCCTTGCCGGTACCGGAGACTCTGGCTGGTCTGGTGACGGAGCTGTGGCCCTTGCTGCTTGTCTGAATGAGCCGAAGAGTCTCGCTCTCGATGCAGAGAGAAACCTGTTTATCGCCGACTCTGAGAACCACGTCGTTCGGAAGATCGACAGGAAGACCAACCGTATCAGGACGGTAGCGGGCTTCATTCAAGGGGTTGAATCAGGAGCGAAGCCAGCCTCGCCAGTTCCGATGGCTGAGGGAGTGCATGACGATCCTTTTGCCGAAAGCGGCACGGCCAATGCGCACGCCTTTACCCAACAGACTGACCTGAGTGGGACTGTTCGGTATGTTGTAACCGGTACAGCGCCGGCCAAACGGTTCAGTGGCGACGGTGGTCCTGCCGATCAAGCCCTGTTAAATTTTCCGACAGCGGTCGTGGTTGATCGGGCAGGGCATCTCTATATAGCAGACACGTTGAACCATCGGGTGCGGCGGGTGGATGCAGTGACAGGGGTGATCACGACCGTCGCAGGGGTGGGCCAACCTCGGTACTCGGGGGACGGGGGATTGGCCGTGGAGGCAGGGTTGAATGAACCGGCTGCCTTGGCGGTGAGTGACGGGGGCGTCCTCTATATTGCCGACCAGAGTAACAACCGAGTGAGGGCGGTGGATTTGGCCACCGGAGTGATTCGTACGGTCGCAGGGACGGGAACGGCTGCGTATAATGGAGATGGCGTGGCTGCGACGCAAACTGGCCTGGCCGGTCCTGGAGGATTGGCGCTTGCGTCAGATGGGACGTTGTTCATTGCCGATAGTTTTAACGGAAGGATTCGTGCCGTTGATCCCGTCACTGGTTTCATAAGAACTGTGGTGGGCGACGGCGGTGAGTATCGCTACCAGGGCCCGGATGAACCACCCAGCAGCAGCCTCTCCAGGCCATCGGGGATTGCGTTGGGTGAAGAGGGGAATCTCTTCTTCACCGATTCGGATAATCATCTGGTGCGGCGATGGGATCGGACCACCGGGCGTATTGAGCGCATCTCGGGCGTTGGTATGGCAGACTATGGAGGCGACGAGGGAACGGCGCTCGAAGCCAGCTTGAGTTACCCGTTTGGCATCGTGATGGATAGCGCGGGGCATTTGCTCATAGCCGATACGTTCAATCATCGCATTCGCGAGATCGTGCTGTAGGTAGGACCGAGGCTCATGTTGAATAAGAAATCAGGGTATGTCGTGGCGGTCGTCGGTGCGACCGGGGCAGTCGGGACAGAAATGATCGAGGTGCTCGAGGAGCGAAAGTTTCCCGTCACCCGCCTGGTCCCGCTCGCATCCACTCGTTCCGCCGGTGGGATGGTGACATTTGAGGGGAACGAGGTGCCCATTGAGGTCTTGACGAAGGATTCGTTTGCCGGCGTGGACATCGCGCTCTTTTCTGCCGGTGCGGAACTCAGTCGAGAATTTGCTCCGATCGCGGTGAAGGCTGGTGCGGTGGTTATCGATAATAGTGCCGCCTGGCGGATGGCCCCTGAGGTCCCGCTCGTGGTGCCTGAGGTGAATGCGCATGACATTCAACGGCATAAGGGCATCATCGCCAACCCGAATTGTTCCACGATTCAAATGGTCGTAGCACTGAAACCCCTGCATGATGAGGCCAGAATTAAGCGGATTGTCGTCACGACCTTTCAGTCTGTTTCCGGCACAGGGAAGGACGCCATGGATGAGCTGATGGAGGAATGCCAAGACCTGCTGAATTTCAAGCAGGCCAGTCCCAAGGTCTACCCCTATCAGATCGCCTTCAACTGCCTGCCGCAGATCGACGATTTTCTTCCGTCAGGGTATACAAAGGAAGAGATGAAGATGGTTCATGAGACCAGAAAGATCATGGGCGATCAGTCGATTCATGTCACGGCGACGACGGTGCGGGTTCCGGTGTATGTCGGGCATTCGGAAGCCATCAATATTGAGACTGAGCGGAAGTTATCGGCCAACGATGCCCGCGCTATTCTGTCGACCGCGCCCGGCGTGCTGCTCTATGACGACCCGGCGCATAAGATCTATCCCATGCCGTTGGAGGCCGCGGGGAAGGACGAGGTCTACGTCGGGCGCGTTCGTGAAGATGAGTCGATCGCCAACGGTCTCAATCTGTGGGTGGTGGCGGACAATTTGCGAAAAGGGGCCGCCCTCAATGCGGTGCAGATCGCAGAACATTTGGCCAAGGCTGATGGCTGAGTGGGGGAGCCTGGGCAAAGTCTTCATCGGAGTTGGGCTGTGCGTGGCGTTGGTCGGTCTGCTGCTGCTGGTCGCAGACCGTGTTCCAGGAGTTGGGAATCTCCTGGGATGGTTCGGTAAGCTGCCCGGCGACATCTCCATTCGACGAGAGAACTTCACCTTCTCGTTTCCCCTCGCAACCAGCCTGCTCCTCAGCGTCATCATAAGTCTGGTATTCTATTTAATTACATGGATCTTTCGCCGGTGAAGCAATTGAGGGGTGGAGTGTTCCGTGCCATCGTGGCGGGAGCATGTCTTCTCAGCCTGTCCTCGGGAGCCGAGGCGGCGCAGTCGATCCGGGTTCTGCTGTCGGCCGAGGTGTCACAGCTCGATGTCCGTGCAGACCGTCCATTGTGGGTTACGGATGCAAAAGGCCGTAGTCAGACTCTGCGAGCGTCGGTCCAGGTCGCAGCTGTTGACAAGGGGTTTCTGCTGAATGGTGTCCGCATGCAGACAGAGCAGTTGACACTGCATGGCGGAGAGCAAGGCCTCACGCTGACGTTTCCACGGCCTGCTCGAAAGCCCAACGGGGCGGCGGTATCATCGGGCGACTCCGGCACGGGAATCACGGTGAGCGGCCTCGTCCAACTCGTGCGAAGAGGCAAGGGATTTCTGGTCATTAATCGGGTGGATCTTGAAGAGTACGTCAAAGGGGTAGTTCCCGCTGAGGTCAGTTCGACCTGGCACCCGGAGATGTTGAAAGCGCAGGCGGTCGCGGCCAGGACCTATGCGCTCTATCAGCTGATGTTGAGTGCCACGCGTGACTACGACGTGGCGGCTACGGTGCAAGACCAAGTCTATCGCGGGAAGCAGGGGATTGATGCCGGGATCCTGCGCGCGGTCGAAGAGACCCGCGGGTTGGTTGTGACCTATGAGAATGCGCCGATCTACGCAGCCTTCTCATCGACGGCCGCCGGATTGACGGAAGACGCCATGAATGTGTGGTCGAAAGAGTATCCCTATCTCAAGGGCGTGGAGTGCCCATTCGACCTCACGTCGCCTTACTATCAATGGAAGTCTTCCTTCAAAGTCGACACCCTCGAGCAGAATTTGCGACAGCAGGGATTCTCCGTGGGGACAATCGCGACGATGACGCCCTTGTCGTTTAGCCGAGGGGGGCGAGTCGCGAAGCTGCGCATTCTCCATTCTGGTGGAGAATTGATTCTTCGCGGAGAAGAGTTGAGGAAAGCGGTCGGGTATACCATCATCCCCAGCACGCAATTTGCCATTGAATCCATCGGCCGAGATGTGGTGCTTTCCGGCTACGGCGCGGGCCACGCCGTCGGCATGTGTCAGTGGGGCGCGAAGGAACTGGCTGAGCTGGGCTATCCCTTCTCCACGATTCTTCGGTATTACTATCCAGGTACTGAGCTGCAGAATATGACGCTGATCAAACCTCCGACCCCGCCGTCTTCCTGATGCAGCTCTCCGATTTCGATTTTCCGTTCGACCCCTCGCTAATTGCCGCTCACCCGAACTTCCCGCGCGATCACGCCAGGCTGCTCGTTTTGCAGCCGCTCGATCGTTCGCTCGCCCATCGTCGCGTCGACGAGTTGCCTGAGCTGCTTCAGCCAGGCGATCTCCTCGTGGTCAACAATACAAAAGTGTTGGCCGCGCGCGTGGCTGGACGGAAGCGTCCTTCCGGTGCGGAGGTCGAGATCCTCTTTGTGAAGGATCTTGGCGATGCGATCTGGGAGGTCTTGATCAAGGGAACGTTTCGGCCTGGGCAGATTATTGAGATGAGCGCAGAGGCTTCTGCTGTGGTGGTCGAGCGCGGCGCGACTAGAACGACAGTTCGGGTTGAGTGTCCGATTCCGTTGTCTGAATGGCTGCGACAATATGGTCGAATGCCACTTCCGCCCTACTTGAAACGCGCACCGACCGACCAGGATCGAGAATGGTACCAAACTCTATTCGCGCAACATGAGGGCGCCATTGCGGCGCCGACCGCCGGGCTCCATTTCACACCGGAATTGCTGGCACGGCTCCAACAGCGAGGGATCGGTCTCACGACCGTCACGCTCCACGTTGGTATCGGGACCTTCAAGCCGGTGACGGTCGATCAGATCGAAGACCATCGGATGGGCGCAGAATGGATCGAGGTCGGAGCAAAGGCGGTCCGTGCCATCCAACAGGTGCGAGCGAAGGGGGGGCGAATTGTTGCTGTCGGGACCACAGTCGTACGCGCCCTCGAAACTGCGGCTCGAGCGGACGGAGTGATCCGACCCTATCGGGGAGAGACAGATATGTTCATGACACCAGGGTTTCATTTCAAGGTGGTCGATGCCCTCCTCACGAACTTCCACTTGCCGCGGACCACATTGCTGATGCTGGTTTCCGCATTGGCCGGGACCGAATTTCTTCGACAGGCCTATGTAGAGGCGGTTCGGGAGCGGTACCGCTTCTACAGTTACGGTGATGCGATGTTGGTCCTGTCGGCCGCGAAGAAATAAAGAGGCCCGGGAGCGGACTGGTTCGTGTTTTGGCGAGCGGGGGTTACAAGAGTTCGCGGTGAATCGTAATTGGGAGCGTGGTTTTGAGCGATTCGGAGTAGGCCATTAGAGCGCGTTGCTGCTTTTGAAAGAGGACGTCCTGGATTGCACGGTCCTGTGCCGCGGCGGCCTTAGCGGGATCTGATTCTGTTTGCCGTAGCGTGAGGGCTTGCGCCTCGGCAAGTTCGGCAGGGGTAAGGGCCACGGCGTCGCGGATAATCATTCTGGCTTTGTTACTCAGCACTTCTTTCGCTTCCATCGCTTCGAATATCGCGGGCGTCAGATGATTAGCTGCCAGGAGCCGTTGGTAGACCTCCGGATCGAATGTCCCGTTCTTTTGGAAGTCCGGGATCTGCATGATGACTTCGCGCAGGTCGTCGTCAGCCACGGTGAGGCCCATGTCCTTTGCCGCGATGAGCCAGGTCCGATTGTCGATGAGTTGATCCACCACAAATTGCTTGATCGTTTCGTCTTTGAATTCTCCAGGGACTTTGTCTTTGTAAAAGCGATAGGTATTCTCATAGGCGCGACGAAACTCATCGCGGGACACGGTGAGGTCTCCGACTGAGGCGACCACGCCGCCGCGCTGTTCGCCGAACCCCCACCAGCCCATGGTGATGACGAAGGCGAGGGCGATAATCCCCATGACGGACTTGAGGAGCCACGGATAACTATGGGACGCTTCACGCAGCAATTTGATCATGACAACTCCTCGGATAATTCGTACGGGTGGATTGTACTCAGGGATCTGTGCAAAGGCAAGAGACGACCTTTCCTGCAAGTTGCAATCTCACGATCAAGTGGAGTGGTTCGTTCGTGAAAACAAGAAATATTACTCACAATGTCGATCTGCCTGAGAATGGTCTTTCGTTTGTGCTAGGTAATCTGATTTGTTATACTTTACCACTAATTGTAAGGAGATCCCTTGGCGGAGGAGGTCAGCGGGGTTCATTCAATCGGTGTCGGGATCTACCCCAAGGCGCAAGTCTTGAACCGAGGTATCGCCAAGCTGATCGATTTGTTCATCGTCGCGGCAGTCGGTCAAGTGATCGTACCGGTAGGTTTCCTTGCAGGATTGGCGTATATACTGATTGCTGATGGATTTGCCGGTGGGCGCAGTATCGGTAAGCGGTTGATCGGCCTCCAGACGGTACGTCCGGACCGGCGTGAGGCAGCAGGGTTTCGAGAATCCATTATTCGAAATTTGCCCTTTGCGTTCGCTCAGTTAGCCTTCGCCGTCCCGTATGTGGGATGGATTGTGTCGGTAGCGATCATTGCGTTCGAAGCGGTATTGATTCTCGGGAACGAACAGGGGCGACGTCTTGGTGACGAGGTGGCCGGTACCCAGGTGTTGGATGTTGGTCGACTGGTGTTACCTGATTGAGCGTGCCGTCAGAGTTTGAGGGGAAGGGAGAGCAAACGTGGGCTTTGCGAGTGACATCTTCGGGTGGTTCTCAAATGACCTGGCCATTGACCTGGGGACGGCGTCGACCCTCGTCTATGTGCATGGGAAAGGGATCGTACTCAACGAACCCTCGGTCGTGGCGGTTGAGAAAAAGTCCGGACGAGTGCTTGCGGTCGGCACGGAAGCGAAGAGAATGTTGGGACGCACACCGGGCAACATCATTGCGGTGCGGCCCATGAAAGAAGGCGTGATCGCCGACTTCGAAATGGCAGAGCAGATGTTGAAGCGGTTCATTCAAAAGGCTCACAACCGCAGCGCATTCGTGCGTCCGCGCATCATCATCGGTGTGCCGTCACGCATTACGCAGGTCGAGCAGCGTGCGGTGCGAGACTCGGCGGAGTTAGCCGGCGCCCGCGAAGTGTATCTGATCGAAGAACCGGTGGCCGCAGCCATAGGCGCCGGTCTTCCGATCACCGAACCCTCCGGGAACATGGTCGTCGATATCGGCGGCGGTACGACCGATATTGCCGTCATTTCACTCGGCGGAATCGTCTATAGCGAGTCCGTCAAGGTCGC
>Ga0209048_10002194_pt1 | contig 19600 bp, 20 predicted proteins | sample FrelakmetCRP12CR_FD_187146 | JGI IMG/M metagenome (GOLD analysis project Ga0209048, IMG submission 187146) | Freshwater lake sediment microbial communities from the University of Notre Dame, USA, for methane emissions studies - CRP12 CR (SPAdes)... | ecosystem: Environmental > Aquatic >... | reverse complement strand
CTGTTCGGCGACCTCGTGCACGAGGGCCAGCGTCTGATGGTCGCCCGCGGGGGCGAGGGCGGGCGCGGCAACGTCTGCTTCAAGAGCTCCACGCGCCAGGCACCCAAGTTCGCCGAGCGAGGGCTCGACGGCGAGGAGCTCTGGCTGACGTTGTCGCTCAAGCTCCTCGCCGACATCGGCCTCGTAGGCCTGCCGAACGCCGGCAAGTCGTCGCTGCTCGCAGCGCTCACGCGGGCGCACCCCAAGATCGCCGCCTACCCGTTCACCACGATCGAACCGAACCTCGGCGTCATCTACCTCGGGGAGGGCACCGCGGTGATCGCCGACATCCCGGGACTGATCGAAGGGGCCAGCGAGGGCGCCGGGCTTGGGCACCGCTTCCTGGCACACATCGAGCGTACGGCCCTGCTCCTCTACGTGCTCGACGGGGGAGACGGGCCTGCGGCGTGGCCGGTGGCTCTCGAGACGGTCCGCGGCGAACTGGGCGCGTTTCGCGCGGAACTCCTCGAGCGGCCCGCGCTCGTCGTCGTCAACAAGGGCGACCTGCTCGACGAAGCCGGCGCGGAAGAAGCCGCCGCGTTCCTCACCAGCCTCGGCTGGCCGGCGGCGTCCGTGGTCGTGTCGGCCGACAGCGGGGCCGGGCTGGCCGACCTCGTGACGGCCCTCGGCGAGGTCGTGGCTCGGTCGCGCGCCGCGCAGGACACCGCAGCCGAGGCGCGCGAGGCCGAGTCGCCGGTCGTCCTGCGTCCGGCCGACCAGCGCCTGGAGACGTTCACGGTGGCACGCGAGGGCGATCGCTTCGTCGTCCACGGCGTGCAGCTCGAGCGCCTCTTTGCGAAGGCCGACCTGGACAACGAGGACGCGCTCGCGTACCTGCAGCAGGTGATCGAGCGGGCCGGGCTCAACGACGCACTGCGCCGCGCCGGCGCGCTGCCGGGCGACACAGTGGTCGTCGGCGAGCAGGAGTTCGAGTTCGCGTGAGCGCCGACGCCGGCCCGCCGGCCCGGCCTCACGCGCTCGCTTTGCTACAATCCGCCGCATGAGGACGATGGTCGTCAAGATCGGCTCGAGCACCGTGGCCGACGATCAGCTGCGCCTGCGCCGGCGTCTCCTCGCCGGCGTGGCCGCCGATATCGCCGAGCTGGTGCACGGCGGGCGCCGCGTCGTGCTCGTGTCCAGCGGCGCCATAGCCTGCGGCCAGCACGTCCTCGGCGTCACCGAGCGGCCACGGCTGGTCCCGTCCCTGCAGGCCGCCTCGGCGGTGGGCCAGGGACGTCTCTTCGCACACTACGAGCGGCTCTTCGCCGACCACGAACTCATCGCCGCACAGGTGCTGCTGACGAGCGACGACTTCTCGCGGCGCGCGAGCTACGTCAACGCCCGCAACACCCTGCGCCGGTTGCTGTCGTGGTCCGTGGTCCCGGTGGTCAACGAGAACGACACCACGGCCACCGACGAGATCCGCTTCGGCGACAACGACGTGCTCGCCGCACAGGTCGCCATCATGCTCGGCGCGGGCACGCTCGTCCTGCTCACTGACCAGGACGGCCTCTACACCGGCGATCCGCGCAGAGACCAGGATGCCCGGCTGGTGACGCGCGTCGATCACCCGCGCGAACTGGCCGCGCTCGACGTCGGCGGCGCCTCGCGGCGCGGGTCCGGCGGGATGCGTGGCAAGGTCGCGGCCGCGCTCATGGCCGGCGCCGCCGGTGTGAGCACGGTGATCGCCAACGGCTCGCGGCCCGGAGTCCTCCGCGATGTCGCGGCCGGAGAGCCGGTGGGCACCGTCGTCGCCCCGCGGCCCACGCGTGTCTCGGCCTTCAAGCTGTGGCTCCGCTACGCCAAACCGGTGCGTGGTACTCTGGAGGTCGATGCGGGAGCCGTCCGCGCTTTGGCGAGCGGAGGCGGCAGCTTGCTCCCGGTGGGCGTCAAGGCGGTGCACGGCGCGTTCGTGCCCGGGGACGCGGTGGCGATCGTGGACGAGCGGGGCGCGGAAGTGGCGCGCGGCCTCACGACGATGAGCACCCGCGACCTGCGCCGCGTGCGCGGTCTGCGCAGCGACGAACTGCGCGCCCTCAGTCCCCAGCTGGACGACGAAGTGGTGCACCGGGACAGCCTGGTGCTGATCGGCGAGGAGGCCGAGTGAGCGTCGAACAGGTCTGTGCCGCGGCGCAGCGTGCTTCCCGCATCCTCGCGGGGCTTGCTCCGGCGCGCAAGGACGAGGCGCTGGAGAACATCGCCGAAGCCATTCTCCGCCGCACCGAGGAGATCCTCGCGGAGAACGCCGAGGACCTGCGCCTGGCCCGCGCCTCCCGGCTCGCCGACGCGCTCGTCGACCGGCTGCTCCTCGACGAGGACCGGCTGCGCGAGGTGGCGGCGAGCGTGCGGGCCGTCGCGGCGCTGCCCGATCCGGTCGGGCAGCTCGTCGACGGCTGGCGCCTCGAGAACGGTGTGGAGCTGCGCAAGGTCCGCGTGCCGCTGGGCGTGATCGCCGTCATCTACGAAGCGCGCCCCAACGTCACCGTCGACGCGGCCGCGCTGTGCCTGAAGGCCGGCAACGCGGTCATCCTGCGCGGCGGGAGCGCCGCCAAGCACTCGAACCGCATCCTCGCGGAGGTCGTGCAAGGGGCCGTGCTCGAGGCGGGCCTGCCGCGCGAGGCGGTCTCGTCCCTCAGCACGGACCGCCGCGAGATGGACCAGCTCCTGCACCAGCAGCGGTACGTGGACTTGATCATCCCGCGCGGCGGCGAAGAGCTCAAACAGCACCTCCTCGAACACAGCAGGGTCCCCGTGATCTACGCCGCCGGCGGTAACTGTCACGTGTACGTGGATGCCTCGGCAGACGTGGAGAAGGCGGTCCCCATCATCGTCAATGCCAAGTGCCAGCGCCCCGGCGTGTGCAACGCCGCCGAGACGCTGCTCGTGCACCGCGACGCCGCCGAGAAGCTGCTGCCGCGAGCCGTGAAGGAGCTCAAACGTCGCGGCGTGGACCTCGTGGTCGACAAGGCGGCGGCGGACGTGCTCAAGGACCCGTCCCTCAAGCGGGCCAACAAGACGCACTACGAGACCGAGTTCCTGGCCCTGAAGCTCGCCGTGCGCGTCGTCGACTCACTGGACGAGGCACTGGAGCACATCGCCGTCTACGGTACGCGCCACTCCGAGGCCATCGTGACCGAGGATCTCGCGGCCGCGCGGCGCTTCACGGCGGAGGTCGACGCGGCCTGCGTCTACGTCAACGCGTCGACACGCTTCACCGACGGCGGCGAGTTCGGCCTCGGCGCGGAGATGGGCATCTCCACGCAGAAGCTGCACGCGCGCGGTCCGATCGGCTTGCGGGAGCTCACGTGCGTGAAGTTCGAGCTCTGGGGCGACGGGCAGGTCAGGAGCTGACCCCGTGACCGCGGCGCCGGCGCGTATCGGAGTCATCGGCGGCAGTTTCGATCCGCCGCACCTGGCGCATCTGGCGATCGCCTCCGACGCGTGCGCACGCCTCGGGCTCGAGCGGGTGCTGTTCGTCCCGGCGGCGGCCCCGCCGCACAAGGACGCGGGCGGCCGCACCCCGCCCGCCGCCCGGCTCATGATGACCGAGCTCGCGGTGGAGCAGGACATGCGTTTCGTGGCGTCCGCTCTCGAGATCGAACGCGACCTCGTGTACACGCGCGACACGCTGACGGCGGTGGCCGAACGCTTCCCCGGCCGGGAGATGTTCTTCATCATGGGCTCGGACTCGCTGCTGCAGTTCGACACCTGGCACGATCCGGACGACATCCTGGCCCTGGGCAGGCTGGTGGTCGCACCGCGGCCCGGGGACGACGTCGCGGCGGTCCGGCAGGCGGCGGGCCGCTGGGACGCCGGCCGCGTGACGCTGCTCGACTCGCCGCTGCTGGGGATCTCCTCCAGCCTCGTCCGCGCTCGCGCCGCGGCAGGCCTGCCGATCAGATACCTGGTGCCGGACAAGGTGGAACAGTACATCAGCGAGCATCGGCTCTACACGGCGTCGTGATCGGCCGCGACGCCGCAGACGCGCTGGTGGAGGTCCGCCTGTCCGCGGCGCGGCTCGAGCATTCCCGCCGGGTCGCGGCCCAATCGGCGCACCTGGCGCGCCGCTTTGGGGCGGAGCCCGGCAAGGCGGAAGTCGCTGGGCTCCTGCACGACTACGCGCGCGAAGAGCCGGCCGCCGATCTGCTCGCCGAGGCCGGCCGGCTGGGGATCGCCGTCGGGCGTGTCGAAGAGCGGCGGCCGGTTGGGCTCCTGCACGCGCCGGTCGGTGCGGCTCAGCTCCTCGCGGAAGGGCTCGTCGACGCGGAGGCGGCCGGCGCGATCGCCCGCCATACGGTCGGCGGCGCCGGCATGACGCCGCTGGAGAAGTGCCTGTATCTGGCCGATTTCTGCGAGCCGGGCCGCGAGTTCGACGGCCTCGAGGAGGTGCGCGCGCTGGCGCTCACCTCTCTCGACGGGGCCGTCGCCGCCGCGGCCCGCATCAGCCTCCTCGACCTCATCGGTCGCGGCCGCGGGGTGGTCCCGGACGCGCTGGCGTTGTACAACGAGGGTCATGCCGGATCCTAAGGGCTACAGAGTCGATCGTCTGCGCCGGCGCCGGCGCGGCAAGCTCGAGCGCTGGCAGGCCTGGACGCTCTACGCCCTGGCTGTGGCCGTCGCGTTCGCCGCCGTGTGGGGAGCCTGGTACGTCGGCGGGCGGCTTGTCGGCAAGAAGCAGACGCCTCACAAGCCGGGCTACCTCGCCCTGATCAAGCTGACTTCGGCGTCGGGGCAGCCGGTAGCCTCGGCGCTGGCGATCAAGGACGCACACGGCGGCGGCTACTCCCTCTACGTGATCCCGCGCGATCTCCTGCTCGACGGTCCGCACGGCGAGTACGTCTTCGCCGGCGACTCGATGACCGCCGGGACGCTCAAGGAAGATCTCCAGCGGGTCATCGGCGCCAAGGTCGACGCCGTGTACAGCATCCCGGTCGCCTCGCTGGCCGAGCTCGCGGGCACGGACCAGGTGCAGCTCAGCCTCCCCGCTACGGTGGAACTGGGCATGAACGGCGCCGACACGACCTTCAAGGACAAGGCGGTGGTCCAGAGCTCCGCCATCCCGGACCTTTTCGCCGCCAGCGGGCCCACCGGCGTCGACGCGGCGAACATGCAGCAGGCCTTGTGGACAGCGGTCCTGCAGGCCGCCGCCCTGCGGCCCGCGGACGCGCGCGCCGCCACGGCGCGGCACATCGCCGCGCGCGCCGGCGGCCAAGCGGGCTCCGGCGCACAGGGCGCCACCGGCGTGCTCCCGGACGCGCTGAAGGGGCTCACGTCGGGGCGGGCCACCGTGGCCCAGGTGCCGGCCACCTCGCGCGTCGCGGAGGGCCAGTTCGCCTTCGTACCGGACCCGGAAGGCATCATGGCCGCCATCACCCGCAAGTCGCCGGACTACCACGGCGCCTACACCGTCCTCGTGCGCAACGGGACGGGGGCGGTGGGGGCGGGGGAGGCCGTGGCCAAGCGCCTGGCGGTGCTCAACGTCGACCTCCCGCCGGTCGGCAACGCAGGCAGCTTCGACTACCGGCAGACGCAGATCATCGCCGGTCGCAAAGCGGTCCCGATGGCCCAGGACATCCATGCTATACTCGGCCGCGGCGTCGTCCTCGACGGCGCGGACCTGCCCGCGAACACGATCGTCGTGGTCGTCGGCAGAGACCTCAATCCGTGAATCACTCCCGTCCAAAGGACTAGCCGTAACACTCGACGCAGAGCTCATCTCGGCGGAGGAGCTGGCGCGCCAGATCGCCGGTTACGCCGCCGACAAGAAAGCCCAGGACGTCGTCGTCCTCGCCATGAGCGACGCCGTGAGCTACACGGACTTCTTCGTCATCGCGAGCGGCGCCAACACCCGGCAGACAAGGGCCATCGCCGACGAGATCCAGGGTCGGCTGCGGACTCGCCGCCACGCGGCGCGCGTCGAAGGAGAGCGCGAGGGCGAGTGGGTCCTCCTGGACTTCATCGACGTCGTCGTCCACGTCTTCACCCCTCCTGCCCGGGCCTTCTACCGCCTCGAGACCTTGTGGGGCGACGTGCCCCAGGTCGAGCTCGCGTTGGAGGCTTAGGCACGCCCGTGTCGAACCGGCGTGAGAGGTGCGCAGCCGACCGGGGAGGAAGACCGTGACCAGGCTCGTATGGGCGGCGATCGTCGTGGTGCTGGTATCGGCGGCGGCGTGCGCCGCCGCCGCGCCGGCGGCGCGCGCCGGCACCGCCACCAACGAACGGGAGCTTCTCGAACTCATCAACGATGCCCGCGTTCAGCGCGGTCTGGCGCGGCTCACCCTGCAACCGGCTCTCGACGCGGCGGCGGGGGCACACAGCCGCGAGATGATGCGGCGCCAGTACTTCGCGCACTCCTCGGCCAGCGGCGCGAGCTGCGCCACGCGCCTCGCCGGGGCGGGCTACCGGCGCTCCGGGTGGGCGACGTGGGGAGTCTCCGAGGTGCTCGGCTGGGGCAGGGGGACGCGCGACACGCCGCAGGCGGTGCTGCGCGGCTGGCTCGGCTCTCCCGTGCATCGGCCCATCATCCTCGGGGCGCGCTGGCGCGACGTGGGCGTCGGCTGCGTGCGCGGCACCTACCAGGGGCGGACCGGCGCGCTCATGTACACCGTCGATCTGGGGCGCCGCACGCGCTGACGCCCGGCGGCGCCCCGCGTAGCCGCTCCGCCGCTTCCGCGCGGCCTCACGAGCGTTGACCACCCGTCTCCGGCCGGGGTAGAATACGAACATATGTTCGTATCACACCGGGCAATCCTGCATCTCGACATGGACGCCTTCTTCGCCTCGGTGGAGCAGGCGCGTCGCCCCGAGCTGCGCGGCCTGCCGGTGATCGTCGGCGGCGAACGCGGCGGTCGCGGCGTCGTCTCCGCCTGTTCCTACGAGGCGCGCGTCTTCGGCGTCCACAGCGCCATGCCCGTCTTCCAGGCCGAGCGGCTCTGCCCGCGGGGGGTGTTCCTGCCGGTCGACATGAAGGCCTACCTCGCCGTGCATCGCGGCGTCGTCGAGCTGCTGGGGCGGTACACCGACCTCGTCGAGGTCGCCTCCGTCGACGAGGCCTACCTCGACGTCACCGGCAGCCGGCGGCTGTTCGGGCCGCCGCGCGCCATCGCCCTGCGCATCCAGCAGCAGGTGTACGACGCTCACGGCGTCACCTGCTCCATCGGCGTCGGGCCCACCAAGCTGCTGGCCAAGCTGGCCGCCGGCCTCAACAAGCCGGCCGGCATCGGCGAACTCACCGACGCCGACGTGCACGGCCGCCTGCGCGACCTGCCCGTCGGCGAGGTCTGCGGCATCGGGCCGGTCACGCAGGAGCGGCTGGCCGCCCTCGGCCTCACCACCGTCGGCATGCTGCAGGACGTGCCCTTCCCGCTGCTCGCCGCGGCCTTCGGCCGCGGCGCCCACGGGCTGCGCCAGCTCTCTCTCGGACGCAGCTTCTCGCCGGTGCGCAGCGAGCAGCCGCTGCCCAAGTCGGTCGGCCGCGAGATCACCTTCGATGACGATACCAACGACCTCGAGCTGCTGCGCGGCGCGCTGCTCTCGCTCACCGACAGCGCCGTCGCCGAGCTGCGCGGCAAGGGCCTGGCGGCGCGCACCGTCGCGCTCAAGGTGCGCTTCAACACCTTTCACACCGTGGGGCGCCGGCGCACCCTCGCGCGCCCGGTCAGCGCCACGCGCCCCATCCACGAGGCCGCCGCCGAGCTGCTCGACGAGCTCGGCGTCGGCGCGCGCTGGGTCCGCCTCGTGGGCGTGAGCGTCAGCAATCTCACGCACAACGCCTTCCAGCTCACCCTCGACGAGGGCTGGCGCGAGGTGGCCCTGGGCGAGGCCGTCGACCGGGTGCGTGCCAAATACGGGTTCAAAGCGCTCAAACTGGCCGGAGGAGCGCTCACCGACCGCCGCCTCGCGCACCCCAGCCCGGGCCTCGCGTTCCAGCCGCCGGAGACCTGACGGCGCGCCTCGAACGGCGCGCGGCAAAAGCGGGGCCCTGTGCTAGACTTCATCCTTCCGAGAGGACACGGCCGGTCCTTCGCGCGCCCGCGCGCGGACAGGGCCGCCGAGATCACACACGAGGAGAGCCCGGATGAACGACCCAGGCAAGATCAGGAACATCGCCCTCGTCGGGCACCGCGGTACCGGCAAGACGTCGCTCTTCGAGGCGCTGCTGCACTCCGCCGGCGCGGTCACACGCTTGGGCAGCGTGGGCGACGGCACGACCGTCTCGGACTGGGACGAGGACGAGAAGAAGCGCCAGATGAGCCTTTCGGCGGGTCTGGCGCACGTCGACCGTGGCGCGCTGAGCTTCAACCTGATCGACACGCCTGGTGACTCGAGCTTCCTCGCCGACGCCATCGCCGCGCTGCACGTCGTCGAGACGGCGCTCGTGGTCGTCAACAGCGTCCTCGGTGTAGAGGTCCAGACCGAGCGGCTCTGGGGTCGCGCCGACGAGCGCGGCCTGGGGCGCGTCCTCTTCTGCAACATGCTGGACCGCGAACGCGCCGATTTCTCCCGAGACGTGGCCTCGCTGCGCGAGACGTTCGGGCCGCAGGTCGTGGCGGTGCAGCTGCCGGTCGGCAAAGAGCACGACCTTAGGGGCGTCGTCGACCTGCTCGGCATGAAGGCCTACACCTACGAAGGCGGCACGGCGACGGCGGGCGACATCCCGGCCGAGCTCGCCGACGAGGCGGCGGCTGCGCGCGACAGGCTCATCGACGCTATCGCCAGCACCAACGACGACCTCGCCGAGAAGTACCTCATGGAAGAGGAGATCACGGCGGCCGAGCTCAATGCGGCGTTCGCGGCCGCGGTCGCGTCCGCCCAGGTCTTCCCGGTCGCCTGCGGCTCGGCCACCGGCGCCATCGGCGTCGACCGGCTCTTCGAGGTGCTGGCGCTCACGCCGTCCCCGGGGGACGCGCCGCCGCGCACCCTCACGGACGCCGAAGGCAACGAGTCGGTCCTCGCCTGCGATCCCTCCAGACCGGCCGTCGCCTTCGTCTTCAAGACGCTCGCCGACCCTTTTAGCGGCCACGTGAACGTCTTCCGCGTGTTCCAGGGCACCGTCGCCAGCGACTCGCAGCTCACCGTCTCGCGCGACGGCCACAAGGAGCGCGTCGGCCAGCTGCTCAAGACCCAGGGGAAGGAGAGCAAGCCCACCGGGGACCTGGTCGCCGGCGACATCGGCGCCATCGCCAAGCTCAAGGACGTCGTCACCGGCGACACCCTGCACGCCGACGGCATGAACGGCGGCTTCGCGGCCATCGACTTCCCGGCGCCGCTGATGAGCTTCGCCATCACCGCCAAGAGCAAGGGCGAGGAGGACAAGGTCATCAGCGCTCTGCGCCGCCTGTCGGAGGAAGACCCGATGCTCGAGGTCCATCGTGACGAGCAGACCGGCGAGATGATCGTCGGCGGCATGAGCCAGGTGCACGTCGAGGTCACCGTCGAGCGCATGAGGCGCCGTTTCGGCGTCGACGTGGAGCTCAAGCCGCCGCGCGTACCCTACCGCGAGACGGTCAAGGGCACGGCCAAGGCCGAAGGTAAGCACAAGAAGCAGACCGGCGGCCGCGGCCAGTTCGCGGACACGTGGATCGAGGTGTCGCCGAAGCCGCGCGGCGAAGGCTTCGAGTTCGTCGACAAGATCGTCGGCGGCGCCATCCCGCGCAACTTCATCCCGGCAGTCGAGAAGGGCGTGCGCGCGGCCATGGCGGAGGGCTTCCTCGCCGGCTATCCGGTGGTCGACGTGGAGGTCAAGCTCTACGACGGCAAGCATCACCCCGTGGACTCCAGCGACATGGCCTTCCAGATCGCCGGCTCCCTGGGCTTCAAGGCGGCGGCCGAGAAGGCGCAGCCGGTGCTGCTCGAGCCGATCATGAACGTCGAGATCACCGTGCCGGACGAGAACGTCGGCGACATCATCGGCGACCTCAACTCGCGTCGTGGCAGAGTGTTGGGGACCAACCCGCGCGGGCACAACAACGTCGTGGGCGCCGAAGTGCCGCTCTCGGAGATGCTCACCTACGCGCCGGACCTCACGTCGATGACCGGCGGGCGCGGCGACTATCACATGGAGATCCTGCGCTACGAAGAGGTGCCGGCTCACCTCACCCAGAAGATCGTCGACCAGGCCAAGGTCGACAAGGAAGAGGCGCACAAGGGCTGACGCGGGTCGCCGTCTCGTCCAGATTCTCCCGCATAGTCGCGCATTCGGGGCGGCCGCCACGGTGGCGGCCCGTCTCAGCGCTGCGGTAGGATTGGGGCTGTACATCAACGGAGGTTCTCGTGACTGATATCGGCACCATGCGGGTGAAGAGCGGGCTCGCCGACATGCTCAAGGGCGGCGTCATCATGGACGTCACCAACGCGGACCAGGCCAAGATCGCGGAAGACGCCGGTGCCTGCGCCGTGATGGCCCTCGAGCGAGTGCCCTCCGACATCCGCGCCCAGGGCGGAGTGGCGCGCATGGCCGACCCCACCAAGATCCAGGAGATCCAGGCCTCGGTGACCATCCCCGTGATGGCCAAGGCCCGCATCGGGCACTTCGTCGAGGCGCAGATCCTCGAGGCGCTCGAGGTCGACTACATCGACGAGAGCGAAGTGCTCACCCCGGCCGACGAAGCCAACCACATCAACAAGTGGAAGTTCAACGTACCGTTCGTCTGCGGCGCCGTGAATCTCGGAGAGGCGCTGCGGCGCGTGAACGAAGGCGCAGCGATGATCCGCACCAAGGGCGAGGCCGGCACCGGGGACGTCGTCGAGGCCGTACGCCACATGCGCACCATCATGGGCGAGATCCGCCGCCTGCAGACGCTGGACGAGGACGAGCTGTTCGTCGCGGCCAAGCAGCTGCCGGCGCCCTACGAGCTCGTCCGGTGGGTCGCCGAGAACGGCAAGCTGCCGGTCGTCAACTTCAGCGCCGGTGGTATCGCCACGCCGGCGGACGCGGCTCTCATGATGCAGCTCGGCGCCGAGGGCGTCTTCGTGGGCTCCGGCATCTTCAAGAGCTCGGACCCGCGGACGCGCGCCAACGCCATCGTCAAGGCGACCACCAACTACCGCGACGCCAAGATCCTCGCCGAGGTCTCCGTCGGGCTCGGCGACGCCATGCCCGGCATCGACGCCGCGCGCATGCCCGAAGAAGCCAAGATCCAGCATCGCGGCTGGTGATCGGGACGGGCGCATGAGTTCACCGATCGGCACCCGCCGGCTCGACTGGATCCTGTCGCCCGAGCCCAGCCTCGTGCCGGACGGTCCCGGCGCCGGGCTCACCCTGGGCGTTCTGGCGCTGCAAGGCGACTTCCGCGAGCACCGGCGCATGCTCGAGCGCCTCGGCGCGGTCACGCGCGAGGTGCGCCGCGCCGAGCACCTGCTCGGCCTCGACGGCCTGGTGATCCCGGGCGGCGAGAGCACGACCATCAGCAAGCTCATCGACGCCTACGGGATGGCCGGGCCGATCGCCGCCTTCCACCGTCACGGCGGCGTCGTGTACGGCACCTGCGCGGGGCTCATCACGGTCGCCCGCGCCACCGTCGAGGGCACGCCGCCGACCCTCGGCCTTCTCGACATCGTCGCGCGCCGCAACGCCTTCGGCCGGCAGGTGCGCAGCTTCGAAGCCGATCTTGCCGTGGAGGGCGTCGCCGGCGCCCCGGTGCACGCCGTGTTCATCCGCGCACCCTGGGTGGAGAGCGCCGGTCCGGGCGTCGACGTTCTGGCGCAGTTCGACGGCCACATCGTCGCGGCGCGCGGCGACGGCGTGCTGGTCACGGCGTTCCACCCGGAGCTCACCGACGACGCGCGCCTGCACGGACTGTTCATCGAGATGATCCGCCGCGGACGGTGTGCCGCGGCCGCGCCGGGAGGCGCGGCTGAGCCGCGCGCCGCCGGGGAGCCAGGCCGCGCCGCCACCGCGGGCGCCAACCGCTGAGAGGGAGGAGGTGTCCCCATGTCCGGGCACTCCAAGTGGGCCACGATCAAGCACAAGAAGGGCAAGACCGACGCGAAGAGGGGCAAGCTCTTCTCCAAGCTCTCCCGCGCCATCACCGTAGCCGCGCGTGAAGGCGGGGGCGACCCCGGCATGAACATCTCACTGGCCAACGCCATCGAGAAGGCGAAGGCGGAGTCGATGCCCAAGGACAACATCGAGCGCGCCATCCAGCGGGGCGCCGGCGGCGCGGACGGCGAAGCGTATGAGAGCATCATGTACGAGGGCTACGGGCCCGCCGGCGTGGCGATCATCGTCGACGTCCTCACCGACAACAAGAACCGCTCGGCCGCCGACGTCCGCAACATCTTCAGCAAGCATGGAGGCCAGCTCGCGCAGCCCGGCGCCGTGGCGTGGGTGTTCGAACGCAAAGGGTCGATCGTCGTCGACGGCGCCAAGCACAGCGAGGACGACATCATGGCCGCGGCCATCGATGCCGGCGCCGACGACGTCGTGCAGGACGGCGACGATTTTCAGGTGCTCACGGACCCGGCGGACTTCGCCGCCGTACGCGAGGCCATGACCGCCGCCGGCATCGAGTTTGAACAGGCCGAGCTCACGATGATCCCCAAGAATACCGTCAAGCTCGAGGAGCACGACGCGCGCAAGACCATGAAGATCGTCGACGCGCTGGAAGACAGCGACGACGTCCAGGAGGTCTTCGCCAACTTCGACATCCCCGAGGACGTCCTCGAGAGTCTGGCCGGGTAGCAGGTGACCAGGGCCGCGGGGCCCGGCCAGGGGCGCAACGGGGAGGCGGGCGCGACGGGGATGATCGTCCTGGGCTTCGATCCCGGCACGGCCAGCACCGGCTGGGGGGTCGTCCGCCAGGACGGCAACGGCCTCACATCGCTGGGGCACGGCTGCATCGTCACCTCGGCCAAGGACGAAACGCACGTGCGCCTGCGGCAGATCCACGACCAGGCGCGCGGCCTCATCAAGCGCTTCTCGCCGGACATCGTCGTGCTCGAGGAGCTGTTCGTGAACGTCAACGTCAAGACCGCACTAGCCGTCGGCCAGGCGAAGGGCGTGCTCTACCTGGCCGCCTCGGACCTCAAGGAGGCACCGCGCGAGTACTCGCCGCTGCAGATCAAGCAGGCGGTCACCGGCTACGGGCGCGCCAGCAAGATCCAGGTCCAGGAGATGACCAAGGTGATCCTCGGGCTGACGCGCATCCCGCAGCCCGATCACGCGGCCGATGCGCTCGCCGTCGCCATCACGCACACGCACCACAACAGCGCCGCGTTCGCCGCGGCCGTGCGCCGCGTCCCGGGCGGGCGGCGATGATCGCGTCGGTGCGGGGGCAGCTGGTCCTCGTGGACGGCGAGCGCGCCGTGATCGAGATGGGCGGCCTCGGCGTGGAGGTCCTGGCTTCCAGCCGCACGCTCGGCTCGGTCTCCGGCCGGGTCGGCAAGGAGGTCAGTCTGCACACGCACCTGCACGTGCGCGAGGACGCCCTCCAGCTCTTCGGGTTCCGCAGCGTGCGCGAGCGCACGTTCTTCTTGTGGCTCATCGCCGTGAGCGGCGTCGGCCCCAAGGTCGCGCTGGCCGTGCTGTCAGGGTACCCGGTCGAGGAGCTCGAGCTCGCCGTGGCGCGCGACGACGTCAAGAAGTTCGAGAGTATCCCCGGCATCGGCAAGAAGCTCGCGCAACGGCTCGTCGTCGAGCTCAAGGACAAGGTCGGGGAGTTGCCGCCGGTGGGCGCCGGCGAGGCCGGCGGTCCCGGCGGCCCCACGCCGACCGATTCGTTCATGGCGGCGCGCTCGGCGCTGCAGAACCTCGGCTTGAGCCTGCGCGAGGCCGAGGAGGCGCTGCGCGGTGCGCCCGAGGGGGCGCCGCTCGAGGACCTCCTCAAGTACGCCCTCACGCGCGGCAAGGAGGCGTGATGCCGGGCCCGGTCGAACGCATCGGCGACCCCAACGAGCGCGACGACGACCGCGACCTCGAGCTGAGCCTGAGGCCACGCCGGTTCTCCGACTTCGTCGGCCAAAGCGTCGCCAAGGAGCAGCTCGAGATCTTCGTCCAGGCCGCCCGCAACCGTGGCGACACGCTCGACCACGTCTTGATCGCGGGGCCTCCCGGCCTCGGCAAGACCACCCTGGCCGGGATCATCGCCCAGGAGCTCGGCGTGGGCATGCACACCACCTCCGGCCCGGCGATGGAGCGCAAGGTCGACGTCGCCGGCCTGCTCACCAATCTGCAGGAAGGCGACGTCCTCTTCGTCGACGAGATACACCGGCTCAACGCCGCTGTCGAAGAGGTCCTCTACCCGGCGATGGAGGACTACGAGATCGACATCATGATCGGCGAGGGCCCGGCGGCGCGCAGCATCCGCATGCAGGTGCAGCCGTTCACCCTCATCGGTGCTACCACCCGCACCGGTTTGCTCACGACGCCGCTCCGCGACCGCTTCGGTGTGTGGCAGCGGCTCGAGTACTACGAGGTCGAGGAGCTGGCGCAGATCGTGCGGCGCTCCGCCGGCATCCTACGTGTGACCATCGACGACGACTCGGCGCTCGAGATCGCCGGGCGCTCGCGAGGCACGCCGCGCGTGGCCAACCGGCTCCTGCGCCGCGTACGCGACTTCGCCGAGGTGCGGCACCAGGGCGTCGTCGACTGCGACATCTGCCTCGCGGCTCTCGAGCTGTTCCAGGTCGACGGGGAGGGTCTCGACAAGCTCGACCGCGACATCCTGTGCACGATCGCGCAGAAGTTCGACGGCGGCCCGGTCGGCCTCGACACCCTGGCAGTGGCGCTCGGCGAGGAGGCAGATACCGTGATGGACGTCTACGAGCCGTACCTGATCATGCAGGGCTTTCTCAAGCGCACGCCGCGCGGCCGCGTGCTGACGCGCAGTGGCTTCCAGCACTGCGGTCTCACGCCTCCGGCCGGTCCCGGCACGTTGTTCGACCAGGGCTGAGCGGCCGCGGGCGCTGTGACGCGGCCGCGCCTGCCCCAGCCGGGTGGCGCGGCGCGAGCGCCGCCCGAGTCCGCGACCCTGCGAAGGCCCGGTCGAGGCCGCCGCGCTATACTCGACCGATGGACGATCTCCTCTTGCACGCTTGCTGCGGACCGTGTTCCACGGTCGCCGTCCCCGCCTGGCGCGAGCGGGGCGTTGAGCCGGTGGCGTGGTTCCAGAACCCGAACGTCCAGCCGGCCGCGGAGCTGCGACGCCGTGCGGAGAGCATGCGACGCTTCAGCCGCGCGGCCGGCCTCGAGCTCGTCGTCGAGCGACAAGTGCCCGAGGCTGCCGCCTGGGACGCCTGGGCCACGGCGACGTGCTCGGCGGCGCCGGACGAGCGCTGCGCCGCCTGCCTCGGCCTGCGCCTCCGCGCTGCGGCCGCCGCGGCCGCCCGCCTCGGCGTGCCGCGCTTCGGTACGACGCTGAGCGTGAGCCCTTACCAGCGGCACGACCTCATCGAGACGGCCGGACGGGCGGCCGCCGACGAGCATGGCGTGACCTTCGTCTACCTCGATCTGCGCGACTCATACCGCCAGAGCTACGGCGAGAGCCGGCGCCTGGATCTCTACCGCCAGCCCTACTGCGGCTGCGCCGCCAGCAAGTGGGAAGCGTGGCACGGGCAGGCGGCGCGCAGGAAGACCGGATGACGGGCAGCTCCGACGCGCTCGACGCCGCCGACGCGCCGGGCGCCGCCGCTGCGCCGGGCGTCACCGACGCGCCGCAGTTGCGTTTCGCGGACTTGGACTACCGACTGCCGGAAGAGCTGGTCGCCCAGCGACCCGCCGAGCCCCGGGACGCCTCGCGCCTGCTCGTGTACAGGCGCGCAGCCGGGCGACTGGAGGACCGCGCCTTCGGCGACCTGCCCGGCCTGCTCCGCTCCGGCGACGTGCTCGTGCGTAACGACACCCGGGTCTTCCCGGCGCGGGCGTTCTTCCGCCGCGCGACGGGCGCGCGCCTCGAGGTGCTGTTTCTGCGCCCGGCGGGCTCGGCGCCGGCGGAGCCTGCCTCGCCCTGCCCGGCGGACGGCGCGCGACCGGAAGAATGGGAGGTGCTCCTCCGCGGCCGCCCGCGAGCCGGAGAGGTCCTGACCAGCGAGACCTTGGACCGTGAGTGGCCGCTGACGTGCAAGAAGGCGTTCGGCGACGGCCGCTGGCTGGTCGGCAGCCGGGGCGCGCGCCCAGTGCTCGATCTTCTCGAGGAGGCCGGCGTGACGCCGCTGCCGCCGTACATCCACGAGAGCCTGGACGATCCGGAGCGTTACCAGACGACGTACGCGCGCGCGGTCGGCTCCGCCGCCGCCCCTACCGCCGGCCTGCACTTCACGGCGGACGTGGACGCGGCGCTGGCCGCCGCCGGCGTGACCGTCGAGACGGTCACTCTGCACGTCGGCCTCGGCACGTTCAGGCCCCTGCAGGAGGACACCCTGACGTCGGGCATTCTGCACGGCGAGGACTACGAGGTCGACGCAGCGGTCTGGGCGCGACTGCTGGCGGCGCGCGCCGAGGGTCGCCGCGTGGTCGCCGTGGGCACCACGTCGATGCGCACGCTCGAGCACCTCGCGCGGACGCCTGAGGCGTGCGCGGCGTCCACGCAGGACTCGGCCGCGGGCGCCGTTCTCCGGGGTGAGACCACGCTGTTCATCACACCCGGCTTCGAGTTCCGCCTCGTCGGTGCGCTGCTCACGAACTTCCATCTGCCGCGCACCAGTCTGCTGGCGCTCGTCATGGCGTTCTGCGGCGTCGACGAGACGCGCCGCCTGTACCGGTACGCTGTGGAGCGGCGCTACCGCTTCTACAGCTTCGGCGACGCCATGCTGGCGCTGTGATGGCCTCGTCGTGAGCGCGCCGATGACCGCGGAGGGCTTCGCCTTCGAGGTGGAGGCGCGCGACGGCTCCGCCCGCGCGGCGCGCCTCACGACACCGCACGGCGTGGTCGAGACGCCCTGCTTCATGCCGGTCGGCACCAAGGCGACGGTCAAGGCCGTCGCGCCGCGCGACCTCGAGCGCCTGGGCGCCCAGGTCGTGCTCGCCAACGCGTACCACCTGTTCTTTCGCCCGGGTACGGAGGTCGTCGCCGCGCACGGCGGTTTGCACGGCTTCATGCACTGGGACGGGCCGATCCTCACCGACTCCGGCGGGTTCCAGGTGTTCAGCCTCGAGGGAACGCGCCTGATCCGCGACGACGGGGTGGAGTTCACGTCGGTCTACGACGGTTCGCGGCACGTGTTCACGCCGGAGCTGGCCGTACGCATCCAGGAGGAACTCGGGGCGGACATCGTCATGGCCTTCGACCAGTGCGCGCCGGGAACGATGGCGGCCGCCGAGATCGCGGCCGCCGTGGAGCGGACGACGCGCTGGGCCGCGGCCTGCAAGGCGGCCCACGAGCGCCGCGACCAGCTCCTCGTGGGCATCGTGCAGGGCGGCGTCGACGAGGCTCTGCGCCGCCGCTCTGCCGCCGAGATCATGGGTGTCGGCTTCGACGCCTACGCCATCGGCGGCCTCAGCGTCGGCGAGCGGGGCGCCGACACGCTGCGCACCGTCGAGCTCATGGACGACGTCCTGCCGCGCGATCGCCTGCGCTACTTCATGGGCATCGGCGACCCGCGCGGGATCGTCGAGGTGATCGCCCGCGGGGTGGATGTCTTCGACTGCGTGCTTCCGACGCGCCTGGCGCGCACGGGGGCGGCCTTCTCCGCGGACGGCCGCCTCAACCTGCGCAACGCGCGTTTCGCGCGGGACCTGCGCCCTCTCGACGAGGGCTGCGACTGCTACACGTGCCGCACCTTCACGCGCTCGTACCTGCGCCATCTCGTGACGCAGAAGGAGATGCTGGGCGCGCAGCTCCTGAGTCTCCACAATCTGCGCGTTCTGCTAAGATTGACCACGGACGCCCGTGCCGCTATCCGCGACGGGCGTTTTGCAGAGTTTGCCAATCACGTCGCGGAGCACTACTCCGCAGGAGGTTGAGCCGCATGGGTGGAGGCGCGGCCATCATCATCTGGATCCTGATCTTCTTCGGGATCTTCTATTTCCTCGCCATCCGTCCGCAACGCCGCCAGAAGCAGCAGCACCAGGAAATGGTGACGATGCTGAAGAAGGGCGACGAAGTGGTCACCATCGGCGGGATGTTCGGCACGATCACCGGGATCGGAGACGATTGGGTCGAGCTCGAGGTCGCCAAGCGCACGCGCGTGCGGTACCTCAAGCGAGCGATCTCCTCGATCACGAGCATCAACGAGGAAGAGGACGACGACGAGTACATCGAGGCCGACGAGGACGATGTCACGGAGGAGAGCGGCACGGACGGCGGCGCGCTCGCCACATCCCCCGAGGGCCGGGCAGCGGAAGCGGCCGACGAGGCCGAGCCGGACGCGCCGGCGCCCCCCGAGGAGCCCAAGGCCTGACGACCGGCACGTGACCGTCATCGTCATCAAAGACCCCGCGACGAGCCCTGCAGGAGCTGCAGGGCTCGTCGCATATGGGGCGTGCAGGGATTCTTGCCTGCGGCACGAACTGCGTTCTGACGTGGTGTCGACACAGGGGTAACGCATCCATGGCGCATGTCATCGCCTTCGCGAACCAGAAGGGCGGCGTAGCCAAGACCACCTCCACGGTGAACCTCGGCGCGGCGTTCCGTGAACACGGGCTGCGGGTGCTCGCCGTCGACATGGATCCCCAGGGCAACCTGACCATGAGTCAGGGGATCGACACCGAGGGTCTTGAGAAGAGCATGTACGACGTCCTCGTGCACCGCACGCCCATCGAGGACGTCATCTACGAGCGCGAGCTGGATGTGGCAGCTGCCACGATCGACCTCGCCGGCGCGGAGATGGCGCTCTCGCAGATGATCGGGCGCGAGCGCGCCCTGCAGCGCGCCCTCGACCCGGTACGCGAGCGTTACGACTACATCCTCATCGACACGCCGCCCTCTCTCGGGCTGCTCACGATCAACGCGCTGACCGCTTCCGAGGGCGTGATCGTGCCGGTGCAGTGCGAGTACCTGTCCCTGCGCGGCCTTCTGCAGCTCGAGAAGACGCTGGAGATGATCCGCGAGAACCTCAACCCCGACGTACGCATCTTCGGCATCCTGCCGACGCTCTTCGATGCGCGCACCAGCCACGGCAAAGAGTCGATCGAAGTGCTGCGCGACAATTTCGGCCCGCTCGTGTTCGACACGGTCGTGCGCAAGACGATCAAGTTCGCGGAGGCGCCGGTCATCGGCGCCTCGGTGCTCAAGTACGATCCGAAGGGGAGAGGGGCAGAATCGTACCGCGCCCTCGCGCGGGAGGTGCTGAATGGCAGATCGTCCTAGCATGAAGGATGGACTGAGCGAGCTCTTCCGGCGCACCGACGCCGGAGGCGCGCCGCCGGAGCGGGAAGCTCAGGAGGCGGTCGTCAAGGGCCGCCCGTACGTCACCACCATCAAGGTGGTGGGCGTCGGCGGCGCCGGCACGAACGCCATCAACCGCATGGTCGACTCCGGGGTCAAGGGCGTCGAGTTCATCGCCGTGAACACCGACGTGCAGCAGCTTGACGTCTGCGACGCGGACGTCAAGATCCACATCGGCCAGGAGATCACGCACGGCCTCGGTGGCGGCGCCAACCCCGATGTCGGTCGCGAGGCCATGG